>OKSN01000662.1_pt1 | contig 21214 bp, 22 predicted proteins | sample 1606191 | NCBI WGS metagenome assembly OKSN01 (sample SAMEA3879535, study PRJEB24766) | human gut metagenome | biome: human-associated habitat; feature: feces | place: USA | collected 1985/1987
ATAGGTGAAATCCTCAAGGTAAGGCTTGCCGCCGTTGATGTCCGAGAAGGTCATCCCTTCCGCGCCCACAGCATACAACCTGGTAACCAGGGAGCGGGTATCCACGATACGCTCGATGCTCTTCATGTTCTTTTTGTAGGCAAACAGCGCACCACTGTCCTTGCCGTTGACCGTCAGTAGATGCACCAGTCGGTTGGGGCAATCGAAAACGAGGTCACCGCCGTGGAGATTGGCAATGCTGCGGAGAATAGAAAGAGCGTTCTTTTCCGTGGAAGTCCAGGTACGCTTAGTGGTCACATTGACTGTGCCAACACTCCATTCGGTGTCTGCCAGAGCGTAGGCCATCGCAACATCAGCAGTCTCGGCATCAAACTTCTTTTCTTCCTTGCGGACGGAAAAGGTCAGGTCATAGAACTCTGCTTCAGCATACACCTGCGTAATGGTGCTGCCGGTGCTGTCCTTTACATCCGTGATGGTGCGGATTTTATAAACATCATCAACGATCTGGATTTTCTTCTCGTTATCGATGTATTTTCGCTTACTGTCACGGTATGGAATGCTGAAGGTAAGTGTGTCCTCGCCGTTGATTTCGCCTGTGACAATAATGTCATAGGCATTTTCCAGAACCGCTTCCCACGCGCCATTGCTGTCCAGAACCACAGGTCTGGCATAGCCGATCTTCTCATAGGGTGCCTTGGGAATGTCATAGAGCCGGATATCCACCAGTTTCGGAGTTTTGGTGGTGTCCGAAGTGGTGAGCGTAACCTTGAAACGGATGTAGTTTCGGTTGGGAGATTGCAGCTTTCCGTCCGAGCCGACCACAATCCAGTCGCTCCAATCAGTGAGGTCATCACTGGTGGAGGTCTCCACGGATGCAATGGCGGTGACTCCCGCTGTGTACTCACTGGTGACGGACACCTTACCCGTGCCGGAAAGATTGCAGTCAGCAGCTTTCGTATAAATTACACCGCTTTCCGGGTAGACGCCATCAGTGGCTTTCAGCGTGACACCGCTTGCATCGGCAAGGGCATCCACATCGGAAGAACTGTCTGCACCGTTGCAGAGGACGGTTGCTTTGAAAAAGTCCACCAAATCATCTGCGGTCAGTGGAGAATCACAGTCAAGGAACCAGTCATCAAAGCCACCTGCGTAGTAATAGGAAGTGGCGTGCATACCGATAACCAGATCGGCAACGCAGGAGCGGTTCAGTTCCCCGGTGAATGTCAGCACATCGGACTTCCAGACTTCGCCCGTGGAGCGGTCGCCCACAACATAAGTGAACTGCTTACTTATAGGCTCAATGACTCCGGCAATGAAATACCAACCGCCGTTGACCAGAGAGAACGATGGGGTCACAGTCTTATCCAATATCAGCGAACCAGACGAGTTATACAGCATGATTCTGGGCTTGCCGGAATAAAGGGACAGATAGAAAATCGGCTGTCCGGGACCGTAGCGGGTGTTGAAGATGGGACAGAAAGTATTACCCACCGAGTAAGTGGTAGGGTTCATCCAACCGCCCACAATGATGCGTTCACCGAGGTTTGCAAAGATGCTGCCGTCATTGGTGACCTGCAGGTGGGTCTTTTCAGAGGTCGGGTTGTTGATATTGAATCGGAACTGGCGACCTTTTGGGCTTTTGGAGAGGTTTGCGGTAGTGCCAGACCAGTTGATAATGGTAAAGTTGCGTCCGCAGCCGGATTCATCCACCAGTGAGGTATCTTCATCCGGCTCAGACTCATTAAAACGCCACAAGCCGGAGGCGGCATACTCTGCCGGAAATTCACCCGTGAAATCCGTCTGTTTATTTAGAATTGTTTTCAGAGACATACCGTCACCTCCATCTGCTCTTGGCCACAATTTGAAGTTCCGTCAGCGTAGCATTGCTCACTTCCACAGTGACTGTGTTATCACCGACAGCCAGAGTCGGAAAGTTCAGTTCCTGCAAATACGGCAGGCCGTTACGGAGCGTTTCTTCGTTTTCATCCACCACATAGGCAGTCATCCTGTCGGTGTCCACCACAAGGGTCTCTCCCTCGGAAAGAGTGGCATTCATGACCTTCATTTCTGTGCCGTTGGTGGTAATGCTGATATAATTGCTTGCCCCGGCAGTCAGTACACCTTTGATGCGGTAGACCGGCAAGGACTCAATATTGCCGATGGCGCGGGTCACGGTATGAGTGCCTTCCTCGGTAATGGAGAAAGTCTCATCCGTCAGCGCATAGGCAAACGGGTCTGGGCAGAAAAACTTCAGTTCAAAGCTGCCTGCCGAGCGGACGAGCCGTTCACAGTCCACCGCATCATTCAAACGCGCCATAAAATATCTGTCTGGGACATCATCAAACACAAGCTGATGAAGTCCCTGGGTGGGGTCAAGCCAGGCGGCAATGCTGTCCAGAGCGGAAACCAGTGCCGTAAAACTGTGCTTGGGGTAGATGCTGCAATGGGCGGTGATTTCTCTGTAATCGAAATCAGCGCCGAAGTCTGCAACACCGTATTTTCCAGGCACGGTGGTGGTAAAGTTGCGAAGTTTACCACACACCTGCCAGGAGGTCAGACGGGCTTTGATGCCCATACTGGTCGATGTAATATCGTTATAGGTAAAACCCATAGGTCAAAGCCCTCCTTTATGCTGTAGTGAAGTGACCCTGTGCGCGAGAGCCACTCTGAATAAGGTTGTAGAGTTCCTGGGAAATCTTGCGGATATCCTCCTCGCTGCGGACAACCATCTGCTGAATGGTAATGAGTGCGCCGTAGCCCATGCCGCCGATGCCAGAAGCGGTATCGTTGCGGTTGACCGTGCCGTTGACGGTGAAGTCGGTCGGCAGCGCCGTGGTCATATCATCAGCCAAGCTATGCATCACATCGTTGATTTCAGAACTCATGCCTTCAGCGGCTGCAACGGCATCCTTACCGTTGGCATTGATAGCCCCTGCCAGACCTTCCACCAACATCTCACCGACCCAGCCCATTTCCTTGGATGGGGATGCGATACCGAAGAAGTCACAGATACCATCCCAGATGGAAGAAATCCACCCGGATACCTTGTTCCAGAGCCAGGATGCCAGGGACTGGATACCCTGCCACAAGCCACGGACAAGGTTGCCGCCAACCTCGGCAAGCTGCGATACACCCTTGCCGAAGGCAGAGACCAGACCCGCAAGGATCTGCGGCACAGCCTTTACGATTTCAATGATGATGGTTGGCAGGTTGGCAATAAGGGAGATGAACAGTTCCACACCTGCCTGCACGATCTGGGGAATGCTGTTTATAAGGGCATTGACCACCGAACCGATGATTTCCGGGATAGCCGCCACGATTGTGGTGATGATCTCCGGCAGAGCCTGCACCAAGGAAATCAGAAGGTCGATACCCGCCTGGATGATAAGCGGAATACTGTCCAGTACGGCGGTGATGATGCCGTCAATAATCTGCGGGATAGCTTCTACCACAGCAACGATAATGTCTGGCAATGCCGCCACCAGAGAGGTCAGAAGCTGAATGCCCGCCTCGATAATTTGGGGAATCGCGCTGAGAATGAACTCAATAATTGCTGTAATAATAGAAGGCAACGCTTCAATCAGCGTTGGAATTGCGGCAAGCAAACCTTCTGCCAGTCCCATAATCAGTTGCAGGGCGGCATCAAGAATCATAGGAAAGTTGGAAATCAGACCTTCCACAATAGTGATGATTGCCTGCACTGCCGCCGGGATAAGCTGCGGAAGTGCCGAGCCGATACCTTCCACCAGAGAAACCACAATCTGAACGGCGGCATCCACCAAAAGCGGAAGGTTCTCGATCAGCGTGTTCACAATGGTCATCACAGCTTCAATGACTGCCGGCACCAGTTGCGGTATCATCGTCAGCAGCGTGGTCAGCACCTGTGAGAACAGGTCAACAACAGTGTCCAGTAAGGTTGGGAGCAAATCGCCCACGGTCGCAAGCAGTGCATTCAGCGCCGTTGGCAGAGCCGAGATGATATTCTCAATGACCGGGGTAATGTTGGTCAGCACATCCTGGAACGCATCCACCACATTGTTGCAAAGTTGCTCGATGTCAGCATCGGCATTACCGAAGCCCACGATGAGGTTGTCGATTGCCGCCTTCATGGCGTTCATGGAGCCTTCGATGGTATGTTCAGCTTCGGCAGCGGTGGCACCGGCAACGTCCATACTCTCTTGAATGACATGGATGGCTTCGACTACATCAGCGTAGGAACTAATATCGTACTCAATGCCGGAAATCGCCTGGGCATCGGCAAGTAGCCGTTCCATTTCGGTCTTGGTGCCGCCGTAGCCGAGTTTCAGGTTATCAAGCATCGTGTAGTTCTGCTTGGCAAAGCCCTGGTATGCGTTCTGGATGAGTCCGATGTCCGTACCCATCTTATTGGCGTTGTCCGCCATATCGGTGATAGCCATGTCCGCATACTTGACTGCCGCTTCCGTATCACCGCCCAGAGAGGAAATCAGCGATGCGGAGAAGGATGTGACCGTGGACATATAGTCATTGGCCGACATACCGGCAGTTTTATATGCGTTATTTGCGTACTCCTGCAGGGATGCGGAGGAGTCTTTGAACAGTGTATCGATACCACCGACAAGCTGTTCATACTCACCGTAGGCTTCCACCACAGCTTTGCCCAGGGACACCGCGGCGGCTGCGGCAGCAGTTACCACCGCACCCATCGCAATGCCCACCGTTTTCAGAGTGCCGCCCAACTTGGAGAATTTACCCTCGGAGTCATCGGCAGCATCTCCGGCATCGTCCAGTTCCTCTTCCAGATCGTCAGCACTGTCGGCAACATCGTCCATTTCATGCTCGGCATCATCCAGAGCCGCATTGTTGCGGTCGAGTTCCCGTTCCATATCGTTCAGCGCAGCGGTGGCATTATTAAGCTGAATCTGCCATTGCTGCGTTCTGCGGTCATTTTCACCGAAGGACTCGGAGGCGTTGGCAAGTGCCTGGCGCAAGGTCTCGATTTTCTGCTTCTGGGCTTCGATTTCCTTGTTCAGCACCTGGTTCCGGGCAGTGAGGGCTTCCACGGAATTGTCGTTTTTGTCGAACTGCGACTGAACGACCTTCATTTCCGAGCCGAGGACTTTGAAGGACTGGTTGATTTCCGACAGAGCCTTCTTGAACTCCTTTTCGCCCTCAAGACCGATTTTTAAGCCAAAATCATCTGCCATCTATACCACCTCCTTCGTCAGATTCCGTCCGGGATAATGTCATCGATGAACAGTTCCCGCTTGGGCTTGGCAAGCCCGTTATATTGCTTGTGGCACTCCCAAAGGTCCAGGAGTAAACCAAACGGCATCAGCCACACCTCATCCTGCGCCAGATGGAGGTGGGCGATGCCGTAATATAAAAGTCGAGTAAATAACTCTTCGTCACTTACTCGACCGCCGCGTTTTTTGGGTCAGACTCGCTTTCTACATTTCGCTTGGTGCCCTTATACAGAGCCTCGGTGATAGCCACCTTGTAGGTTGCCAGATCCACGGGAGTAGTGAGCAATTCCACCATCTCCTCGGTGAGCAGTTCCTTGGGGGCATCCTTACGCTTGAGGTTGTGAACCAGAATGGACTGGTTCGCCAGAAGCGTGATGAGCCACACAATCTCGCCAATGGCCATCTCGAAGTTCTCGGACTTCATCAGCTTGTCGCCCAGGTTCTCCAAACCGCCGTAACGACCGGCGATGTCTTTGGTAGCCTTGGTTGTCAGAAGCAGCGTATACTCATCGCCGCCGATGTTGATATTTGCAGAGCGTTCAGTAGTCATAGGTCAGTCCTCCTTATTCAGCCGCAGCAGTGGTATAAGAAGGCTCGTACACTTCCTTATACCAGTTGGTGATGGTGTCAGCGGTTACAGCGGAATCACCCTCGGTGACCTCTGCCTTCCAGGGATGCTTACCATTACCATCCACCTTATTGCGGCGGAGAATGGTGCCCTCGATGGTAGGAGTGCTGAAGGTGATGCTGTCGCCCTTGGTAGCAAGGTTCGTGGCGGGGATACCGAACTTCACACGGTACAGCCAGTAATACTTGTACTTGCCGTTGGACTTCTTTGCACGGAAGCCAACAGCCACAGGATCGCCGCCGTCCTCACTGGTAGAGACCACAACGCCATTCGCATCAATGGTTGCACCGGTCAGATCGGAAGCAACAGATGCACCGACATCGTCCACGCCCAGGGACAGAGTGCCGTTTTTGAACTCCTTTACGATTTCTGCCGCACCATCATCTGCGTAGAGCGTAGCCTCGGCCAGTTCCACGGAGAGATCGGCATTCATTGCCTTTGCCAGTTGCACCGGGGTCGCATAGGTTTCGTTTCCATTCTCGTCCTCGGTGATTTTGGCGTAATACAGTTTATCAAGACCGATAGTAGCCATGATTTATTCCTCCATTTCATAGTGTTTGGCTACATCCACCGCATAGTGGTGGTAGCCGGTTTCTGTTTCATAACCGATGTATCTGCGGTCGGTTATGGTAAAATCTGCGCCCAGAAGCGTCTTTACAAGGGCATTTTTATCTGCCATGTAGTTGCCCTGGACATAAAGAGATAGTCGAGCCTCCTGCACATCAATGCCGGGAGCGTTATCTGCATGGAGGTCGAAAGTGTCACCGATGGGAACTACCACGATGTACTTCGCAGGGGCGGTATCGGTGAACGCGCCGGTTTCAATGGGAATATCCAGAGCAGAGAGCGCCGTCTGGATATCTGCCAGTACACTCATAATTTTCTGACCTCCTCTTCAAATTTCTGCTGCATCGCAGCCTTACAGGCAGACCGAGATGCGGACTTCGCAGGCTTCAGAAAAGGCTTTGCAGGTTGGCCGTGCTTGCCATATTCCAGGATGTTTGCCAGTTTGGCGTTACTGGTGCCATCACTGCGTGGTTCGGCAAAGCCGACCTTGACATTGTGATTGCCATCCTTATCGGTCTTGGCGGGAGTCAGACCCAGAGCCGATTCCAGTTCGCCTGTGGAGCGGGAGTCGTATTTAGTGCCGGAACCCACCACAGCGGAAAGATTGCTCTGTACCTTCTGCAGGACAACTTCACCGCCTGCCTCAAGTACGCTCTCGGCAACAGCATCAAAGTCTTTTCCCAGACGGGACATCCTTTCCAGAAATTCATCCGGCATTTTGATATCAACCTTTGCCAACGGTAGCCACCACCTTTTTGGCGAGGACTTCCGTGTACATACCGCGTCCCTTCACATCCTCGACCGAGGTCACCTCGAACCGCTCACCATCCGTAACGATGATGTGGTCGGTAGTGATGCCCAGACCGGGGATGCGCCGGAAGCGGAACAGATCCGTGGCTTCGGAGAAAGCGGCGAGATTTGCCCACCGCTGACTTCCGTGCCGTCCTTCTCTGTAAACACGGACAGAAGCGAGGACTTCATCCACCGTAGCAGTGAAGCCCTCGCTGTCCTTGACCTTTTTTGTGATAATGATGTCGGCAAAGCCATTCATTTTTCCGAAACTCATGGTCACACCTTCCATTCCCGGTCGAGCCGAAGTAGAAGGTTGACCGTGTTCCAGACCTGCTGACCCGCTTGCACATTGTCAGCAAAAAAGCCGCCCGTGCTGCCGTCCCTGGATTCGTAAAAGTGGGACGACAGCATAATAACTGCCTGCTCGGTAGTGGGCGGCATATCCTTTTCACTGTAGGTGCCTGCAGGAATATGCTGATAGCTTTCTGCGTATGAAACAGCGGCGGTGATGTAGCCCTTCAGCAATGCATCATCCGCCGCATGGTCGAGAATCAGATTCTGTTTTACTTTTTCAAACAAAGCATCCATCACCGCCACCTCCATTCATTACGCAGTCGCCATCTTGAGCAGCTTGACCGCTTCGGGGAGAATCAGCTTGCCGTCCACGCGCTCCTTGGCAACGAAGCCGACCATACCGTTACCGGCGAACAGTTCCTTCAGTTCCGCAAAGGAACGGGTACCGCGGTCACCGATGTTGTAGTAGTTGTAGTCACCGAAAGCGATGGCAGGCATACCTGCGGTGATTACAGGGAAATAAGGAGAGGTGTGAACCTCATAGCCCAGGAGTCTGCCGGGTTCACCTGCCTGCACGGAATCCTGCCACAGGTAGCGACCGTTCTTGTCAGTCAGCTTGCGGATCGCTGCCAGAGTCTGGTCATTGCAGATGAACTTGGCGTTCTTGCGGTAGGGGCGCTTCAGAGAGTACACCAGGTCGATGAGTTCATCGGCGGTGATCTCGGTAGCAGATGCGGCAGTCACACCAATCTGTGCGCCACCTTCCTCGGCAAGCAGACCCAGGGGCTGACCTACGCCGGTACCATTGAGGAAGGCATCCTCTTCCGCATTGGCCAGAGCCTTTGCAAACTGACGAAGGATATACTTCTCCAACTGGAATGCGTTGTCGTAGAGCAGTTCCTCGGTGACCTTTACGGCAACATGGAGCTTATGGGCATCCAGATTGATCTGGGCGAACTTTGCATCGCCCCAGGTGAGTTCCTCGCCCTCGTCAATCCAGGCAGCCGCGGGCTTGGTGGCAGCGATATTGATCTTACGCTCACCACTGGTGGTGATTGTGTGGCCCAGCTTACGGAAGATGTTCTCTTCCTCCAGAGCCTCGATCAGACGGGAGTCATACTCTTCGGGAACCAGGTAGCCACCGTCAGCGTCAATGCCTTCCTGGAGAACATTGCTGACCTGGCGGAAGTTGGTGCGGAGAGCCTTGAGCATACCGTCCTTATAGGCATCGGAAGCACGGCCGGTCTTGGGCTTCTGATCGGTCACGGAAGTGCCGGTCATAGGCTTTTCGGTGATGGGAGTGGAAGTAGGCTTAGAAAGCTGTGCGTCCATAGCAGACATAGCTTCCATACGCTCGATTTCAGCACCGTAGTCCTGAACCTTCTTCTCCATCTGGGCATAGGTCTTGGCATCCTCATCGGAAAGCAGACCGTCACTGTTGCGCTTGGTTTCTACAAAAGCCTTTGCAGCTTCCCAAGCCTGGTTACGCTTTGCGCGCAGTTCGTTGATAGTCATAATAAATTACCTCCAGTTTTTGATAAGATTGAGCCGATCCAAAAGGTCATCGGCTCTATGTTTATGGGTGGGTTTGGGTTCAATTGCACACTTGGCAGCGATTTTGTCCATGAGGGAATTGACCACATTGGCCTTGGAATACAGCATGGAGACTGCAGGTGCGTCCACATCCTCGGAATCGCCGGAACGCTTGATGACCTCATCGGCAAAGCCGAGTTCCACGGCCTTGTTTGCGTCCATCCAGGTTTCAGCGTCCATGAGGTGGGACAGCTTTGCACGGGACAGCCCGGTCTTGATTTCGTAGGCATTGATGATGGAATCCTTAACGCTGCCGAGCATTTCGATGGCTTTCTGCATTTCCGCAGAGTCACCGAAAGCAATGGTCATGGGGTTGTGGATCATCATCATGGATACCGGGGACATCAGAACCTTGGTGCCTGCCATAGCGATAACGGATGCTGCGGAGGCAGCGATGCCGTCAATCTTGACCGTGACGTTGCCCTTGTAATCCATCAGCATATTGTAGATTTGGGCTGCCGCCACGCAGTCACCGCCGGGGCTGTTGATCCATACGGTGATGTCGCCGGCGCCTGCCATCAACTCATCCTTGAAAAGCTGTGGGGTGACATCATCGTCAAACCAACTTTCCTCTGCGATGGTGCCGTTGAGAAACAGAGTCCTCTCCGCCGGAGCCGTCTCCGTCTGTGCCTGGTTCTTCCACTTCCAGAACTTCTTCATCGGGATTTTCCTCCTCGTATTATAAAGTAGTAGTTATTAGAGTCCCTCTCCAAGGACAAAATGCTACAATAGACAAGGTGCTGTGGATTGGTTTAAACCTCCTACCGCAAGACGGTTTCGGAAAGGCTCCAACCACGGCTCTTTGTTTTTAGTGTTAATCAGTTAGATACCGCCAGACGGTTTATATAGAACGAGGTTACATAGCAAAGAGGTGTGGCTCTAAGCAGCACTGTAAAATAAAACGCCGGAGGTAAAAAGAAATGATTTTTGTTGGTATCGATGTTGCAAAGGACAAGCACGATTGCTTTATCCTCAACTCGGAAGGAACGGTCTTGGCAGATGTATTTACCATTGCCAATAACCGCATCGGTTTTGAGACGCTTCTTTCAAGAATCCAAAGCTGTTCCCAAGGTGAAAGCAAAATAAAAGTAGGGCTTGAAGCCACAGGACATTACAGCTACAATCTGCTGGGGTTTCTTTTAGACAGCGGCCTGGCAACCTATGTCATTAACCCTCTGCACACGAACCTCTACCGGAAAAGTCTCAGCCTGCGAAGAACCAAAACAGATCGGATAGACGCGCGTACCATTGCAATGATGCTCATGTCTGATGTGGACCTCAAGTCCTACTCAAATACAGCATACCACAATGAAGAGCTAAAGTCACTAACCAGATACAGATTTGATAAGGTAAAAGAGCGCGCCAAGCTGAAAAGCTCCGTTGCGCGGTTAGTGAATATTCTGTTTCCGGAGCTCGAAAAGCTGGTCTCAAGCCTGCACATCGCTGTTGTATACGCACTGCTGAGCAACTATCCGGGTGCAAGCTATATCGCAAACGCCAATACTGAAGAACTCGCTGAGACTCTTTGCACCGCCTCTAAAGGTCGTTATACCAAGTCTAAAACCGCGGAAATCCAAGTAGCCGCAGGGGTCTCCATTGGCTCGAAAATGCCTGCTAAGTCTATGGAGTTGAAACACACGATTGCTCTCATCCGTGAGCTGGACAAAGAAATTTCTGAGGTAGAATCCGCAATTGATAAGATTACATCTCAGATGGATTCTCCCATCTTTACAATCCCCGGTATTGGCCGACATATGGGTGCAATGATTCTTGCTGAAGTTGGAGATTTTTCCAACTTTGCAAGCGCAGACAAGCTGCTGGCTTATGCTGGACTCTCTCCATCTACATATCAGTCAGGGCAACTGCAAAACTGTTATGCTCACATGGAAAAGCGTGGCTCCAGATATTTGCGATATGCTCTTTTCAATGCCGCCAAATATGTTTGCCTTTGGTGTCCTACATTCTCGGCCTATCTTGAAAAGAAGCGTTCTGAGGGAAAGCATTACAATGTTGCCATCTCTCATGCTGCTAAAAAGCTGGTAAGGCTTATTTTTGCTATACAGCGTTCTGGGAAAGCCTTCTTAGCTGATTATTAAGCGTGCGATTTTATACGGAGCGAGTATCCGACAACGGATGCTCTTGTTTGCTATACCAATTTTCACCACCTTAAAATTTCTCTCGAAAATTTTGTTTTGGGGCTTGACTTTTAATAGTTAGTCTTTCCGTCATCAGTAGGTGTATTTGCAAAAGCCCCGGCATCTTTGAGCGGGAGCATATTGCCGTTAATGAGATACAGGTCGCCGCCTTCTTCCGCAGGGATGCGGTCGAGGTTTTCCAGTTCACGGATGTCATTTGCGGACATCCAACCGTTCTGGCGACCGATGGCGTAGCCGTTCATGCGGCTTTGGTAATCGCCACGGAGCAGACCTTCCAGATTGAACTTTGCAAAATACATGGCTTTTTCATCATGGGAAAGGAGCGCCCGCTGAATGGACTGCTCCCAACGGATGACCCAGGGGTCAAGGGTGTATTTCACAAATTCCAGGGACTGCTGCTCAATATTAGAAAAGCTCGACTTTTCCAGGTCACCGACCATGTGGGGCGGGACACGGAAAATTCGAGCAATTTCATTGATTTGGAATTTGCGGGTCTCAAGGAACTGTGCCTGTTCCGGCGAGATGCCGATAGGCGTATATTTCATGCCTTCCTCAAGAACTGCGATCTTATTTGCGTTACCGCTGCCACCGAAAGTGGACTGCCAACTCTCACGCACACGCTGCGGATCTTTGATGGTGCCAGGATGTTCCAGAACACCACCGGGCGCCGCACCGTTTGCAAAGAACTTGGCACCGTACTCCTCGCAGGCAATTGCCATACCGATAGCGTTCTTTGCCATAGCAATGGGGCTGTAGCCAACCAGACCGTCAAAGCCCAGACCAGGGATATGCAGCACATCCGAGGGCTGAAGTGTTACCGCAAAGTCCTTATTTTTAATGGCTTCATCCGAGCCACGGTAATAGGTGTAGTACAGACGGCCGTTCTCATCTCTGTCCACGGACATCTTGTTGGGCATCAGCGGATATAGTGCGATGACCTCACCTTTGCCGTTGCGGATGACCTGTGCGTAGGCATTGCCCCACAAAAGCAGATGGGTCATGAGGGTCTCACGGAATACGAAAGAACTCATTTCCGGGTTCGGCTCATCATGGAGCAGTCGGTACAGCGGATGGTCGAGGGCTTTTTCCTTTCCACCGCCATCGGTGTATTTGTAAAGGTGCAGCGGCAGTCCCGCCACAGCTTCAGCCAGAATACGGACACAGGAGTACACGGCAGTCATCTGCATAGCAGACCGCTCGGTCACGGTTTTGCCTGCGGTGGTCCCGCCCATGTAAAAAGCATAGGCACTTCCGGCAGTTCGGTTTTCAGGCTTGTCTCTGGATTTGAACAGACCAGAAAAGATACCCATATCACATCACTCCCTTCATATAAACAAAATGCCCCGGTCATCGTAGACCGAAGCACTGGTATCGTTGCCGCAGCGGATCGCACGGTCGAGAGCCATTATGGTGGCAACCGCGCCGTCAATCTTTTCTGTGGATTTTTCTTTGTCCGGCTTGATGTTGCCGGCGGGGTCGGTGCGGATGAAGATGTTATCCATCATCCAACGGAGGACGGGATGCCCACCGTGGGCGACCTTTTCCTCAAGCACCAGTTTCATCAGTTCCTTGGTGGGTGGGGACATATCCTTGAAGCCCTGTCCGAAAGGAACCACCGTGAAGCCCATACCCTCAAGGTTCTGCACCATTTGCACAGCGCCCCAACGGTCAAAGGCAATCTCACGGATGTTGTAGCGTTCACCCAGGCGCTCTATGAATTTTTCGATGTAGCCATAGTGAACGACATTGCCCTCAGTGGTCTGCAGGAAGCCCTGCCGCTCCCAAACATCATACGGCACATGGTCGCGCCGAACACGCAGGTCGAGGTTATCTTCGGGTATCCAGAAATACGGTAGGATAATGTATTTATCATCCTCATATTCCGGTGGGAAAACCAGAACCAGTGCGGTGATATCTGTAGTGGAGGACAAGTCCAGACCACCGTAGCACACGCGCCCCTCAAGGTCATCCTCGGAGGTGGCAAAGGCGCATTTGTCCCATCTGTCCATCGGCATCCAACGGACAGCCTGCTTGACCCACTGGTTCAAACGAAGTTGCCGGAAGGCATTCTCTTCGCCGGGGTTCTGCTTGGCGGACTCACAGGCATCACGCACTTTGTCGATGCCCACCGTAATACCCAAAGAGGGATTTGCCTTCTTCCAGGTTTCCGGGTCCGTCCAGTCATCGCTTTCATCCGCTCCGTAGATAACGGGATAGAAGGTGTGGTCGATTTTACGGCCTTCGATGATGTCCTTGGCTTTCTGGTGGATCTCATAGCAGATCGACTTGGTATCGTTGCCCGCCGTGGTAATAAGGAAGTACAGCGGCTGCATACGAGCATCGCCGGAACCCTTGGTCATAACATCAAACAGCTTTCTATTCGGCTGCGTGTGCAACTCATCGAAAACAACACCGTGGGTGTTGAAGCCGTGCTTGTTGCCGACATCAGCGGAAAGCACCTGGTAGATACTGCCCGTTGGCAGATAGATAAGCCGCTTCTGGGAATCCAGGATTTTTACTCGCTTTGCAAGAGCCGGACACATACGAACCATATCGGCAGCCACATTGAAAACGATGGATGCCTGCTGACGGTCGGCAGCGCAGCCGTAGACCTCGGCGCGTTCCTCACCGTCACCGCAGGTCAGCAAAAGCGCAACGGCGGCAGCCAGTTCGGACTTACCCTGTTTCTTGGGGATTTCGATATATGCGGTATTAAACTGGCGGTAGCCGTTGGGCTTCAGCGTTCCGAAAATGTCTCGGATGATCCGTTCCTGCCAGTCGATCAGTTCAAAGGGCTTTCTCGCCCAGGTGCCTTTTGTGTGACAAAGGCATTCAATGAAACCGACCGCATAGTCAGCGGCATCCTTATCGTAGTAGGAGCCTTCGGACATGAACCTGGTCGGTTTGTATTTCTTCAGCTTTCTGATATGCGGTCACCTCCTTCAAGAGAGCATAAAAAATAGCCGCCACCGTTATTGGTGCGACCGTCAAATACGAGGAACAGAGCCTTTCGGCTCATGTCCCTGTTGGGGAAATTGTTTTTTACTTCATCTGTGCCAGGCACCAGGCGATTGCGTGACCGTTGTCAGCAAACCGCTCATCGGCTTTCTTCCAGGGTGCAAGTCTGCACTCAATGTCGCCAAGCCCGGTCTCATCGGGTGTTTCAACGAACTCATAAATCTCTGCTGTAAAGCCGCCTTTCCAGAAGATGTCGGTAACGAAAACCTTGTCACCGTATTGAAGGACTGCACCGTAGGAAGCGGAAACCTTCATCTGCAGCTTTTCGATGGTAGTGAATTCCATGTGATGTCCCTCCTTAGTTGCGCTCCATGCGGATTGCGGGAACTTTGGCGCGTTCACCGGTCTGCCAATCGGTGTAGTTTGCGTTGACTTCGGTGATGCCTGCCATTTTGAAGCCGTGCTTGTCGAAGGCCGCCAGGGTGGGAATCAGGCTTGAGAAGGTGCTGCTGATGGTGAATGCAGTGATGCCGCTGTCGGCAAAGGTCTGGACGATGGCATCGATGTCCTCATCCCAAATGACCTCGGAGAAGTCGATGAGGTCGTTGCCTGCGTCAATGCTCTTGCGGTATGCCCAGAATGCGGTGCCGTTGATGCCGTAGTCCTTAAGGCTTGCTGCCTGTTCTGCAATGGCTCTTTCAAAAAGTTCAATCTTTGTCATGGTGGTGTTCCTCCGTTTGTTTTGTTGTGAGTGTATATTACCGTCATTTGCCCGATATATCCAGTCAATTCGGAGATATAAACTACACAATCTTTGGGGCGAAAAAGTGTGTATATTACAGCTTTTTATGCCTCGCCCGTGAGTATGAAATGCACGTACTCGCTGCGGTGTTCTTCGAGGTAAATCACCAATTCATAGAACCACATCTCGTTTGCGATATACTGTACCATCGGAATGTCAAACATATTGGTGCGCCCGGTCTTGCGGACTGCGAGGATCTGCTCACGAACCTTATCGGTCATTGGTATTCGCCACCTTTCGACAAATATCGACACCGTAGGCTACATTCAAGCCGGAGCCTGTGTCCCAGGCAACCATGATACTGCCAATGTCATCCACACCGATTACAGTACCTTTTGTCCCAATAGGCGGTGCCTGCGGGTCATCCATCTGCACCAACTCCACCCGTGTTCCCTTCGGGAAGCGTTCACGGAGGGCTTGCAGGGCTTCTCTTGAGATTACTCGCATGATTCCACCTCCTTGGGCTGACCGCCCTTAAACGCGGAACTGCCCGCCAGGTTGCGCAGGAGAATCTTGCGTTCGGTCTTGAACTCTGCACCGATGAAACCGAGCCGGAGCAGGAAGCAGCGGAAAGCGTACTTCTCATTGTCGACTTCTTTTTCCTTGGCGCTGACACGCTTCTGATTGCGAGCCATTTCGCACAGCTTGCAGATGAAAGTGTCGTAGGCTTTCAATTCTTCCGGGGTGGGTGTTCCCACGAACCAGGGGAAAGAAACCTTTGTATCGGTGACCTCGATGGGAAGGTTGTCTGTTCCAAGCGCCTTTTTGATGAGGTTGCCCTTGGCGGCAACGATAGCCTTGAGGTTTTCCAGGTTGCTGTCAGTGAAAAGGCTGCGAGGCATGGAGATGCAGACCCCGGTGATTTCCTCTTCACCCTCGGTGTGGCTTGGGTCAATGTCAAAGCCCTCATCGTAGATGTGCTGCAGCAGTCTCTCAATGACCTCGCTGTCGGCACTGTCATCAAAGGTTAGGTTTCCGTTCTTTTCGATGGTGAAATAATCCACCCGGTAGGCGCAGGACGGAACACCCAGGTACTTGGCATCGCAGCCGAGCCATTTGGAAATGGTCTGTACCAGGCGTTTGCGTTCAGCGCCGGTTGCATTAATTGTGATTGTCATGGTAGTGACCTCCTTTAATTTTGGTAGTCACATATTACCGTCAGTTTTTGTATATATCCAGTCATTTTCCTTACATTTTCGGTAGAATATGTGCCGATTTATCAGCACTCAAGTTGTGTATAGTACACGATGCCGGACAGCACAAAAACCACGCACGGCAGAGCCACACCGTTGCCCCACATCTTATACTCTGCGGCATCGGAGTGCGGAGCGCGCAGCCACTTGGCAATCTGCTTCAGAGACTTGGGCTTTGTGGAATTACCCACGATTTTGCGATGGGTCTCGAACACATCATACCAATAACGGAGATCTTCCGTAGTAGGCTCAATGCCAAGGTCATCGCACCACCAGTCCGGGAAACCCTGCAATCTGGCGCATTCGGTTGGTGTCAGTCTGCGTACTGTGTATCCGCTCTGAATGGCACCGGGACCTTTGGCAACCATCGTAGGCTGTACTTCCTCAGAGAAGGACGGAGCAAACTTGGCGTTCTTGCCCTGGTTGAAAGTATCCCTGCCGATGCCGTAGCAGACTGCGTTGGGGTCTTTGAAGTCCCTCGCCATAAGTGTCGGTGACTGGTCTTCAGTAACTTGGGTGAAGCTGCCGGTGGTCATAGCATAGACGGCATGGCGGTCGACCGTATTTAAGGTAAAACTGACATCTTCATTGATGCCGTCACCCTGGGGACCGTTCTTATCGTCTCTGCCAATCATAGAACCCTGGATAGCGTAACTCTCCACCACGGCAATGCCGCCCTGGTTGCATCCGGGGTTACCACCGTTTCCATCAATGGTGCGGGAAGTATCAGCCTTATACACACCGCTATGAGGATTGTCGGATTTCATGGCATTGCTTTCTTTGGAGCAGATGCCGTATGCCTCGATTACGCAGTTAAAATGGTTTTTATCGGGCATACGCTGATTGCCACCAGCATTGTGTGCCGTGAGCGTAGGCGCAACCTGCTCACCGTCCCAATTGCAAGGCTCAAACAAGGTCTGGTCATTGTTACAGGAGAGCGTTGCAGATTTATTTTCCTGAATGAGCGCACCCTTGCCGCCGCCTTCACAGCCGGCACGGATTTTCATAACAAGGGGTACATTACCACCGCCAGTACCCATACGGGAGGTAAGGGTCTGAACCTTGCCATCCTCGGCAATCTTTACTCGGCTGTCGGTAGGGTGGTTTTCGAGTGCAACGGCAGCAGGAACAACTCCCGCTCGGAGTGTCGGAGAGGTCTCTTCCTCATAACCAATGCTGCGGCTCTTGGAAGAATGCTCTGTACAGAACCCTGCGGATTCCAGAACGCACGGAGGGTGGTGGGCTTCGGCACGGAGTGTGGCGGTTACATCATCCGTCACATCCATACGCTGACCGCCCTGGTCATTTAGGCAGAGGCTTGCTGTTCCAGTGCGATCCGCAGCACTTCCGGCAGTTCTTTGCCACGAGCGGAAGCCCTCCGCAGAATACCCTGACACGCCTTCGGACTTAAAAAGTATGTCGAAGGCACGCCCACCTGCAAAATCTGCGACAAGGTAGATGCGTTTTCTCCTTTGGGGAACTCCCCAGAATTGAGCGTCAAGAACTCTGTAAGCAACGCTCCATCCGTCTCCCATGTAGCAGTCGGCATAGGGCCATCGGTTCTTTTCAGGCATAGGCACCTGGGTGTCCGGCTCTGCGACACCGATGACCGCTTCGAGGACTGCTTTGAAGTCCTCACCGCTGTTTGAGGAGAAGGCGCCGGGGACATTCTCCCAGACGATGTATCTTGGATATTTGCCATTGGTGGCACACCTCATTTCCTTAATAATACGGATGGCTTGATAGAAGAGGACGGACTGCTGTCCTTCCAATCCGGCTCTGCGTCCGGCAACGGACATATCCGTGCAGGGTGAACCGAAGGTGATAATGTCCACGGGTTCAATCTTCCCGCCATCCATCTGGGAGATGTCACCGTAATGTTTCATAAAGGGCAGGCGCTTGGTCGTGACCCGAATGGGAAACGGCTCGATCTCCGATGCCCACACAGGTGTGATGCCGGAAATCAAGCCGCCCAACGGAAAACCACCGGAACCGTCAAAGAGACTGCCCAGGGTCAAATTATTCATGTTGTACCTCCACTTCGGAGTATTTGTAGGTCAGACCACCACGCTGCACGGTAACACCGTCTGCGCCGCCGACCTGCTCGATGTACCGCTTCACGATAACATCGCAGAACTTTTCATCCAGTTCTATGGTGTAGCAGATGCGGTCAGTCTGTTCACAGGCAATGAGCGTAGAGCCGGAGCCACCGAAGGGGTCAAGCACCACGCTGTTGCTCATGGAAGAATTCATAATAGGATAAACCAGGAGTGGGATCGGCTTCATGGTCGGATGGTCACCATTCTTTTTGGGCTTATCAAATTCCCAGATGGTGGTTTCCTTCCTGCCGGTATACCACTGATGTTTGCCGTTTTTCTTCCAACCGTACAGACAGGGTTCGTGCTGCCACTGGTAAGGAGAGCGTCCCAGCACAAGGGACTGCTTTTTCCAGATGCAACAGCCGGACAAATAAAAACCCGCATCGGCAAATGCCCTGCGGAAGTTCAGTCCCTCGGTGTCTGCGTGGAACACATAGATGGAAGCATCATCCGCCATCGCGGAGTGCATCTGCGTGTACGCATCCAGAAGGAAGTTATAAAAGGCTTCGTCAGCCATGTTGTCATTTTTGATTTTGCCCGCGCTGCCTTCGTAGTTGACATTGTACGGAGGGTCGGTGATGACCAGGTTGGCTTTGGTGCTGCCCATCAGAAGGTCATAGGTTTCAGCCTTGGTGCTGTCACCACAGATCAGACAGTGGCGACCGAGCGTCCAGATGTCACCGGGCTTGGTCATGGTGGGCTTTTCCAGTTCAGCGCCTACATCGAAATCATCATCTTTGACACCGTCCTTGAGGGTATCTTTGAACAGGTCATCGATTTCGGCAGGCTCAAAACCAGTAAGGGACACATCGAAATCAGCGCCCTGCAAATCTGCAATGAGCAGAGCAAGTTTATCCTTGTCCCAATCACCGCTGATTTTGTTGAGGGCGATGTTGAGGGCTTTTTCTTTGTCCTCATCCATTGCCACCACAACGCAGTCCACTTCGGTCATGCCCATATCCATCAGCACCTTCAGACGCTGATGACCGCCAACCACACGGCCGGTGGTCTGATTCCAGATGACTGGTTCCACATAGCCGAACTGCTCAATGGAGCGTTTCAGCTTTTCATATTCCGCATCACCGGGCTTGAGGTCTTTGCGGGGGTTGTAGTCGGCAGGCAGAAGGTCTGCCGTGTTCTTTTTCTCAATAATCATACAAGCCCCCACTCGGCAAATGCCTCAAAGCCACCAACGGACTTGATGTAGGCTCTTGCCGTTTCCACGATTTCCTCGTAGGGAATGCCGCCGACGGTTTCATCACCGATGGCACAGCAGAACTCCACAGGCTTGCCGGTCTCCTGGGCTTTAAGCCAAGCGTAGATGTTCACGCTGACATCAGCCTTGGAGAGGTCTTTGCCGTGGAGACCACCGCCAGTTACGGAGTCGGCCATATCGCTGCCCAACTTGCGGTTGGTAGCGCCGGTGTCCACATCCGTGCCGCCAGTCCAGTCACCGAGCGGATTGATTTCTGCCGTGGGATAGATTTCACGGAGATGGTCAGCCTTTGCGTTGCTCTGGCAGATGATGACCCTGCCGTTGTCGATGATATACTTGCCATCAAAGGGGTAGGCATTGTAGATGTCAGTGGCAATGCTCACCAGTTCCTTCTGCTCGGCAGTCACAGGCACACCCTTGAAGATGCCGTTGTCACCGCAGCGGATAGCACCACTCTGATTTCGGGAGAGGTGGACATCCTGGGGAACTTCGGAGTAATCAACATTGAGGAAGCCTGCGATGCGGTGAACTGCAGCAGTCACATCATCAATGGAAAGCTGCACGGAAGTTTCTGCGATGATATGGCAGGTTCCGTGACCGATGAGAACCTCCACAGCGATGCGAGGGTTTCTCTCGGATTTGTATGCCAGGTCAACGAGCGCCCCGGCAATGCGGTCGGCAATCTTATCGGGATGTGCCGGATTTACTTTTTCAAACATAATCAACCGTTTCCTTTCCTTGCTCGAAGCAATCGTTCCATTACATCATCCTGGGGATTTGCACCGTTATATTCGCCGGTGCAGTTCTCACGGACGATCTGGTAAATTTCCGACCACAGGCGGTTTGCCTGGGTCATGTATGTGTTTGCGATAGCCACATAGGGTGACTGGATCGCTGCACCCGTGGTAGGGTGTTTTGCCAGAAAGCCCAACTCACTGGTGAGGGACTCACACTGAATCCATCTGGCGCTTGCCATAGCGAAGCGTTCAATGAGCTGCGGAGAAATGATGGCGGCACATCCACGGTCGGACAGCCATTTCCATACATTTTCATAAATCTCGGCAGCACAGAGCGTAGAGCCGTCTTTCTGTTTTGCGGAAAGGAACTCGGAGGGCTTGGGCATTGGCTGCCCCTCCAGATCAGCCGCGCTGTCTTTGAAATCAATTACAGTCAGCGGTCGCTTGCCAGGGTTGCCATCCGTAATCTTGTCCGCAATCGGCTTTTTCGGTCTGCCGCCGGAGCCGGGTTTTGGTCCTCTCTGACCCATATTTTTCACACCTCCTTCATGCCGGGGTCTATTCCCCCAAAAACTTATGCGATTTTCCACACGGACCCCCAGGCCCGTTGCACGGGATAAAGGTCCCGGAGATTTGACCACCCCTACCGGGTCACGAATTGTGCCAACGATCACCACGCTCGGCATGGATTCTGGCATGGCAGGACTTGCAAAGGGCAATCAAATTATCTCTTGCGTGAGTGCCGCCCTCGGACAAAGGCACTTTATGGTGGACTTCCTCGGTCGCAACCAGTCTGCCTTCCTTCTGGCACACCTCACACAAAGGATGCTGCTGCACATAGCTGTCGCGGATACGCTTCCAAGCCCGTCCGTATCTACGGCGTACAGCAGGGTCTCTGTCGTACTTCTCGTAGCGTTTGGCTTCAGCCTTTGCGTGTTCCTCACAGAACCTGCC
>OKSN01000665.1_pt1 | contig 21196 bp, 23 predicted proteins | sample 1606191 | NCBI WGS metagenome assembly OKSN01 (sample SAMEA3879535, study PRJEB24766) | human gut metagenome | biome: human-associated habitat; feature: feces | place: USA | collected 1985/1987
GTTACTGCGAACCGCGCATCAAGTACAACGGCACGAAGTTCATCCGCAAGGAGAAAGCTACGCCCGACGAAAAGGATTCGTACATCGAAATCCCCGGACGCATTGAGTACGAATACGCCCAGAACATGCTGTTCCCGCGTATGTACAGCAGTGCCCATACACAACAATACCATGCCTGGCAGGACATCAAGGGTTACGATGTGCCCTATGACAAATGCGGCAACATGATTATGGTAAACATGCCCACACAGTGGGAAAACATCAAGTTCTTCTTCTCCTACCAGCTCAACTGGATGTACTGGCGCTACTTCATGTGGAACTTCGCCGGACGCCAGAACGACATACAAGGCAGCGGAGAAATTGAACACGGCAACTGGATTACCGGTATCCCGTTCATTGACAACTGGCTGGTGGGCGACCAGAGCCTCTTGCCTCAGGAACTGAAAGACAACAAGGGACACAACGTATTCTACTGCCTGCCCCTGCTGCTGGGTATCATCGGCCTGCTGTGGCAAGCCTACCGCGGACAGAAAGGCATCCAGCAATTCTGGGTGGTCTTCTTCCTCTTCTTCATGACCGGCATTGCCATCGTGCTCTACCTGAACCAGACTCCGAGCCAACCGCGCGAACGTGACTATGCCTACGCCGGTTCGTTCTACGCCTTCGCCATCTGGATTGGTATGGGTGTGGCAGGACTCGTCCGTTTGCTTCAAGACTACGCCAAGATGAAGGAACTGCCTGCTGCCTCCATCGTTTCCGTAGCTTGCCTCTTTGTCCCCGTGCAGATGGCAAGCCAGACTTGGGACGACCACGACCGCAGCGACCGCTACATGGCACGTGACTTCGGCCAGAACTACCTGATGTCCCTGCAAGAAAGCGGCAATCCGATTATCTATACCAACGGTGACAACGATACCTTCCCCCTCTGGTACAACCAGGAGACCGAAGGTTTCCGTACCGACGCCCGCACCTGCAACCTCTCGTACCTGCAGACCGATTGGTACATCGACCAGATGAAGCGCCCCGCCTACGACAGTCCTTCTCTCCCCATCACGTGGGACCGAATGGAGTACGTAGAAGGCACCAACGAATACGTCCCCATCCAGCCTGAGTACAAGAAAAGCATCGACCAGCTCTATGCCGAAGCCGAGAAGCAGGCACTGGACGGTAATCCCGAAGCACTGGTCAATGTAAAGAAAGAATTCGGTGACAACCCGTATGAGCTAAAGAATATCCTCAAGAACTGGGTGCGCAACAAGAATCAAGACTTGAAGGTGATTCCTACCGACAGCATTGTCATCAAGGTAGACAAGGAAGCCGTGCGCCGCAGCGGCATGATGATACCGGGCGACTCAATCCCCGACTACATGCACATTTCGCTGAAAGGCAAACGCGCCCTCTACAAGAGCGAGTTGATGATGCTCGAAATGCTGAGCGAGGCCAACTGGGAACGCCCCATCTATATCGCTGTCAGCGTAGGCAGGGAGAACCAGCTGAACATGGAGAACCACTTCGTTCAGGAAGGTCTTGCCTATCGTTTCACTCCGTTCGACACCAGTAAGACGGGCGTGACAATAGACTCCGAAAAGATGTACGACAACCTGATGAACAAGTTCAAGTTCGGTGGCATCGACAAGCCGGGCATCTATATCGACGAGAACGCCATGCGCATGTGTCACTCTCACCGTCGCATCTTCTCCCAACTCGTGCAGCAGCTGATGCGTGAGGGCAAGAAAGACAAGGCAAAAGCCGCCCTGGACTATGCCGAAAAGATGATTCCCGCCTACAACGTGCCTTACGACTGGCAGAACGGTGCCGTACAGATGGCGGAAGCCTACTACCAACTGGGCGAAACCGCCAAGGCGGACGAGATGATGAAAGCCCTTGCTGACAAGGCTGTAGAGTACCTGACCTGGTATCTGAGCCTGGACGACAACCGCTTCATGATTTCTACCCGTGAATTTGAATACCACTGGGCTGTACTCGATGCCGAGGTGAAGGCCATGAAGAAGTACAACTCCAAGCTCGCCGAAATCTACGAGCCGAAGGTGGAAGAACTGTATAATATGTATGTGGACAGAATGAAGGAGTGAGAATAAGGATTAGGGATTAAAGGATTAGGGATTAGCCTGTGCAGTTCATCACTAATCATTAACCCCTAATCCTTAACCCCTAATCCTTAAAATCCCTAATCCCTTAATCCTTAATCACGTGTTTATAGAACAACCTCCTGAGTTTTTTCGCAAACTATATCCCGGTGCAGTCTGGAGGATGGACCCCAATGAAAAAGCCGTTTATCTGACTTTCGACGATGGCCCTATCCCCGAAGTAACTCCCTGGGTGCTCGACCTGCTGGATAAGCACAACATCAAAGCCACCTTCTTCATGGTAGGTGACAACATACGGAAGCATCCGGACGAATTCCGGATGGTCGTTGAGCGTGGGCACCGCATCGGTAACCACACCTTCAACCATATCCGTGGATTTGAATACACGGCCAAGAATTATCTGGGAAATACCGAACAGGCGAAGATTTTCATGGAAATGGGTGGGGACATCAATTGCAATGTGGAGAAGGTTCTCTACCCTCTCTTGTTCCGCCCTCCCCACGGCCATATGTTCGCCAACCAGTATCTCACGCTGAAACGAACCTACAAGATTGTGATGTGGGACCTCGTGACCCGCGACTACAGCAAGAAGCTGCGCGGTCCGCAAGTGCTAGCCAACGTGATGCGCTACGCCCGCAACGGCTCCATCATCACCTTCCACGATTCCTTGAAATCCTGGTGCAACGGAAACCTGCAGTACGCATTGCCGCGCGCCATTGACTTCCTGAAGGAAGAGGGATATGAATTCAAAGTATTATAAACTTGAAACAGCAGAAAGTTACCAACATCTGCTGTCACAATAAATTCCACATAAAATAAGAAGGGGTTGTCTCGGCAAAAGGCAACCCCTTACATTTTATAGGCTCATGTCCTGTTCCACAAGAATAAACAGATGTTTTATAATTACCAAGTAAATGTACATCTGTATTCATCCCACTGGTCTTTTACAACCAGTTCCGTAGGATAACTGTCGGAATTCAATGTCCATGTAAAATACATATCGGACACAGAGTCCTCGCCATTGTATGTATAATGCCCTACAAGCGGCAGATGTTTCGTAGCCTTACCAAGCATGCCTCCATAATAGGCATATATCATCTCGTCCATATCCACATCCAGTATTTCATCAAACAACATCAGGCAGCCCTTATTCTCGATAGGAGCTGTTATATTATCCGTCGTATAGTCTATGGCAGCACTATACTCCCACTCGTCATTGCTGTCGATAATTCCGTCACCATTGAGATCCCCACTAGCTACATAACGTGTGGAAGTCTTCACCACATCTCCATCCTTATAGGTGATGTTCGTTATTTCACCATCGCTTTCAGAGCGTTTCATTACAACCAGATGGCCTTCAGTGTCGTATTCCATCTCCCAAGTAAACTCATCGGCATCGGGAGTACCAGCGTGGTCTATTGAGTTGCAAAATTCCACATAACCATCGCTGTTGAGCTGCAAGTTCAGTTCTGTAACATCGCCCTCTTCATCCGTCACGGTGATTCTTGCTCGGTCCTTTGCAACATCTGCCTTTGTAGTAGCGAGAAAGTACTCAAAGACGGCTTTATCCCCATCCTCAGTTGTAATGTTCGTCACCAGCCCTTCTTCATTGTGAGAAATCGCCATGCCCGAAACCGACTTCGGAAGCCCTCCCGTAAACACTTGCGAAGGATTGACCACAGTGGCGGTGTTTTCGCCACCCTCACCATTCTCATTTTCGTCATCGTCACTGCAAGCAGTGAATCCCAAGCACAACGCCACACCCAACATGGAGGCAGCCATCATTTTAAACATTTTCATAAGTTACAAATCTTGTTTTATCCCCATCCCTCTAAGGAAAATCCATAATAACAAAAGTATAAGGAATGCCGTCCGTATCTCACGACAACAAGACTCTGCCATTCAAACCCGGACAGATACTTTTGGCCATTTATCATTCCCAGACAAAGCTTAATATTTTTTGCAAAGTAATAAACTTTTCCTTTCACTCCTTGTCACTGAAAAAGGTGATTTTTCAGCCACATACAGAAAAAATTCAGCATCTCCAATAAAAAGCAAAATGAATAAGACGTATATTTGCAACAACTAAGCACAGATTGAATTCCACTAAAATATACCGATATGAGGGTACGCCATACTAAGCTATTATCACTCCTCTTTTCTTTAACCACTATCCTGCTTCACGCCGGAGAAATACCAACAGACACTCTGTTGGCACACTTCTACAACCGGGCAGCCAATCTCATGGAAGAAGGACACTACGATGAAGCGCAACGTAGCTTCGACAGCGCCTTTGCCACCCGGAACGTAAAGCACTCCTTCATGTATCCCATCTTGCTGAACGAACAAGCCACACTGCTGGTCTATGTGGGAAAGACAGAAGAAGCCTTTGCCATGAAAAAAAATGTGCTCCCCTACCTGCCGCAGATAGATGATTTGGAAAAGCACATCAGCGTATACAACGATTTGGGCCTCCTCTACCGTCAGCACCAAATGAATGACTCTACACTCTACTATTACAATAAAGCACTGGACACTGCCTTGCAATACGGAGACGAAAGCTGGATAGCCCACATCTGCAACAATGTGTCCATCCTATACTTCAATATCAGGCAGCTGGACGAAGCCGAAAAGTATACCGACATGGCCGCCGAACATGCCGCCAGAACCGAAGACCCATTCGTAGCCTTCACCACCTGGCAAATCAGGGCAACCATAAAGGCTGAACTGAACAAGCTGGATGATGCTGAAAAATCCAACCGCAAAGCCTGGAACATTGCCTGCCACGGAGAGGGAAACGAAGACCTATGGAAGATACGCTGCCTGCCCGGCATGCTGAGACTCTTTGAACGAAAAGAACAACCCGATTCCATAGACCACTACTTGAAATTGGGGAACAAACTACTACAACGGGTACCATCCAACTCCATCGCTGCCATAGGATTCATACAATCGAGGGCAGCCACCGAAACAAACCGCAAAAACTATGCCCGCGCCTTGAAGGACTTCCACTGGCTGCGTAACCGGAAAACCGGTACCGAGCCCAAAACATTATTTACACAAATGGCACGATGCTACGATGCCTTGGGAAACCCCAAACTGGCCTACACCTATATGGATAGTGCCCGCATGTGGACTGATACGCTGGCACAGCACAATCTGACGCAACAAATGGCAGAATTCAACGTGAAATATCACACACAAGAAAAGGAATTGGAGATAGCCCACCTGCAACAAGAACAACTGGAACACCAAGCCTTCCTGCTAAAAGCCTCCATTGCTGTAGCCCTTCTGTCCGGTCTTGCTCTCATTACTTTGTTGACGCTCCGCCACAAGAAACGAATAGCCGAAAAGAAGATTGAACTGCTAAAGCAAGAAAACGAACTGAACTCGGCACGCCGTTACATTGAAGGGTTGGAAGAGGAATGCAAATATTTTGCCAAGGAACTGCATGACGGCATAGCCAACGACCTGCTGGGGCTGCAAATGAAGATAGAAACTTCTGCCGGCAAAGGGAATGAGCAGGAACTGGCCTCACTCGTCAGCAAACTGAGAAACAACGTGCGGAATATCTCACACGAACTGATGCCTCCCGAATTCGAGCATCTCAGTCTAGACCAGATACTCGACCGTTATGCTGCCAAACTGGCCGAGAACACCGGCATAGAGGTCAGCTATCATCCAACGGAGAACAACGCATCACGCCATCTTCCCAATGAAACCGCTTATGAGCTGTACCGCATCGTACAAGAACTCACCATGAACATCGTGAAACATGCCTCAGCCAGTCATATAGTCATCAGTCTCCGTGCCGACAACGAAAATAAATATACCCTGCAAATTACAGACAACGGTAAGAATGCAAACAAGCAACAAACAGCAACAAACAACAATGACGGCATAGGATTGCGTACCGTAAACGACCGTATCAGAGCCATCAACGCTACCGCCAATGTATGCTCGTCAACAGAAAACAACGTTTTCACCCTACTGCTTAACATAAACGAATGAAACCAAACAAAGAAACATACAGAATACTGGTAATAGATGACCACCCGATTGTTGCTGAAGGCATCATTGCATTGGCCTCGCAACTCGAAGGAGTGGCGTGCAAAGGAGCCACTTGTGCAAAAGACGTGGAACAACTGACCCTCAAAGAGAGATTCGACCTTTGCATCATTGACCTTGAACTACCGGATATGAATGGATTCCAACTCATATCCCACCTTCACAGCCAGATACCCGAATGCGGCATTTTAATCTATACCATGCATGAAGAACCTTGGATCATAGCCAAATTATCCACCCTAAACATCAACGGAGCTGTTTCAAAAAATGCCAGCACCAGCGAATTGAGAGACGCCATCAGTACACTGAAAAACGGAACCAGATACTTCAGCAATGTTTTCAGCGAACTGGACAAGGAAAAACAAAACACCCTACCACATGCACTTCCCGAATTGTCGAGACGTGAAAAAGAAGTGCTCGCCTATCTCTCGCAAGGACTGAGCACTTCTGAAATATCCCAATTACTATTTCTCAGCATCAATACAATACAGACTTACCGAAAGCGCCTGATGGAAAAACTGGAGGCCAAAAACGTTGCAGAACTTGTCTACAAGGGGAAGAGCTTATTCTGAGAACACTTGTCATTCGCCCGGACAGTTACAAGCCTCCAGCTTCTCAAGCTTCTCCGTCTGAAAAGGAAGAAAATCAACTTAGCGGATACTCACCGTCATCGGATTGCGCACCTTCTGTGCAAAATCAGCCATGTATCGGTTCCAGGCTTCAGCAGTCTTGATGTCCGCGCGGTCCCAGGCAAAGCCCCAGTAATACACGTAGTCAGCGCCCGGCTCATAGTCGCTGACAACCAGTACATGACCGTCCGCATTGTTACGCATCTTCTTCTCCTCTATGGGGAAAAGCACGGTTTTGGCTTCCTTCACAACGGCAGGGAAAGCGGCCCCCATAAATATCTTGCCATTATCCGGTCCGGTAGTGGGGTCTACATACGTCATATAGCCACCGGCGGCATCAGCCACCACAGCACCGTCCGGTTCGTGCAGCACAATACCGGTAACAATGGGCAAAGATTCCTTTAGATTGCTATACGAAACGGCAGTACGGTTCAGATGAGAACCGGCATCCAGCGTAATCAGACGTGTTTCCACCACCGCAGTATCCCCTTTCACAGCCAACGGATTGAACTCCAGCTTCACGGTGAAGCGCAACGGACCGTTGTCCAGCACCTCCTGCGTCTTGTAGCACCACGGATAGATAATGGTATCATTCACCATCAATGCAGACACTCCAGCTCCCAATGTTGGACCTACTGCATAGCAGTCCATGCCATAACCGTGGTCTATATGATAGGAGAATGTGCGTACCAGCTCATCGGCTGCCTTCGGGTCTGTCTTGCGCAATTCATTAACCTGCTTCCAGGAGTCTGCATCCAGTTCCTTGGCATACATGTCTTCCAGTACCGGTGCAGCAGTGCCTCGCTTCGTGAACAAGTCGTAGCCGAAACCGCGTTCACCCCTTGCCTGCAATGCAGGACCGTAGGCACGGAAGCCTACCAAGTCGTTCTCCCAGGCCATGTCGTCCAGACGTTCGGGATACTGCCGCCCACAAGCCCTTACCTCCACATCGACGGGAGTACCGGCCTGGACGGTATATGCAGCCGATGCATTGGCGGCTACCGTAGCAGGGAAGATTAATTTGTCATCGTAGGTCACTTGGTAAGGCACCTGCTCCCCTTCGACATTCAGAACCACAATCTGTGCGGTGTCTGCCAGATTCAGAAGGTTTGAGATTTCGGTCATGGACACCTCTACCATCTCATCGGAACGGTCCATCGCTAACGGATTGGTTACCGTAACAGTCACTATCTTGCTATCGTTGCAAGCAAGACAGCAGAGGGCCGCCATACATAATAAAAGAAAGTTTCTCATATAATCATTGCTTTTTCCTAATCAGTTGTATAACTTTCTTTTAGGCGCGGATTTCGCGGATTATACGGATTTTCCTTATCCTTTCCGCGAAATCCGCGTAATCCGCGCCCAAAAGAAAAAGGTGACAAGTGACATTATCCTGCCACTTTATCACCTTCTCAATTATCCTTAAATTTATTTCGGTTGCTTTCCGATATAAGCCAAGATACCTCCGTCTACATAGAGGATGTGACCGTTTACCGCATTAGAGGCTTCCGATGCCAGGAACACTGCCGGACCGGTAAGTTCTTCCGGAGCCAGCCAGCGGCCTGCCGGAGTCTTGGCGCAGATGAACGAGTCGAACGGGTGACGGCTACCGTCGGCCTGCTTTTCACGCAGCGGAGCAGTCTGCGGGGTAGCGATGTAACCCGGACCGATACCGTTACATTGGATGTTATATTCACCATATTCAGAGCAGATGTTGCGAGTCAGCATCTTCAAGCCACCCTTGGCAGCGGCATAGGCCGACACAGTCTCACGCCCCAGTTCGGACATCATAGAGCAGATATTGATAATTTTACCGTGGCCCTTCTTCATCATGGCAGGCAGAACAGCCTTTGATACGATGAACGGAGCATTGAGGTCGATATCGATTACACGACGGAAGTCAGCAGCCTCCATCTCGTGCATAGGAACACGGCGGATGATGCCGGCATTGTTTACGAGGATATCAACAGAGCCTACTTCCTTTTCAATCTGGGCTACCATGGCCTGAACAGCAGGTTCATCTGTCACATCACATACATAACCGCGTGCCTTGATACCCTTTTCAGTATAGGCAGCCAAGCCTTTGTCTACCAACTCCTGGTTGATATCGTTGAAACAGATAGTTGCTCCTTGCTCTGCAAAAGCTGAAGCGATAGCAAAACCGATACCATAAGAAGCACCTGTAACAAGGGCTACTTTACCTTCCAAAGAAAAATTCAAATACGGATTCATAACGTTAAATTATTAAGTTTAAATAAGTGATATTCTATTTATGTACGATTTGCAAGTAGTTTATACTCAATGGAAACTTTATTTTGGGAGAATGCCTTCCCTATAAGGAAATCGCAGCGAATGCTTTTCGTATCGTAGCTTTTCACATCATCGGGATGCTCAGCATAGCGAATTTCATAGTTCGTTTTCATGATTGCACTACATTTAATAGGTTATAACTTCAGCCATCAAATACACATCGTTTGCGTACACGATGCAAATGTAACAAAAGAAAATGGAGAAACCGTATAAATTTGTGTCAATTATATAGCAATATCGTTCAAAGATTCGTAAAAAGAAAAAATCTATACCTATAGTGCCAACAAGAGGGGGAAAGAAGTAACAAAAAAACCCACTAAAACTTGCGATTTTAGTGGGTTTTTAGCTGCAATTAGCTGCATCGTAGTTGGACTACCAGGATTCGAACCTGGACAAACAGAACCAAAACCTGTTGTGCTACCATTACACCATAGTCCAAACATAGGGCTTTCTGTTAAAAAGCGGTGCAAAGATAAAAGGAAGCCCCGAAATATCCAAATATTTCGGGGCTATTTTTACTGCCGAAGCATTATTTCCTTAATTACTTCTCTTTAGGATACCGCTATTTGGCGATAATCAGATAGTAATTCTTCTTGCCGCGCTGTACCAGCAGGTATTTTTCGTCCAGCAGGTCGGCTGTCGTAATCACCTGGTCGAAAGCAGCCAGTTTCTCCTTATTCAGAGAAACGCCACCGCCTTGCACCAGCTTACGCATCTCGCCCTTGGAAGCGAATACAGCAGCATTATCCACGAACAAATCCACCGCCTTCACACCGGCAGCCAGTGCGTCACGGGATATTTCGAACTGGGGAACACCCTCGAACACAGCCAGCAGCGTATCTTCGTCCAACTTCTTCAGTGCATCAGAAGTTGCATTGCCAAACAAGATGTTGGATGCATCCACAGCAGCGTTATAGTCCTCTTCGGAATGAACCATGATAGTCACTTCCTTGGCCAGGCACTTCTGAAGGACGCGCAAATGGGGAGCAGCCTCGTGCTCGGCCGTCAGAGCGTCAATCTCTTCCTTGGACAGTGCGGTGAATATCTTGATGTAGCGTTTGGCATCCTCGTCGCTCACGTTCAGCCAGAACTGGTAGAACTTATATGGAGAAGTGTAGCGCGGGTCGAGCCAGATGTTTCCGGACTCTGTCTTGCCGAACTTGCCACCGTCGGCCTTCGTAATCAGCGGGCTGGTCAGTGCAAATACCTCCCCACCGTTCGTACGGCGAATCAGTTCGGCACCGGTGGTGATGTTACCCCACTGGTCGCTGCCACCCATCTGGAGCTTGCAGCCTTTGGTTTCATACAGATGAAGGAAGTCGTACCCCTGCAACAGCTGGTAGGTGAATTCCGTGAAGGAAAGACCGTCACGTGCCTCACCGTTCAGACGCTTCTTTACAGAATCTTTCGCCATCATATAGTTCACGGTGATGTGCTTACCCACTTCACGGGCAAAATCGAGGAAAGTGAAGTTCTTCATCCAATCGTAGTTGTTCACCAACTCGGCACGGTTGGGGGCATCCGAATCAAAATCCAGGAACTTGGAGAGCTGGGCCTTCATACCGGCCAGGTTGCGCTGCAACGTCTCTTCCGTAAGCAGATTGCGTTCGGCAGACTTTCCGGAAGGGTCACCAATCATACCCGTAGCACCGCCAATCAGTGCCAACGGCTTGTGTCCGCAACGCTGGAAGTGACGCAAAATCATCACACTGCAAAGGTGCCCGATGTGCAAAGAGTCCGCAGTAGGGTCGAAACCAATGTATGCAGTCACTTGTTCCTTAGCCAGAAGTTCTTCCGTACCCGGCATCATATCGTGGAGCATGCCACGCCATCTTAATTCTTCTACAAAATTCATCGAATGATTAAGTTATCTGATTAATTATTTAAGTGATTATCTATGAATTGTTTGATTCCTATTTTAATCTGCGCAAAAATACGACTCTTTATTCGAAGAAACAACTCTTAGGGTTTAAAAAAGACTTTGCAGACATTTCTCCGGAGTGTTTCTCCAAGCTCCTCGGGAGAGATGCCGCGCACTTCGGCAGCGCGTGCATACAATTCCCCGATGGAAACTTCGCTTTCATCCGTTTCGATGAACAGCCGGTCGGCAGGTACCCGGCACAAGGCTGCTTCCTGGTATTTCTCCCCGAATGAAAGGTAAAAGCCATGTTTCAGATATTCCTCCGCCAGCGCCGCCTTGCCACGGAAACCATGTATTATCCACGGATTCGACGGGCGCAAGTCCCGCTTCACCTTCAGCAGTTCATCAACCGCCTTCACCAGATGAATCACCAGCGGCTTTCCCACTTCCTCTGCCAAACATGCCTGGCACCTGAACACTTCCACCTGCAAATCCATCGGAGCATCTGCCAGCTTGTCCAGCCCGGCTTCGCCCACGGCAAGTACTTGGGGATGGCGCACTAACTCCTCCAGGCCGCACACCCTGCTAGCCACAGCACCTTCAACTCCTGAGTGTTCACCTCCACTCCGACCTATATGCCAGGGATGTATCCCCACCGAATACCATCCGCCGCTCTGTGGAGAGAACGTTTCGGGATAGCAATTTGCAATGGCAGTTCCGGGTACTTGCGGAAGCCGGTGTGTATGTATGTCAACTGGAATATTCATGGAACGGGATCATATCCGGAACCTCCCCAGGGATGGCAGCGCAGAATGCGCCTGACTGCCAGACAAAACCCCTTGAAAGGTCCGTGTTTCTTGATGGCCTCCACCGCATATTGCGAACAAGTGGGGGTAAAACGGCATGAAGGCCCTATCATGGGCGATATGCACTTCTGATAGAAATAGATGGGAAGCAGCAGCAGATATGAAAGCAGACGCTTCATGACACCTGCGGAGTTTGCTCAGCTTCAGCATTTGCCGCTACCTTCTCGGCAATGCGTGCCAAAGCTGTCTTCATACGGTCCTCAATGACAGAAGAGTCTACCAACTGGTCCGAAAGATAGATGAAGGCCACGGCCAGACGGCACTTTTTTTCCGTCAGCACGGCCAGCAGTCCGTGTTTGTTCATGCGGTAGGCTTCACGTATCTGGCGTTTCACGCGGTTGCGCTTCACCGCTCGCTTGAAACGGCGTTTCGAAACACTTACAAGAATGGAAATGGGTGCCTCCAGCTCCTCCACCGGCAGATACACCACACGCAAAGGGAAAACCGAAAACGAGCGTGAGCCGCCCGCAAACATCTTCTCTATCACTTTCTTCTTGTCCAACCGTTCGGACTTACGCAAGGTATTTGGCATGGGGTGATGAGTTATAAGTTATGAGTGATGAGTTATGAGTGATAAGTTATGGGGCGATACAAAAACGAGCTACAAGTACCTGGCAACATAAAAGCACAACCACTTGTAGCTCAATTTTATAAATCCATTGTTATGTCTACAAGCTATAAGCAAATCACTCATAACTTATAACTCATAACTCTTTTTACTTTCCTTTATTATTCTCCTTGATAAACATGTCAAGCGCCGCCGTCATTGAGGGTGCCTGCACGCTGGGAGCTTCCAAGTCAAGACGAAGTCCGGCATCACGGACTGCCTGGGCAGTGGTAGAGCCGAATGTTCCGATCTTGATTTCCTTCTGGTCAAAATCAGGGAAATTCTTCTTCAAGGCACTGATGCCTGCCGGACTGAAGAACACCAGCATGTCATAATCAAAAGCCTCATCTGCAGCAAAGTCATTGCTGACAGTACGGTACATGACAGCTTCCGTGTGCTGAATCTTATTCTTATCCAGCAGATTCTTCACGTCATCATTGTGCACATCCGACATTGGTACCAAGTACTTTTCAGTCTTATGCTTAACAATGGAAGGTATCAAATCGTCAATCTTCCCGGTGTTTCCGAAGAAAATCTTACGCTTACGATACTGCACATACTTTTGGATATACAGAGCAACGGCCTCCGTCACGCAGAAATACTTCATTGTTTCGGGAATTGTCACACGCAATTCTGTACACAAGTGGAAGAAATGATCAATAGCATGACGCGAAGTAAAAATAACGGCAGTATGATCCAAGACCGAAATTTTCTGTTGTCTGAACTCTTTCGCTGAAAGGCTCTCCACTTTGATAAATGGGCGAAAATCTATTTTCACACCATACTTCTCGGCGATGTCGTAGTAAGGAGATTTCTCTGATGCCGGTTTCGGCTGCGACACAAGTACTTTCTTAATTTTCAACGTCCTAAAATTTTATTATCAAATAACTGTTTAGCTGCATCACACCTTGATATAACACAAAACAAGGCATGATTTCAAGGGCACAAAAGTACACAATTAAAAGCAAACCGCCATATAAATTGTTACAAAAAAGCTTTAACCACTTGTATAACATCAATATTTTAGCAAAAAAGGCTAAAATCAATCCGATTATTATCGTCAGCTGCAAACTCAAATCAAAATAGACTACGAACAGGGCAAACGGGAAAAGGGCGAATCCCAAGTAATAAAGTAGCGTAGAATAGGACTCAAGCCATAGCGTTGTAACACTTTCGTCAAAAAAAATCCAACCCAGAAAAGAGTAGAGCATCCACTTCAAGCACAAATAGAAGAGACACACACCGATGTAAATCCCCAGCAGAAGCCCCGGCGACACATGACGTACCAGTTCCGGCTGTATATCATTGAAGTAGCTGAAGATACAGACACCCGCAAGGATGCAAGTCTGCAGGATGAGCAGCAGCAAATAGCGCATATCGGCGGCTGTGGAAGTGGCAAATATGCTGGTACGTTCGCGATGAAGCAGGAAATCCTTCACCAGTTGCAGCAGGAACTTGCGGCTGCGTGACAAGACATAGGCCGACAGAAAGAAACAGCACAAAAGGACCACGGTGATGCCATCGTCCATTCTCGGAGAATATGGAATAGGAATCCCCTCCGTCCCCACTACTGCCCAAGCCATCAACAGCCCTATCATATTGCAGCGAATTTACGGATGGAGGCGTCCCACAAGGGAGTGGTATATATCAGTTCCACGGCTTCCTGCGGTGTCTGCGCCACATGCCAGATGGCACCGTGCTGCACGCGCATGAAGTTTTCGTCCACCGCCTGCCGGAGCATATCGAGCAGAGGGCCGAAATAGTTCTTGACATTCAGTATCACAATCGGGTTCAGATACAGTCCGAGTTGCTTCCAAGTGATGATTTCCAGCAGTTCTTCCAGGGTGCCGCAACCACCGGGCAGGGCGATGACGGCATCGCTCAGGTCGGCCATTGTCTTTTTCCGCTGGTGCATGCTTTCCACTTCCACGAGTTGGGTAAGTCCGGTGTGATGCCATCCCTGCTCCACCATGAAGCGGGGAATGACGCCCGTCACCTCTCCCCCTGCCCGGAGTGCCGCATCGGACACAGCGGACATCAGTCCCATATTTCCCGCACCATTAATCAAGCGAATTTGCCGCTGCCCCAGCAGAGTGCCCAACTCACGGGCTGCATCGAAATAAACGGAATCTATCTTTGTGCTCGAAGCACAATATACGCATACGGAATTTATCTTGTTCATCATCTTGCTACCTCCTTTTTTAGGTATCGCCACAAAGGTACATGATTTCGGGGAGATTTGAAACAAGAGAGTCTTATTTCCAAAGTTCTTCCGGATTTGTGGTGCGGACGCTGTTCTCGAACAGCCATTGGGTGCCACCGCTCCGAACGGTAAATCCGACGGGAATAGGTGCAAGTCTCCGGTCACCCGGCAAGGGGTCGCCTGTTTCATCGTCCATGCGGCTCAGTTCATGCATGCTGTACCAATAGTTATTTTTGGCCATATACGTGTCATAGTATTGCCCTTCATTTGCTTTTCTGTTTATAGCCTTACACAGACCGTTCGATAGGAAAAAATACGAAAAAGCTCTTCCTTCTCACTCATATCTGTCAATTTTCCATAAATTTGCAATGGACCTAAAACATCATGATGTGAAATACAAACGTTGGATTTACTTAACCGTCACTTTCGTCATCATATTGGCAGGACTTGCTTCCCGGAAATATGGCAATGCATTGCCTAAATTTATTGCAGAGTATATTGGCGATACACTTTGGGCAGCTATGGTCTATTGGGGATTACGCTTTCTCTTCCCTTCGGCATCCATACTCAAAGTGGCCGCAATCTCCTTACTGTTTTCTTATTGCATAGAAATCAGCCAATTATACCAGGTCGATTGGGCGAATGCCATACGAAACACCACGCTCGGAGCATTGGTCTTCGGGCATGGATTTTTATGGTCGGATATGATATGTTATACTGTCGGGGTAATGTTATCTGCCACCGTAGATTCTTGCGCTTCCTTTTCTTCTTCGGATGAAGCAGTATAAAAACAAGACGCGGACAAAGGAACACAGATTCTATGCAAGCCGCTATTATCCCCGCCAAAAGCATTCGTAGGACACATTTCACGAGGCTACACCTTTTACTCCGGATGGCTACACCCTTTCTATGCGATGGTATAGCCATCTGCAAAAAAGGGTGTAGCCCGGCACGGAGGATAGTTACAACATTAGAAATGGTATGACTGTTATATGACAAAAAAATATCCTAACATGCAAGATATGGGATATCTGATGTTAGGATAACGATAAAAATAGTCAATTCATATCAAGGCAAGACGGCCTAATTATCAATACAAAAGAGACTGCGTTTGTTTATGATAAACTGCATTTTTCTTTTGAAGATTTACGGCTATTGACAAGAGAAGCTACTAAATAAAAGATATTAATGATTACATAGCATAGAAAAAACTTCCACACTTTAATCGTTTCTTTTAGCCACTCCTCAACCCATAAGATATCAATCTTATCCCCACATCGATTTTCAATCTCATATTTATAACTAATTTCACAATTAATAATTGCGTATATAATTAATAATGAAAGAATTATTGATGTGGCAACAAACACAATTCTAAGCCATTTCATAATCTATCTTGTTTTATAAACTACACCTCCTGGTTTGGATATTCTCACTAAATGATTCTGCATTGATATTGGAAGAACAAATCTGTTGACAATAGGAATATAGTCCATGTTCCCAAATTACTTGTTTGTTGTAGCCTTGTCCCTTTCAGAGCATTTGACCCACTTTTATTCAACACGTCATATACCATTGTTGTACAATTATTACTTGTCAGCTTATATTCATCAATAATACGAGCAGAAGAACTGTTATAATAATCACTTTTAGGATTATCTGGCATTGTAGTTGACATATTAAACTTTTCGTCAAAAATATTAGCAACTTTTTCATCTGCCACATCTGTTACTACAAATACAGACATTCCACCAGCTGCTTTTTTTGTCATTGTAAGCTTTTACTTCATCCCCCATTAACTTTAAAAGAACACCGGAACCATTTCCTAAAGAATTAGAGCTTCTATCTGGCCCTTTATTAGTTCCATTGTATCGTCCGTAGCTATAAACAGTCATATTAGATCCTTCACCAACACTAATCCATGTGTGACCAAAGGACTGAGTTTCAGTGCAAATTCTAATACTATCTCCATTCACATCAATATTAACAACCGGACTATTCGCCCCGTACTGATACGGAGACATCGAATAATACTTCTCGGCAAATCTGTCATTAGTCGTAAACCTTCCTAACGCCGTATCATAATGTCTCGCCCCATAATCATACCAATTCAAACCCTTCTTCGTATCAAACTCCTTACCGTTATACTTGTAAGGCTGGGTATTGCCTGCAGTGGCAAATACACCACCGAAAGGGTAGTAATGGTTAGTTTCCTCCACAGTGCCAGACCGGTTGATCACTACACGGTTGTTACCCTAATAGTCCTTCAGATAGTAATGATACTGCTGGGTACCGGCCAGGTTGATGTAACCCTCTTCTGTGAGTAACAACTTCTGAGTACCGTTTTCATAGATCACATTACCGCAATAGTCAGTCGTTGTGGTTGTACTGCCTATCTTATGGACTGTTCTCAGTTTCGTGCCGTCAGCACCATAAGTATAGGTAATCGTGCTACCATCACTGAACGATACCGTACTGGGCAAATTTAATACATTATATTGAATATCGGTAATTCCCTTATTCAAATCTTTCGTTAAATTTCCGTTGACATCGTAGACATACTCCCCTGCGGTGCTTGTACCGTTCACAAAGGCAGTGTTTGTACCGTATGCAGCGGTACTCACCGCATCGTCCACACGGCTCAACTGATTGCCGTTCAAGGTAAAAGTCAGGTTGTCTATCAGGCCGTAGGCACTGGCACCAGTCTGGCCGTAACGTTGCAAACTCTTGATGTTACCGTTCTTGTCATAACCCGTAACGTTCTCCGAGAAGCGGTTCGCATTCGTGCTGATACTTGCTGTCTCTCCATAGGTAGCGTTCAGTACTCTGTCAAGACCGTCGTAAGTGAATTTGTAACCACGGACTGTACTTTCGTTCCCGGACTTCCAGGTCATGCTGCTGATGCTGCCGTTGTACTTCGCAGTACCCACACCCGTGTTGTAGTACAGGTTCTGTGTGAAGCATGTACCGCTGATGCCCGTCAGCCAGCTGCGCAGGTTGTAGGCATAAGTCAGCTTGTTGGTGCTCGTACCGTGATACTGCTTGGTCAGCAAACGACCGAAGTTGTCATAAGTGGCATCGTACAGAGTGATTGAAGTGCCGCCAAGACTATGCCGCACTTTGCTTATTCTGTCCGCATGGTCGTAGGTATAGGTATATACTTCCGTGCGCGTGGTCTTTCCGCTGGCAGTATGTGTATGTGTCACACCAGACGGCTTGTTGGAGAAAGTATAAACCGTACTTGTGATGTCGTAGCCACTGAGCAAGTTGTTCTGCACAAGCACGGTAGGACTGGAAGAAGGATTCCCCCCTGCAGGGTCAGCCGTCCCAGACTGTCGTACAAATAATACATATAGGAAATGTTATCCAGATAGGAAGTGCCCGTGCTGTTAAGCATCCGGAGAGTACGGATGTAGTCCTGCATGACCTACATCATTTGATAGACCTAAAAAACTATCCTAACATACAAGATATAGCATATCTGATGTTAGGATAGTAATTAAATAAATCTCATTGAAAAAAGGCAACTTATATTAGAGTAATATTTTTTATTTAGTATGCAAAAGCTTTATAATCTCACCATTACTTTTTCTTATTTCCACATAAGATTGTCCACAGAAAGTCAGCGCACTATCATTTCCATTAGGAATATGCCCTTCTATTACCCATATTCCATTTACCAAGTTAACAGAAAAAGGTTTTTCTTTCTCTATACTTTCCTTTCCATAAATTTCCAATAGTACGCATTCCGCTATCTTTACTGCAATATCCGCTGTAGGTATAAATCCCTCTGCAGGAACATAGCTTTTCATATCAGTATAAAAATCTGTTGAGAGACTATCATTCATTACATACTCAATCTGTTGAGATGATTGTTGATCTTCTCCGACCTTCGATGTACTGTTTGTACATGACATCGCAAATAGCATTAAAGCAAAAAAATAAGTCCTATACATATTGCTATCTTTTTAAAATACCCAATGAATATGTTCTCTCTGGCTAACAGGAATGTTTAAATCTGGCTTTTGTAGCAATTCTTTCATTCTTTGTTTACCCTTTTCAGCAGGAATATCTTTCGGATTAATATTATTCTTTCGTTTAGGATCTTTGGGATCACTAGGAAGATCACTAGTCACTATTGATGTTTTCTTACTATAAGGATTATATTCTAACAAATCGCCACTCGGCGTAGCCAAATAACCATTTTCTTTTGTTTTCTCAATATATTTTATATCAGCTTTTGAGAATTTATTATTTATATGCTCTGCGTCCGCGTCTCCATGCGAATGAATCGATCCTACAAATCTCTCACCGTTAGGAGGTAAGCTTATAGATACGCTGTGCTCTCCTTCATTGGCTGCACTATAAGAATATCCCTTTAGCTTTCCCTTTTGCTTAACTTCATAAATAGAAGAGCCCATTTCACGTTTACGTATAATAGATGCACCATTATAATACATACCCCAATCTTTAGCTGCTGCTCTTTTAGTCTTAAACAGATCACCAGGAGCATATTCCATACCATTTGGGTCTATGAACTTTACCGGATTATCGGCACAATAAGTATACGGACTCATCGAATAATATTTCTCCGCCAACGGGTCATTCGTCGTAAACCTTCCCAACGCAGCATCATAATGTCTCGCCCCATAATCATACCAGTTCAAACCCTTCTTCGTATCAAGCTCCTTACCGTTATACTTGTAAGGCTGGGTATTGCCTGTACTTGCAAACACACCACCGAACGGATAGTAATGGTTAGTCTCCTCTACAGTGCCACTCTGGTTGATTACTACACGGTTGTTCCCCTGATGGTCTTTCAAGTAGTAATGGTACTTGCCGTCGCTCAAAGTAACATAGCCTTCATCGGTCAGCAGCAACTTCTGAACACCGTTCTCATAGACCACGTTTCCGCAATAGTCCGTCGTGGTGGTAGTGCTGCCTGTCTTATGGACAGTTTTCAGCTTTGTGCCGTCGGCACCATAAGTATAGGCAATCGTACTACCGTCACTGAACGTGACCATATTGGGCAAATTTAATACATTATAGGTAATTGTACTAATTCCCTTGTTTAAATCTTTAGTTAAATTTCCATTGGAATCGTAAGTGTATTCGTTCGCCTGCTTCACGCCGTCCTTGAACTCGAAGCCGCCACCGTAGGCGGAAGCCGCTGCCGCATCGTCCACGCGGTTCAACAGATTGCCGGCGAGGGTGAAAGTCAGGTTGTCAATCAGTCCGTAACCGGAAGCAGCGGTCTGACCGTAGCGTTGCAGGGTCTTGATGTTGCCGTTCTTGTCATAGGCGGTTACATTCTCACTGAAACGGTCGGTGTTCGCGTTGATGCCGGCTGTTTCGCCGTAGGTCGCGTTCAGCAGCCTGTCCAGCCCGTCGTAGGTGAACTTGTAGCCGCGGACGGTGCTTTCATTCCCTGCCTTCCAAGTCATGCTGCTGATGCTGTTATTGTATTTGGCTGTTGTAAAACAAATTCCGCGTAAGCTTGCTTCCACTGATACCCGTCAGTCAGCTGCAGACATTGTAAGTGTACGACTGCTTGTTCACGGCAGAACCGTGCAACGACTTGCTCTGTAGACGGCCCAGATTGTCATAAGCGTAGGCGGCAAGCGTTACCTTACTCGAATCATCAACCTGATACTTCAAGAATAGTTCACGTTGAACAGGCTGATTATGAGATGTCCGACAAGACAATACCTCTCAAGGTGTCAGGAATACTAAAAAGTCCAAAGATTAGATACAATGCCCCCTAAAAGTTGGATAAAATACTTTTAGGGGGCATCTCAGCAATATTAAAACACATCAGATGAAGAATATCTGCTGCAAATCACTTCGTTACCTTCGTCCATACTTCCTTAACATATATACCAAAACTATAAAATTCATAATAGGGACCAATATATATATCATAGGCAATTCAAAGAATAGAAATAAAAGGAACATTATAAGACCTAAAGCTACTGAATATAAAAAGCATATACCTAAAAATATAATGTTATAGGTATTACTCTTAATAACTATTCCAAGAAATGATATTAATAACAATATGATTGCGGCAATAAAGGTCTCAATGGATTTAAACGATAAAAGCCAAATACTTTGTACAGCCCAAAAAAACGGTATTGTTAATTTTAACATATCCCCTTTTAGTATCATTTATTTCTCCTTATTATGTATCCTAATGGATTGTTCTTTTCTATAGCCTGATATGCCTTACTTGGCAAATAAGGATTTACTTTTACATTGAAAATGTCCCCAGTTTGCCTATTGATTACTCTCATTTTGTTCATTGTTTCTATACCAGCTTTATTTAATGATTTTTGAACTACGATTATTAGCCCCATACTGATACGGAGACATCGAATGATACTTCTCAGCAAATCTGTCATTAGTCGTAAACCTACCCAATGCCGCATCATAATGCCTTGCACCATAATCATACCAGTTCAACCCCTTCTTCGCATCATACTCCTTGCCGTTATACTTGTAAGGCTGCACATTGCCTGAACTTGCAAACACACCACCGAAGGGA
>OKSN01000686.1_pt1 | contig 20752 bp, 21 predicted proteins | sample 1606191 | NCBI WGS metagenome assembly OKSN01 (sample SAMEA3879535, study PRJEB24766) | human gut metagenome | biome: human-associated habitat; feature: feces | place: USA | collected 1985/1987
CCCGCAATGATGACCTCGGTGCACTCCTCGCCCACCTTTTTCAGGATCTTCTCCTTGCCCTTTTCAAACAGGTAGGTGGTGTAGCTGCCCTCCGTGGGGGTATCCTTGCGGCCCTTGATGAGGTTATACAGCCCCTGCCAGCTGAACTGTTTGAGCTCCGGCGAGACATACACTTCGTTGAAGAAGCAGCTCTCGGCACCGGTATGGCAGGCAGGGCCATCCTTGACCACCTCCACCACCAGTGCGTCCTTGTCGCAGTCTGCAGTGATGGACACCACATGCTGGACATTGCCGCTGGTATCGCCCTTGCGCCAGATCTCCTGACGGCTCCGGCTCCAGAACACCGTACGTCCCTCGGCAATGGTCAGTGCCAGCGTCTCGGCGTTCATGTAGGCAAGGGTGAGCACCTCTTTGGTGTAGTGATCCTGCACGATGGCAGGAATGAGGCCCTTTTCATCAAATTTCAGTTCCATGGTCAATACTCCCTCCCCCAAAGGGGATACTTACAGTTTATCCTAAAGTTGCCCGAAACGCAAGAGCTTACAGCCGCATTTCGACACCATTTTCATTCAGATAGGTTTTCAGGTCGTGGATGGTCAGCAGTTTCTGGTGGAAAATGCCCGCCGCAAGGCCCGCGTCGATGCCCTTGTGGTGGAACAGCTCAAGGAAATCTTCCTTTTTGCCCGCGCCGCCACTGGCGATGATGGGCACATTCACCCGGGCAGCGACCGCGTCCAGCATCTCGAGATCGAAGCCGGTGCGGACACCATCGGTGTCAATGCTGTTCAGACAGATCTCCCCCGCGCCATGCGCCACGCACCAGCCGATCCAGTCCAGCGCGTCCCGGCCGGTATCCTCGCGCCCACCCTTGGCGAACACCCGGAACTGGCCGTTCACCCGCTTCACGTCCGCCGAGAGCACCACGCACTGATCGCCGTATTTCCGGGCCGCCGCCGGAATGAGGCCGGGGTCCCGCAGAGCGCCCGAGTTGACGCTGACCTTATCGGCACCGCATTTCAGCACCCGGTCAAAATCTTCCAGCGTGTTGATGCCGCCGCCTACGGTCAGCGGGATGAAGATCTCGCTTGCCACCCGGGTCAGGATATCGGTGAACAGAGCACGGCCCTCAAAGCTGGCGGTGATATCGTAGAACACCAGCTCGTCGGCACCGGCAGCGTTGTACATCCGGGCCATCTCCACCGGGTCGGCCACATCCCGGATGCCCTCAAAGTTCGTGCCCTTGACCACCCGGCCATTCCGGACATCCAGACAGGGAATGATGCGTTTTGTGATCATTTTCGTTCCCCTCCGTTTAATTCTGCACCAGTTCTACACAACGTTTCAGATCCAGCGCCCCGGTGTACAGGCTCTTGCCCAGGATCGCGGCAGCGGTGCCCATCTTTTTCAGTTCCAACAGCTCAGCTTCCGACGAGATGCCGCCGCTGGCCGTGAAGGCCACGCCCGGCACCTCTGCCGCCAGCTGGCGGTACAGCGCCAGATTCGTGCCCTGCATAGCACCATCACAGGCAATGTCGGTGTAGATGATGGCCGTGCATCCCGCATCTGCCAGCCGCCTGCAGAAGTCCACGCCCTTTTCGGCGCTGACCTCCTTCCACCCGTGGATGGCAACAAATCCATCTTTGGCATCCACCCCCACGGCGATCCGTTCGCCGTAGCGTTTCAGCATCCGGGCCGTGAAACCAAAATCCGTCACAGCCACACTGCCCAGGATGCAGCGATCCACGCCCAGAGAAAGGTAATTTTCAATGCGCTCCTCCGTGCGGATGCCGCCGCCCACCTCGATGTACAAGCCCCCCTGCTCTGCCAGCGCGGCAATGGATCTGTAGTTGGAAAGGGTGCCGTCCTTTGCGCCGTCCAGATCCACAACGTGGAGATACCTGGCCCCGGCCTCCACAAACTGCCGGGCCTGTGCGCAGGGGTCCTCCCCGTAAACGGTCATACGGTCATAATCTCCCTGCGTCAGGCGGACAACTTTGCCGCCCCGCAAGTCAATGGCTGGGAATAGATTCATAGTTTCTCCTTTAGCGGCCATACCCTCTCCGTCTTTGCTTCGCAAAACCGTCAGGCTTTGACTGAGAGGGCGAGCCAGTTTACAATTCTGCAAACGCTCTCAAAATGCGCAGCCCCGTTTCCCCGCTCTTTTCGGGGTGGAACTGGGTGCCGTACACCCTGCCCGCCCTGACCACGCCGGTCACGGGGATGGAGTAATCGCTGACAGCAAGTGTACTCTCGGTACAATTTTTGCCGTAGTAGCTGTGGACGTAATAGACATACTCGCCCTCACGGATGTATCGGAAAAGCGGGTCATCCCGTACGATGTGCAGGGCGTTCCAGCCGATCTGCGGCACCTTGAGGGTTTTGTCTTTCAGGTCAGGTTCCAGCGGGCAGACCTCACCTTTGACAAAGCCCAGGCCCCCATGCTCACCGTACTCATAGCTTTTTTCAAAGAGCAGCTGCATTCCCAGGCAGATGCCCAGCAGGGGCTTTTGCGCCGCCTGCTCCCGGATGACCGGCACCAGACCGGTAGCCGAGAGCTTGTCCATGGCATCGCCAAAGGCCCCCACCCCCGGCAGGATGAGCCGGTCGGCCTTGCGGATGGTCTGTGCATCGGCGGTCACAACAGCCTCCAGCCCCAGATGCGTCAGGCTGGAGCGCAGGCTGAACAGGTTGCCCACGCCGTAATCGATGATCGCGATCATACCAGCAGTCCTTTCGTGGAGGGGATCTCATCCCGGTGGGCGGCATCAATGGCGACTGCCGCAGCCAGCGCGTGGCCCGCGCCCTTGAAGCAGGCTTCGAGAATGTGGTGGGTATTTTCCCCTGCAAATTGTACAAAGTGGAGCGTAGCGGGCACATTGCGGGCAAAGCCCAGCCAGAACTCCGAGGCGCATTCCACATCGAAATCGCCCACCTTTTCGGTCTTGCAGTGGACATCCCAGTTCAGGGTGCACCGGCCCGAAAGGTCTACCGCGCAGAGCACCAGCGCTTCATCCATGGGCAGGTAGAAGCTGCCATACCGCTGGATGCCCCGCATCTCGCCCAGCGCCCGGGCAAAGGCCTGCCCCAGTGCAATGCCGATATCCTCAGCCGTGTGGTGGTAATCCACCTCCACATCCCCGTGGCAGGTGAGCACCAGGTCAAACCGGCCATGGCGGGCAAACAGCTCCAGCATGTGGTTCAGGAACCCACAGCCGGTGTCCACCTCATAGCGGCCCGCACCGTCCAGATTCAGGGTCAGCTCGATCTGGGTCTCGTTGGTGTTGCGTTCCAGTGTCACTTCCCGCATGGGTCATTCCTCCATTATTTTGTCAAGGGTGTTCAGGAAGATCTGCATCTGCTCCGGCGTGCCGATCGTGATGCGCAGCCAGTTTTCAATGCGCGGGGCATCAAAGTGGCGCACCAGAACGCCCTTTTTCTTCAACTTCTGGTACAATTCGCCGCCGTTTTTCTTTTGTGTAGAGGCAAACAGGAAGTTGGAGCGGCTGTCCAGCACCGCAAAGCCCCGGGCTTCCAGCTGCTGTTTTGTCCAGGCCCGGGTGTCCACGATGGCGGCACGGGTCTTTTCAAAATAAACGGTATCTTCCAGCGCGGCCTGCCCTGCCTTCAAGGTCAGGCGGTTGATGTTATAGGGGTTCAGGCTGAACTTGACCCGGTTCAGGTCCGCAATGAGGCTGGCGCTGCCCATGGCAAGGCCCAGCCGCGCTCCGGCCAGCTGACGGGATTTCGAGAAGGTCTGCACCACCAGCAGGTTGTCGTACCGGTCAATGAGCGGCACGCAGCTCTCACCGCCAAAGTCCACATAGGCCTCATCCACAATGACCACATTGTCAGGGTTCGCTTTCAGGATGCCCTCGATGGCACTGCGGGGCAGGGCCAAGCCGGTGGGGGCGTTGGGGTTTGCGATGACAATGGTCTCGTTCAGGCCGTAGTAATCGGCGGGGTCAAGGGTGAAATCCTCCTTCAGCGGGATGATATGGCTGGGGATGTGCATCAGCCCGCACCAGACGCTGTAACAGCCGTAGGTGATGTCGGCATAGGCCAGCGGGTGGGTCTCGTCACAGAAGGCCCGCAGGGCGAAGAAAAGGTTCTCGTCACTGCCGTTGCCGGGCATGATCTGATCCGGCTGCAGGCCAAAGTGCACCGCCGCCGTTTTCAGCAGGTCGGTGCAGGCGGGGTCGGAGTAGAGACGGAGCTTTTCCACCTCATGCTCGCTCACCGCCGCCACCACCGCCGGGCTGGGCAGATAGGGGCTTTCGTTGGTGTTCAGCTTGATGTATTGCTGATCCTGCGGCTGCTCCCCTGGGGTGTAGGGGGTGAGAGCTGCCAAGCGCTCTGATAAATATTTACTCATTGCTGTTGTCCTCATACCGGATCGTCACACTCTTCGCATGGGCGTGCAGGCCCTCGCGCTCGGCAAAATCGGCAATGCGGGGTGCCACCTCGCCCAGCGCCTCGCGGGTGTAGTAGAGGAAGCTGGACTTCTTCACAAAGTCGTCCACACCCAGCGGGCTGGAGAAGCGGGCCGTGCCGCTGGTGGGCAGGGTGTGGTTGGGGCCTGCAAAGTAATCGCCCAGGGCCTCGGGCACATTGCGGCCCAGGAAGATGCTGCCCGCGTTTTTGATCTCGTTCAGCACCCCGAAGGGGTCCTCCACGCAGACCTCCAGATGCTCCGGCGCAATGATGTTGCAGGCCTCAATGGCCTTGTGCAGGTCGGTGCAGACGATGATCTTCCCGTTGTCGTCCACGCTGGCGCGGGCAATGGCGGCACGGGGCAGCTGGGGGATCTGCACCTCCAGCTCTGCCTGCACGGCCCTGGCCAGCGCCGGGCTGTCGGTGACAAGAACAGGGCTGGCCAGCTTGTCGTGCTCGGCCTGGCTCAGCAGGTCTGCCGCCACCCAGGCGGGGTTGCAGCCACCGTCGGCCAACACCAGGATCTCGCTGGGGCCGGCGATCATATCAATGCCCACCTTGCCGAACACTTTCCGCTTGGCGGTGGCAACGTAGATGTTGCCGGGGCCGACGATCTTGTCCACCGCCGGGATGCTCTGGGTACCGTAGGCCAGCGCGGCCACGGCCTGTGCACCGCCGGTCTTGAAGATCTTGGTCACACCGGCGGTGGCGGCGGCGGCAAGGATGACCGGATTCACCCTGCCGTCCTTTCCGGCGGGGGTGGTCATCACGATCTCCGACACGCCCGCGACCTTGGCCGGAATGACATCCATCAGCACGGTGGAGGGATAGGCCGCCGTGCCGCCGGGCACATATACGCCCGCCTTTTCAATGGGGGTATATTTCTGGCCCAGCACGATACCGGGCTTCTCGTTGATCACAAAGTTCTTGTGCACCTGCTGGCGGTGGAAGCTCTCAATGTTGGCGGCAGCCTCCCGCAGGGTCTCAAGGAAATAGGGGTCCATATTGGCAAAGGCCTCATCGATCTCCGCCTGCGTCACCTGCAGGTCGTCGATCTTTGCCCCGTCAAATTTCAGCGCGTACTCCTTCAGCGCCTCATCGCCCCGGGCGCGGACCTCGGCAATGATGCCGTCCACCACATCCTCCACGTTTTTCTCCGCGCGGATGTCCCGGTTCAGGATCTCCTCGGGCCTGAGCTCATCAAAATTATACAGCTTGATCATTTTGTTTCCTCCTGCAGGGTCTTGCGCAGCGCTTCCAGCATGGCATCCATCTCGTTGTGCTTGAACTGGTAGCTGGCCTTATTGGCAATGAACCGGGCCGAGATGGGCATGAACTCGGTGACCACCCGCAGGCCGTTCTCCCGCAGGGTGGTGCCGGTCTCCACGATATCCACAATGACATCGGAAAGGCCCAGAATGGGGGCCAGCTCAATGGAGCCGTTCAGCTTGATGATATCGATATCCCGCCCGATGGACGCATAGTAGCTCTTTGCAATGTTGACAAATTTGGTCGCCACCCGCACCGGGCGGCTGGGGTCATCCTTGTAATCCGCCGGGGCAGCCACGCACATCCGGCACCTGCCAAGGCCGGTATCCAGCAGCTCGTAGACATCGGCAGAGGCTTCGGTGAGGATATCCTTGCCCACGATACCCACATCTGCCGCGCCGTGCTCAACGTAGATAGCCACATCGCTGGGCTTGACAAGGAAGTAGCGGATGCCCGCTGCAGGGTTCTCCACCACCAGCTTTCGGGTGGCGTTGTAGTCCTCGGGACAGCCGTAGCCGATGCCCGCCAGAAGGTCATAGACCTTATCGCCCAGACGGCCCTTTGGCAGGGCCACGTTCAGCATGGTCTTTTCCGTGGGCTGCTTCTGCACCGGCGGCAGCGGGGCGCTCAGGCGGTCCAGCTCGTCCAGATAGACCGCAAAGCCGATGGCCCCGGCCCCGGGGGTGAACTTCTGCATCAGCAGGTCGTAGCGGCCGCCCTTGAGCAGGGGCCGCGGCAGGCCCTGCAGATAGCCCTGAAAGACCAGCCCGTTGTAGTATTCCATCTCACCGGCAAGGCTCAGGTCAAGGCGGACCGCCCCGCCGGAGGCCTCCAGCGTTTTGGCCAGTGCCCGCAGCTCAGCGGCGGCGGCGCGCATCCGGTCGTTGCGGCAGGCACTCTCTGCCTTTGCCAGCGTCTCCTCGCAGCTGCCGGAAAGCTCCAGCAGGCCGGTCAGGGTATCGGCCCCGGCGGCATCCAGCCCGGCGGCCTGCGCGGCGCGGCGCAGCTCGTGTGCATTCTTTTCCCGCAGCTTTTCCAGCAGGCCGGGGCGGGCATTCTCCGGCACGCCCAATGCATCGAACAGGCCGAACAGATAGCCCATGTGGCTGACTTCCAGCACCCACGCGGCCCCCAGCTGGGCCAGGCTCTGCGCTGCCAGCCGAACCGCCTGCTGCACCTGTGCCTCCCCCACCGCGCCCAGCATCTCAAGGCCCATCTGGGAGATCTCCTGGAAGGTGTGGCTCTCTGCCGAGGGGCGGTAGACGTTCTCATGGTAGTAATACCGCAGGGTCTCGCCGGGGGCGGGCTGGGCCGTCTTGGCGATAGACAGGGTCACGTCCGGCTTGAGCGCCAGCAGACGGCCATCCAGGTCAGTGAAGGTGATGACCTGCTCCGAGGACAAAAAGCTCCGGTTCTCCTGATAAAGCCCGTACTCCTCAAAGCGGCCCATGTGATATTTGCGGCAGCCCGCCGCCTCATACAGCGCCCGCAGCGCAAAGGAGGCCCGCTCCTTGGGCTGCAAACTGTCCAGACTGAATTCCATCTCGATCTCCTCGTTCCCTCTCTGCGTATTTCCCACTTCTTTTGTTTATTTTACTTTATCGAGATAAAGTTGTAAAGTACGAAAGTGACGGCTTTTCAGCCCTATCTTACCGTTTTTCTGTGCGTTTGTACAGAAAGGCGAAATCATTTCACCCCAGCGCCAAAACAGATGATGGAGAGCAAAAACCGGGGATGCAAAAAGGCCGCCGCCCATTCGAAAACAGGCAGCGGCCATGCAGCTCGATTCTTTGTCTTTTAGCCCAGCAGCGCCAGCACACCGGCCTTGGGGCGGGCACCCACAGCCTGATTCACAAGCTTGCCGTCGCGGAACACCAGCAGGGTGGGGATGCTCATCACGCCGAACTGGGAGGCCAGCTCGGGCTGTTCATCCACATTGACCTTGCCCACCTTGACATCGGTGCGCTCCTCGGCCACCTCGTCCACGATGGGGCTCAGCATCCGGCAGGGGCCGCACCAAGTGGCCCAGAAGTCCAGCAGAACAGGCTTTGTGCTGTGCAGCACCTCGGCTTCAAAATTTTCTTTGGTAATGGTAACAACAGCCATATTGGTTCCCTCCATTTTTTATCCGCACCCTCTGCGGGGGCGGTCAGTTCCCTCAAAAGAAGGAGTGATTCTTACTTATGGCTCTAGTATACCCCAAACGACAGGATTTTTCCAGAAACAATCTGTGAACAAAAAAGGCGACGGCCCGCCCGCTTGGGGAGAGCCGCCGCCCTGTGTTGTTCTTTGGAGTTCTCCGGGCTGTCTGGTCAGAACGATCAGGCCGTGACCCAGGCGATCGCGGTAACAGGCCACCAGCCGGTCAGGTTCAGAGCGGTGTAAACGCCAACGATTGCGTTGCCGATGGACTTACCCATGTAATCGGCAGCGGCATTGATGCCCTTTGCTGCCAGATCGGTGATATTCTCGCCGTTCTTCTTGTTGTTCTTGATCCAGGTACGGGTCTGATCCAGACCCCAGATCAGGTTTGCAACAGAAATGACTGCGCCAATCGTCCAACCCACAGCAAACGGAGCGGTAAAACCGTCACCGCCGCTGGTATAGGTCATTTCTTCTTCGTTCATCACGTTGTAGTTCGCGGGCAGCATGAGCTTCTTTTCCATAATAATACTCCTTTACAAAAGCATTTATTGCACGGTGCATCGTACACCGCAAGTTACAGAAAACAGACCCGGTATCCCACTATCCCGGCTTACAGGATCAGCAGAACAGCGCTCAGGGGAGCCAGAGCCACCACCATGGTGCTGGAAACGGCATCCCGGACAAAGTTGGCTGCGGACTTGGACATATCCTCACCGACAGCATCTGCGGCACGGCCCAGAACGGTGAAGAGGTTGCCCTCACGGTTGCTCTTCTTGTTCAGCCAGTCCTTGGAAGCGGAAATGCCCCAGATATAGCTGGCACCCAACACCACAGCACCCACGACCGTAGCGGCAGTGGTTACAAATCCGCCAATATCGGAACCGCCCTGGGTATAGGTCATCTCTTCTTCGGAAAGCACTGCGTATTCAGCAGGCAGATTCATGTTCTTGTTCATAGGTCTCATACTCCTTTTTTGAGCAGCTTGAACCGATGGTCTTCTTTCCCAATTTACCATCTGGTTTCCAGCCTTATATTACTACATCACACAGTCTCATGCAATGGATTTTGTGAAAAACCATCAAAAATCGGAAAGTCGCATGAAAAAACAAACGAAAGTTTGGTGAAAAGCACTGCAATAATTTTCCACTCAGCCTGCCACGCCCGCACGGTAGAGATACGGGTCGGTGGTAAAGCTGGCATAGCTGTACAGCACAAGGATCTGGTCGTAGTCGTTGGCCGCAATGAGTTGGTCCAACCCGTAGTTATAGTTGCGAAAATCCACCACGTCGATGGCCGCATAGTTGGCTGTCAGGTAGGGCACAAAGCTGTTGGCATAGCTGTCCTTGATGACCAGGATCTTGCCGGTGCCGCTGCCCTCCACCCGGCTCAGGCCGTTGTTGCCGTGCAGGAACATGGCGTACTTATCATACACCTTCAGCTTGTCCAGATCGTACAGGCCGGTGGTGGTGCCCTCGGTGGGCTGGCCCGGGCCGGTGACGTTCCAGACCGTCAGGCTGTTCTGCAGGTCGTACCAGGTAATGGTGTCGGGTTCGGCATTCCAGGTGCGGGTCTTGGAGTAGTGAGTGCCGTAGAAATCCTCACAGGTCTCGGCCGTGTGGGCATCCCGGTCAAAGGGGGTCAGGCCCAGCGTCTCACAGAACTGCTGGTAGGCGTAGTAGGCCCCCAGCGTTGTCCAGTGGTGGTCGGTACGGTAGTAGAGGTATTCCTCTTTGTGCTCCGTCAGGGCGGGCAGGACATCAATGACCCGCCCGTAGGCCTTCCCCTGTGCGGCAACACCTTCCAGAATGCCCTTCTCATCGATCTGGGGTGCCCCCGCCGGGACGTTCTCAGGGTAGACCACTGAGGCCGACGGCACCAGCATGAGGTTCACCCTGCCCGGGTAGCGCTGGGCAAGGCTCTGGACGGCGGCAAGGTTCTTGGCCATCCCCTTTTCCTCATTTTTCAGGATGCTGTAATGCCGGGCGAACATCATGTGCTCCCGGCCCAGCAGGATGCCGCCGCTCTGGGTCTTTTGGAAGAGGGTGGTCTCCGCCGCACTCTGCAGGCTGATCCACTGGTCGCGGCCAAACACCTGATCCTTGACGTATCGGGTGTAGCTGGTGAAGTAGTTGTTCAGCCCGTCGGCGGAAACGGCGGTCAGCCTGGGCCGCTGGGTCAGGGTGGTGTTTTCCAGTTCACTGTACGCGCGGTCGGGCGTGGCCATATCCAGCACGAACAGCCCGATAAAGAACAGCCCGAAGGCCACCAGCACCGGATACCGGAACAGAGAGGGAGTTTTCTTTGTATGCTTTTCCATTCAGGTTCCCTCCTCAGAAGTTGAAATACAGGAACGGGCTGTTGGTGCTGCCCACCACATACGCCGTAGAGAGCACCAGCAGCACCAGCACCGCCGCCACACGGGTCACGGTGTGTTTGCGCAGGGCGTTCCAGATCTTCTCAATAAGCGGGGTGCAGCACAGGATGCTGACCGCCAGCAGCACGCCGTAGTTGCGCAGGAAGTAGACCGGAGACGCACCGCCCGAGGGGAGGAAGAGCTTGCGGAACAGCAGCCCGAAGCCCACCCCGGCCTCGTTACCCACAAACATGGCCCAGCCCACCACCACAAGGAACATGGTGTAGATGTGGGGCCAGATCTTTCCTTTTTCCAGATATTTGAGCAGGAACAGCTTTTCAAGGGCCAGCAAAACAAAGTAGTACAGGCCCCAGCAGATAAAGTTCCAGTCTGCACCGTGCCAGATGCCGGTGAGCAGCTCCACCACGAACAGGTTGAAGATCTGCCGCTTCAGGCCCTTGCGGTTGCCGCCCAGCGGGATATAGACATACTCGCGGAACCAGCCGGAAAGGGTCATGTGCCAGCGCCGCCAGAACTCGGTGATGGAGCGGGAGATATAGGGGAAGTTGAAGTTCTGGGGGAAATCAAAACCCAGCATCTTGCCCATACCAATGGCCATCAGGGAGTAACCGGAAAAATCAAAGTAGAGCTGGAGCGAGTAGGCGATGACACCCAGCCAGACCAGCGGCGTGGACGCATTGGCCAGGCCCACAAAGGTGGTGGAAGGGCTGTCGGCAATGCCGATGATATCCGTCCAGAGCGCGCCGACGGCATCCGCCAGCAGGACCTTTTTTGCCAGACCGAAGGTGAACAGGGTCATGCCTTCCTCGATCTGCTGCAAGCTGTAACGATGCTTGTAAACGTGCAGCTGGGCCGAGACATCCCGATACTTGACGATGGGGCCCGCGATGAGCTGGGGGAACATGACAACATAAGCGCCGAAGTCGATGATGTTGTGCTCAGTCTTTACCTCCCGGCGGTAGACATCAATGGTGTAGGAAAGGGTCTGGAAGGTATAAAAGCTGATGCCCAGCGGCAGGACGCTGATGCCCTGAATGGCCGCAAATCCGGTGCCCAGCAGGCTGTTGATGCTGCGCAGGACAAAGTTTGCGTACTTGAAGTAGAACAGCATCCCCAGGCTGGCTGCAAGGGCGACCAGCAGCAGCACCTTGCGCACGCCGGGCTTTGCGTCAAACGCTTCCAGCCCCAGGCCGCAGAGATAGTTGATGAGGATCAGGGCCAGCATGACCGGGAAGAACCGGACCTCACCCCAGCAGTAGAACACCAGGCTGCACACAAAGAGCACCGTATTCTTGAGCTTTGCGGGCGCAAGGTAATACAGCGCCAGCGTGATGGGAAGAAACCGGAACAGAAAGATGATGGTGCTGAAAACCAAGGCTTCGACCTCCTTTTAAAAAAAGAGCTGCTGCAAATGCCCTCTCACACTCGCTGCGCTCGTCAGCTCTCCCTTTGGGAGAGGCGGCAGTGCGGAGCATTGACGGAGAGGGCCTGCAGCAGCCCCATTCGGTTTTATTTTACTCTCCCAGTGCGCTGTCCACCGCGCTGTCCAGATCGGCAGTGCACTCGTTGGAAGCGATGACCATGACCACGGTGTTGTCCTTGAAGGCGATCACGGCGTTCTCCACATTTTCCTGGGCCTGTGCGAACTCAGCGTAGTTGCCGTAGAACGCCACCTGATCCTGCTGGTAAGCAGTCAGCTGGTTTGCAACCTCCTCCGCCTTGCCGTCAGCAGCTTCCACGACCAGCACCATGCCGGCATCGCCGTTGTCGTTGCTCTTCACGCCCTTGTAGCTCACCACATCCTCAGCGGGCAGGTTGAAATCGTACTCAATGTTCATGGCAGCGATCTCAAACTGGTTGGAGATGGGGTTGGCGTTCAGCAGGGTCTGGAACGGTGCGTTCAGGGCATCGGTGCTGTTGTCCTCGCCCAGCGGGATGCTGGAAGCCTGGCTCAGCACAGTGGAGGCAGGCTCAGAGGACGCGGCAGAAGAAGCGGTAGAACCGGAAGAAGAACCGCAGCCGGCCAGCAGAGCACAGCTCAGGGCCAGAGAAGCAGCGGTCAGAATGATTTTAGCACGAAGTTTCATGGATTATTCCCTCTTTTATCTGTTTTACACCGGTTCGCCCACGCGGAAGAGTTTCCGACAACGAACCATTGTTATCTTACCATATCAAAGCCCGAATTGCAAACGGCAGGCAGAAGATTTTACGGTTTCTTCACCAGCGCTTTGCCGCTCAGCCCGCAATCTGCTGCAGGGCGGCGATATAGTCCTCAAAGCACAGGCCGCTGGCGTTGATCTTCGCGGCGTTTTCCACGCCCACATAGCGCCAGTGCCAGGGCTCATAGGTGATCTCGGTCTTCTCCTCGGCCCCCTTGGGGTAGCGCAGGATGAACCCGTACTCCCCGGCGTGCTGGCAGAGCCAGCGGAAAGCAGCCGTGTTCTCAAAGCCCTCGTCCAGGCCGGTGTGCTCGGGGCTGTTCAGGTCTGCAGCCAGACCGCAGTTGTGCTCGGAGTAGCCCGGCGGGTTGACAACGGCGGCGGCCATTTCCTTCGCCTTGGCATCGTCATAGCCCTGCTGCTTATAATAGTTGGTCTTTTTCTCGTAGAGATTGGTCTGGTAGGACACGCTGCGGTAGCCGCTCTGCATCCAGACGGTCACATTTTCCGCAGCAGCGGCCTTCTGCAGCTCCAGAAAGGCATTGCAGGCCACGGTCTGCAGGGTCTTGTTCACTGCGGTCTTGGAGCCGCACTCGGCGGTCTCAAAGGTGTAGTTTTCCGGCATCTTATTGGTGTGGTTCACAAGGATCATCAGCGGGTCGGCCAGCATGGCCTTCGCCTCGGCGGCGGTCAGGCCCAGCAGGTTGTCCCGGCTCTCCACGCTCTCGGCGGCGGCTTCGCTCACGGCGCTGCTCTCCGCCTTGCTGCCCGGCGCAGCCGATGGCAGACTGCCGGCCACACTATTGGCGGCGCTCCCGGCGGCATCTGCCGTGGGCACCGGGGCCTTGCGGCGGGAAAGCAGGAAGGACACACCGCCCACGGCCACGCAGACCACAAGGGTCAGCCCGGCGATGCGGCGGATGGCGCGGTTGCGTCGCCGCCGCCGGATCTCTGCCCGGGTCAGGCGGCGGCGGTGGATGGGTTGCTGCTGATTCATAAGAGACCTTCTTTCTCGGTTCGTTTTCTGTATATTATGTTTCTCCGGGGGCATCCTAAACCCGAGGTGACAGCGATGAAGATGACAGCGGAAGAATACGCGCGGCGGGTGAAACAGGTCGGCCCCCGCTCCCCTCTGGGCTCCGACTGCCTGTGGGCCTTCTGCGTGGGCGGCGGCATCTGCCTGCTGGGCGAGGTGCTGCGCGGGTGGTATCTTGGTATGGGGCTGGATGCCGAGCTTGCCGGCACCCTGACCAGCTGCACCCTCATCGTGCTGTCGGCCCTGCTGACCACGCTGGGCCTCTACCAGAAGCTTGCCGCCAGAGCCGGGGCAGGCTCGCTGGTGCCCATCACGGGCTTTGCCAACGCCGTGGTCAGCGCCGCCATCGAGTTCAAGCCCGAGGGCAGGGTCTGCGGCACCGGAGCCAAGATGTTCACCATTGCAGGGCCGGTCATCGTATACGGCACGCTGGCCGCTGTGGTCTACGGCGGGGTGCTCTGGCTGCTGGGCGGCTGACCGCTCTGTCTACAATACGCCTGCCGGGATGCAAAAATTGCAGTTTTCCGGCAAAGCGGATGGAGCAGAATATCGCACGAGCGCTATTATAGCACAAATCCCAAAGAAAAACAGCCCTGAAAGGGGGATTTTTTCATGGCGACCCGCCGGGGTGACACCCTGATCTTCCCAAAACCGCCTGTCATCGCCGCACACGCCTGCATCGGCGGCAAAAAGGAGGGCGAAAGCCCGCTGGCGGCAGAGTTCGATGAGCTGCACAGTGACAACCGCCTCGGGCAGGCCAGCTGGGAGGCCGCTGAAACGCAGCTGCAATTACAGACGGCACGGCTCTGCCTGAAAAAAGCCCACGCCACCGAAAAGGATGTGAGCCTCCTGCTGGCCGGAGACCTGCAGGCCCAGTGCACAGCCTCGGGCTATGCGGCCCGGGCGCTTGGCCTGCCCTTTGCGGGGCTGTTCGGGGCCTGCAGCACCATGGCCGAGGCGCTGGGTGTTGGGGCCTGCCTGTGCAGCGCCGGAATGGCAGACGGCCTGCTGGCCATGACCTCCAGCCACTTCTGCACCGCCGAGCGGCAGTTCCGCACCCCGCTTTCCTACGGAGCCGTGCGCACCCCCACCGCCCAATGGACTGCCACGGCGGCAGGGGCCTGCCTGCTCCGCCCCGCCGGGCAGGGGGTTGGCATCCGGGCCGTGACCTTTGGCCGGGTGCAGGATCTGGGCATCCGGGACATCAACAACATGGGGGCCGCCATGGCTCCGGCTGCGGCGGCAACGCTCCTGCGCTACCTCACCGATACCAACACCCAGCCGCAGGAGTTCGATGCCATCTGCACCGGCGACCTGGGCCATGTGGGCAGTCAGCTGTTCCGGGAGCTGCTGGCCGCCGAGGGCCTGCTCCTCAAGAACCATGTGGACTGCGGCTCCCTCCTCTATGATGCCGAGGGCCAGTCGGTGCACAGCGGCGCTTCTGGGCCGGGGTGCTGTGCCGCAGTGCTCTGCGGACATCTCCTGCCCCGGCTGGAGCGGCGGGGGCAGCGCCGGGTTCTCTTTCTGGCCACAGGCGCGCTGATGAGCCAGACCACCTTTTTGCAGAAGGAGAGCATCCCGGCCATCTCACACCTGGTGGAGCTGGCGGCTCCGGAGGAACCGAACGGAGGGAACACATGAACTATTTCTGGGCATTCGTTACAGGCGGGGCCATCTGCGTGGTGGGCCAGCTCTTTCTCGACCTGACCCCCCTGACCCCCGCCCGCATCCTGACAGGCTATGTGGTGGCGGGCGTGGTGCTTTCGGCCCTTGGGTGGTACGCGCCGCTGGCCGAGTTTGCAGGCTGCGGTGCCACCGTTCCCCTGCTGGGCTTCGGGCATCTGCTTGCCAAAGGCGTGCGCACCGCCCTTGCCGAAGAGGGAGCCATCGGCATCCTGACCGGCGGGCTGACCGCCGCGGCTGCAGGCATCACCACCAGCCTTGTCTGCGGCGTGGTCTGTTCACTGGTGGGCCGCAGCCACGACCAGAACTGAAGCAGGACCCTTTCTGGGACGATACACGTTTTTCGTGCATCGTCCTTTTCTGCGCCGATTCGCGCCCTCTGTATGGTATACTTTTCCAGAAAAGGAGATGATAGTCATGCGCGAGACCCTTGCAACGATCTTATGGGAGGGCTGGACCGCCCTCGTGCTCTGCGCGGCGGCGGTGTTCCTGCCCGGCAGCGAGGCCCTTACATATCCCGCCGTGCTCTGGCCCGGGCTGGTGCTGGCGGCTGCTGTGCCTGCAGGCTGGGCGTTCTGGGCGCTGGCAGAGCAGCCCGCCCCCCTGCCCCCGGAACAGCTGCTGGAAAAACAAAAACCCCCGTATCGGGTTCCCGATACAGAGGTTTTGTTCGTCAGTCGATCACTTGATCTGTCGTAAATCAGGCGTTCTTGTTTGCACGCTTGGCCATACGGCTGATCTTGCGAGAAGCGGTGTTCTTCTTGATGACACCCTTAGCGCGAGCCTTGTCGATCGCGGAAACAGCAGCCAGGACGGTTGCGTCCTTGTCAGCGGCATTCGCATCGATGGCAGCGTCTGCCTTCTTGACGACTGTTTTCAGGTTGGTCTTAATGGCCTTGTTGTGAGCCTGCTCTGCAGCAGCCTGCACGACGCGGTCCTTCTGAGATTTGATGTTAGGCATTCGTTCCACCTCCTTGGCTACCTATAACAGCGCACCTTATGATACCATATTTGCCGTACCAGCGCAAGCCTTTTTTGAATTTTTGTTTAGAAATTTTTCATTTTCCCATACTTCTGGTACCGTTTGGGCGGGAAAAGCGCCCAAATACGGAAATTCAGCCGGATGGGGGATGCAAAATGCGGGAAACTGACCTTGCCGATGAACTGTTCGGCCAGCCGGGCAAAACCGCCCTGCCCGCCGGGGTGCGCGTGGCAACGGCCCGTCAGGGCGGCGTGACGATCACCCGGGTAGAGATCTCACGGGAGGGGCTGGCGCGGCCGCGGGGCCGGTATGTGACACTGGAGGTCCCCAGCGTGAGCCTGCTGGACGAGCGGGACAGCGCCGTGATCGAAGCCGCAGCTGCAGAGCTGCGGCCCCTGCTGCCGCCCGAAGGCCCGGTGCTGGTGCTGGGGGTGGGCAACCGCCGGGTCACGGCGGATGCTCTGGGTCCCCGCACGGTGCAGAAGGTGTTCGTGACCATGGGGCCGCGCACCGTACCGGTGCAGGGCATCCGGCCGGTGGCGGCTGTGGCTCCGGGGGTATCGGCGGCCACGGGCCTGAGCTTACAGCAGCTGGCCGGGGCACTGGTACGGGAGCTGCGCCCCGCCGCCCTGCTTTGTGTGGACAGCCTTTGCTCTGCTGAGCCGGAGCGGCTGGGCCGGACGCTCCAGTTTTCAGACACCGGGCTCCACCCGGCCCAGCCCGACCACTCCCGGCATCTGGATGCCGCCCGGCTGGGTGTGCCTGTCCTTGCGGCGGGCATCCCCACCCTGATGCAGGCCGAGGAGGGCCGGGATCTGGTCGTCACGCCCCGGGATCTGGACGGAGTCATCGCCCACGGTGCGGCCCTGCTGGGAGCTGCCATCAACCGAGCCCTGCAGCCAAAGCTGAGTGTGGCGCAGTTGTGCTGGCTGGTGGGGTAACCCTCTCGGTCTCGCCTTCGCTCGCCTGCGCCCCTGATAGGGGCCAGTTTTATGCTGCTGCCGGCCTGCTGCTCCTACTGGGAGAGGCAGCAATCCGTTCGCATTGACGGAGCGGTTCTCTCATATCTATTTTGCAGAAGGGGGTGAGGTTCCATGCGCAGGCGGGAAATGGCGGGGTGCGGGCATCCCCTGCCTTTTGCAGCGGCGGCAGGCCTTGCGCTGGGGCTGGCACTGTTTGCGCACCAGCTGCTCCTCACGCTGGCAGCAGTGGTCATCGGGCCGCTGCCCGCCGTGCAGACCGCCCTTTCCCTGAGCCGGAAAGACCTCTCCGAGAATACCGCACAGGCCGTGAGCGAACCCGCGCAGGAAACACAGGCAGAGCCTGCACAGGAGGCTCCCGCCCTGCCTGCCGGTGACATTGAAGCCTACCTTGTCCCGCTGGAAGGCGATGAGGCCCGCCCGGAGGGAGCCGGTGCCATCCTGGAAAAGAACTATCCGCAGGGCAGCGGGGAGAAATACATTCCCTGCGGCAGCGGCAGCATCAAGAACAACACCAGCGTCTCCAGCGCCGACATTGCCGCCGAGATCACCAACCCGCTCCCCTTTGCGGTGGAGTGGAACAGCCCCGACCCGCAGATCCTCATCATGCACACCCATGCCACCGAGGATTACCGGCTCTCAGCAGGGCTGTGGTACCGCCCGGGGGACGGTTCCCGCACCACCGACCGGAACCTCAACATGTGCGCTGTGGGCCGGGTGATGGCGGACACCCTCAACGCCGCCGGGCTCAACACCTTGCATGACGAGACCCTGAACGACTACCCCAGCTACACCGGCAGCTACGCCAACAGCCGTGCGGTGGTGCAGCAATACTTATCGCAGTATCCCAGCATCAAGATCGTGCTGGATGTCCACCGGGATGCCATCGAGACTGAGAATGGCTCCCGCATGGCCCCGGTGTGCACCGTCAACGGGCGGCAGACAGCGCAGGTGATGATCATCTGCGGGTGCGACAACGGCACCACGGTCAGCCTGCCCAACTACCGGCTCAACCTCCGCTTTGCCGCTGCCTGGGAAACCGCCATGGAGGGCCTGTACCCCGGCTTCACCCGTCCGGTCCTGTTCAGCTACCGGTTCTACAATCAGGATCTGACCCCCGGCAGCCTGCTCATTGAGATCGGCGGGCACGGCAACAACCTGAACGAGGCCCTCTATGCCGGGCAGCTTGCCGCCCAAGGGTTGATTTCTGCATTAAAACAGTAAAACCTCCCAGTCCGCATCTGCTTCTTTGGCAAGTACAACCTGCCCTCTTTGCCAAGGGCTCCCCTATCAGGGGAGCTGGCGAGCGAATGCGAGACTGAGAGGTTTATTTTATTTCTGCTTATTCGTATACGATGCAGCCCAGGATCTGCTTGCCCAGCCGAACGATCTTCTCGTTCTGCTCCCGCACGGCATCGGTGCGGGTGACCGTGCAGTCGGCAGCCAGCACAATGGCATCGGCAGCCACCACATGGGGCACGGTGGCAGCGGCCTTGAGGATGCTCTCGGCGGCGGTCACGCTTTGGCCGCGCAGGGGCTCCGTGGCCTGCAGGGCAGCGGCCAGTGCTTCCAGCTGGTCCGCAGGCAGATCGCCGGTAACCAGAATATTCTTCGCCTCCGGGGCGCGGCTGCGGATGGTCTGAGCCATCAGGCAGAGCATCTCAGCGTCCGCGCTGCCATCGGGGCGGCCCTCCATCTGATAGAGCTTTGCATCCAACTTTCCGGCCTTCTTGGTGCGGTCGCTGGCCAGCGCGCCCAGCACGGGCAGGCCGGTGGAGCGGTTCAGCTCGCTGGCCGAGTAGACCATGCCGTCCAGCAGGAACTTGACCACGACCACGCCGCAGGCAAGCACACCGCCCAGCAGGAAGCCAATAAGCAGGTACTTTGCCACCGAGGAGGCAGCGCCGCCGCCCAGTGCGGGCTCCTCCGCACTCTCCCAAGTACTCTTAGCAGAAGCCAGATTGTCATCCAGCGCCTGACGGGCACTCTGCAGTTCCATCAGCTGGCTCTGCAGATTCTGAACATCTTCATCGCTCGTCTGCTGCAACGCACGCAGTTCCGTGGAGACCCCCTGTGTCACGCTCTGATCAATCACGCGTACACTGTGGCTGCACACAGCAGCTGCCGCTTTATCATGGATCAGATCCAGACGACCCAGCAGCGCGTTCAGAATTTTCTCTGCGGTCTGCTGATCTGCAGCATACGCCTGCAAGGTCATCACGCCGTTATACTCGCCACTGTCGTTCTGGGAAAGTTCTGCCGTGACCACGCCCTTCAGGTAGCGCACATCTACCCCTACGGCATCAGCGGCAGCATTCATGGAGTCACCGCTGATCAGCTGTTTCTGATATACAGCCAGCAACGCACCGGTCGGGTCAACATTCTGATACGCAGAACCCGGCTGGATTTTGTAGCCGCTGTCAATATAAAGGTCAGCCTGCGCCGTCCAGACATTATAAACGTCCAGATTTTTTAGCAGCGACTTTTCTGCATAGTCCTGTGCCTGTTTCAGTGCTTCCTGCACACTAGACTGCGCATCCTCGTTGCTCTTCGCCGTCAGCTCGTACTGCTGCACAGCAAACTCATAATCCTTCTCTTTCTGCTGATACTCAGCCAACGCCTCTTCATAAGCGACCTGATCTTCTGCCGAAACAGCGCCGCCGCGCAGGATCTTTACCCCGGCAAGGCCGCCAGCGATCACAGCACAGACAACCGCGGTCAGCAGGATGGGCTTGAGCTTGTGCAGAAGGGTCACCATGAGCGCGACGAGGTCGATCTCTTCCTCATCCTGTGCGCCGGTGGGGTAAGTGGTTTGATTTTCGTTCATGCTCTACTCCTCAGGACAAAGCCAGTCTTCATGTTTGTTCCGTTTTGTGCAATGCACATATTATAACAGAATAAATAATAGCATCCTTTCCGTCAGAATTCAACCGTTTTTCCACAAAAAGCCGATTGACAAACCGGTGCTGCTGTGCTATTTTTAGAATTACCGAAAAGCAAGGATCGGGAAAAGTAACGCATCCCGGACGCTCCAGAGAGCGCGGCAGAAGCTGAGAGCCGTGTGCGGGCCAGTGCGTGAACGAACACCCGGGAGCTGCAAGCTGAACACGGCATTCCGCCGCCAGTAGGTGCGCCGCAAAGCCCAGCGTTACCAGGGCAGCGCTTATTGGAGCGCGCGAGCGACCGGACACTTCCGGTAATTCAGGTGGCACCGCGGACATTACAAGACAGCTTGTTCGCCCTGAACTTTCAGGGCAAAAGCTGTCTTTTTTGTTTATAAAGGAGAACTACTATGGAACGTACCGAGATCCTTTCGCTGTTCAAGAACACCCCGGCAGACGGCACCGAGATCACCGTCTGCGGCTGGGCAAAGAACATCCGCGACTCCAAGAACATCGGCTTCATCGCCCTGTCGGACGGCGGCTGCTTCAAGACCCTGCAGGTCGTGCTGGAGGCAGGCAAGCTGGCAAACTACGAGGAGGTCATCCACACCGGCCTGTACAGCAGCCTGCGCATCGTGGGCCGCATCGTCCTGACCCCGCAGGCAAAGCAGCCCTTTGAGCTGAACGCCGACAGCGTGGAGATCCTGGGCGACTGCCCCGCCGACGAGTACCCCCTGCAGAAAAAGAAGATGAGCATGGAGTATCTGCGCACCATGCCCACCCTGCGCCCCCGCACCAACACCTTCAACGC
>OKSN01000693.1_pt1 | contig 20636 bp, 15 predicted proteins | sample 1606191 | NCBI WGS metagenome assembly OKSN01 (sample SAMEA3879535, study PRJEB24766) | human gut metagenome | biome: human-associated habitat; feature: feces | place: USA | collected 1985/1987
CTCTTTACCCTCTTCTTCCTTATTGGTGTTCTTCACATACTTAGCGAGAGCATCTACAGAAGCTGTACCACCGAAGTTGGTAGTGAGGTTAGCCATTGTAGCAGACATACTCTGGATATCCCAAGAGCGGCTCATCGGACCTGACCAATCGCTCCAGCCATCGTACTCCTGAACAGCTGCAGTGCCGTCAACGGTCTTGATACCACTACCCTGAGCCACAGCAGCCTCAAACTCGCTCTTAGCCTTTGCAGGGTCTGCCTCAGACAGACGCATTGCGAGACGCATACGCAGAGAGATACCATAGTTCTTCCACTTAGCTGCATCAAATGCGAATACAGGGTCGTTCTTCTTCTCATCGTCGTTAGGAGCCACCTCTGTGTTGATGTTGCTTACAGCATCAGCAAGCTCGGCAAGCATCCAGTAGTAAACATCCTTCTCTGAGCTGAACTCCGGATTTACGCCCTGGAAGCCGTTAAGAGGAGCCGGACCGAAGTTGTCCACGAACTGAGCCATCATCTGAACGCGCCAGATACGTGCCATCTGCTTCAAGTTAGGATAGAAATCCTTCTCGTGAGCAGTCCATGTGCCCTGCGGCTCCTCAATGAGATTGATACACGTGTTGGCATCACGCATCCAGTTTGCATTGTAGCTGAAAGCTGCGCCGTAATACTCGTCATTTTTTGTACCGATAGACACACCGTAGCCGTCCTCACCATCCTGACGTGCTGCTGCTGCCCACTCGATAACGAAGAGACGCTCGCCAAGATACGGGTCCATCTGTGCACCCTTTATTGAGTTGAGAAGCGAATAGTAGGGCTTAATCTTGTCGCCACCTGTCGTCAACGGGTTGTTGTTTATATCGTCGAAGTCGTTACATGAAGTCATCACTCCACCAAGAGTGAGCGCCATCATGGCTGACATTATTAATTTATTCGTTTTCATAAATATTTGTCAATTTAATAAATTAGAAACCGATTGAAACATTAAACACGTAACTGCGTGTTGTAGGCAGACCTGCATACTCGAAACCAGTAGCATTGGTACTTGTAGCAAATACTGACTCTGGGTCAACACCGTTCATATTGCTATGAATCATCCAAACGTTGGTAACAGTGAAGCCTGCCTTGAGCGACTGCAGGATAGTGCCTGCAAGCACCTTAGCCGGTACTGTGTAGCCAAGCGAGATGTTACGCAGACGGATGTTTGTTGCGCTGTATGTGTTGGCCTCGCCAATACCCAAGTTGCCAGGTCCAGCCACTGCGTTCCAGTACTGCTGTGTAGTGATCTTATTTGTGTTCTCTACATACTGACCAGTAGAAGCATCGCGGTAAACACCCTTAACAACCATGTCGTCTACACGCTTGCCGCCAGGAGCAGTAGCTGCTGCTGTACCTGAGCGCTGCATCATAGCGTTTGTACCTGAGAAGATCTCACCACCGATGCGTGCATCAATCTGGAAGCTGAGGTTCCAGTCCTTGAAGCGGAAGCTGTTGGTAAGACCCATGTTGCAAGTAGCCTGTTGGTCGCCAATCTTCTCGAGTTCGCTGGTAGCCTGTGGCAGACCGTCGGATGTGAGGAGAAGCTGACCGTAGTACGGGCTGGTCTTATCTGTAACGCGGAGGAACTTGGTACCCCAAATCTCACCATAGTTGCCGCCTTTCATGGCGTAAACCTTGATATTATCGAAGTTAGGATTAAGTTCGTAACGTTCTACACCATCGTAGAGGTCCTTAATCTTGTTGCTGTTGTGCGATACGTTGTAGTTGATTGTCCACTCGAAGTCCTTTGTGCGGATAGGAGTAGCGTAAGCCATCAACTCGACACCCTGGTTCTCAATATCGCCTGCATTGATCTTCTTGCTGCTATAGCCCGAGAGTGAGTTCATCGGCAGGTTGAGCAACTGGTTTGTTGCGTTCGACTTATACCAAGCGAAGTCGAAGCCCAAACGGTTGTTGAGGAACTTGAGTTCGAGACCAACCTCCCATGACTTGATAAGCTCGTTCTTCACGTTCTTGTCAAAGAGAGTGCTGCTGCTTGATGCTGTGATGCCAGAATGGTCGTCCTTGTTTGTTGAGTAGAGGTTGTAAAGCTGATACGGATCCATATCATTACCTACCTCAGCGTAAGAAGCGCGGAGCTTACCGAAGGTGAACCACTTCGGCATTGCTACCTTGTACTTGTTGAGCATATCAACGAAGAGCACAGATGCCGAAACAGACGGATAGAAGAACGAGCGGTGCTCCTTGGCAAGAGCCGACGACCAGTCGTTGCGGAATGTTGCGTCGAGGAATGCCCAACCATCGTAGTTCAAACCTACTGTACCGTAGAGTGAGTTGATCTTCTTCTCTGTGTATATCTGAGAAACAGAAGGCTTTTCCTTACCATTGTTCAGCGAGAAGAGGTTCTCGATAACGAGGTCGGTAACACTGCTGTTCAAGCCTGTCTTCTTTGTAGCCATAAGGTTGCCACCGAATGTAGCTGTAGCACCGATCTTGTCGATGAGGTTGTCCTTTGTAGCTGTAAGGAGGAAGCTGAAGTTGTTCTCATAGAAGTGATTGATGTTCTGTCCATATTTTGTAACAAGGTGAGAGTTGCCCGAATATGTGCGGTTTGTTGTTTCAAGTGTGTACATATCGGTACCTGCCTTCACCTCTGCTGTCAACCAAGAGAGCACCTTATACTTCAATGATGCGTTCATCAAGAAGCGGTCGCGGTTATCGTCAGAGAGGTTGTACTTGCTCATCCAGTATGGGTTGTTACCATCCTTGTTCCACCATGTCATCTGGTTGTTCTCGTCAACGCAGTTCTCGAAGTCGCGTATATCGAGAGTAGTCGGGAAGGTGTACATACCGAGAGCCGAGTTGTTGCTGTTGTTACCCGAAACAGGACGGTTATTAGCCTTGTTGCGGATGTACTGCACCTTAGCGTCGAATGTCCATGCGTTGTTCTTGCCGAAGTTGGTAACGCCACGAAGCATCATGTTGGTACGGTTGAGCTTAGCGCCCGGAGTCATCGACTTGTTGTTCATGTTCGTAACAGAAGCATAGATAGATGTCTTGCCATACTGCTGCGAGAGTGTCACGTTCTCCTGGATTTCTGTACCTGTACCGAAGTAGTTGTTGAGGTTGTCATAACGCTGCATTGCTACTTCCTTGCCATCCCAGCGTGTGTAGGTCTGACCCTCGATACGCGGACCCCAGCTTAAGCCGCTTGTCTCGTCATACTGTCCCTTTGTACCCTGACCGTATGTAGTCTGCATCTTAGGCGACGTGAAGAGTGTCTCGGCACTTACAGTACCAGTGATAGTAATGCCAAGACCCTTTGTCTCACGACCTTGCTTTGTAGTGATAAGGATTACACCGTTACCAGCACGCGAGCCGTAGAGGGCTGCTGCCGAAGCGCCCTTAAGCACTGACATTGACTCGATGTCCTCGGGGTTGATATCCGAAAGACCGTTACCCATATCGGCAGACGGGTTCCAAATGTCGTTGTTCTCCGCACCGGTGAAGTTATCCATTGGCACACCGTCGACAACGATAAGCGGTTGATTCAGACCAGTGATAGAGTTGTTACCACGGAGCTGGATCTTTGACGAACCACCAGGACCGTTGCTCGAACGTGTAATCTGCACACCTGCAATCTTACCAGTCAAGGCGTTAGCCACGTTGTTCTCATGTGCGTTTACAAGAGCGTCGCCCTTTACGTCCTGTATAGCGTAACCAAGCGACTTGCGTTCGCGCTTGATACCAAGAGCAGTAACCACAACTTCGTTAATCTGCTTTGAGTCGTCGTTGAGTGTCACCTTCAACGGCTTGCCGCTCCACTCCATTTCCACTGGAGTCATACCAAGCGAAGTGATACGAATCACGTCACCCTTCTTTACGTTGCGAAGAGTAAAGTTACCATCAATATCAGTAACTGTACCCAAGCCACTCTTGCCTTTAACAACAACCGATGCACCAATCATTGGTTCGCCAGTTGCGTCAAAAACAACACCTTTACATTCTGCATCAGCCTGTGCGTTCTGCACAACAGCCTGCGAAGTAACGTTTCCAGCATAAGCTGCTCCCATTGGCAAAGCCGAAAGCGCGAGCAGCATACCTACTGTCTTTACTTGTTTTGACATAGATGTTAATTTTTAATTAGTACTAAATGATATATTTTTTTGTTTTTCAAGAGGAAGTCTATAAGTACAGTCAAGAGGAAGTCTATACGTACAGCAAATTCATTGACATTTATATAGATTATTATAAAAAAACCTCTCTATTTATTGTTCATACTACCTCAATATACCAACTTTACATTACATTCTTGATACAAATTTAAGGTTTTTTCTTGAGAATGAAACTTTTTTTATAAAGAAAATGAAACTTTTTTAAACTAACTAATGTTTTCTTTAAATAAAATACGAATAATATACTAAAAAGCACTAACTTTGTGCTTATTATGCAAATTAAGCTACATAATAGTACTTTTTAAACTAATAATATAAAACAAAAACACATGAAGAAAATCTTAATGACTCTTGCGCTTGCACTCACTACGATATGTGCAAACGCAAAAGGTGCAAAAACCCCTGTCTTCGCATGGTCGGGATGGGGCGAGAACACTACAGAAAAGTCGCTGACAGCCGATTTCAAGGCTTGGAAGAAGCACGGCGTAACGGGCGTGTGCATCAACGCCGGCATGGACGTGGAGAAGATTGCCGTAGCTGCCAAGGTGGCTAAGAAGGTGGGATTGGAGTATCATGCTTGGGTGCCTACTATGGTGCAGGGCGGAAAACCTAAGAGCTGGTACACCGTGAACCGCCTCGGCGAGTCGGCATCTGACAAACCGGCATACGTGCCATACTATACCACGCTCGACCCACGCAACAAGGAGGTGCGCAAGTTCCTCGTTGAGAAGTTTGAGGAGATTGCTTCCATACCTGAAGTCGACTACGTGCAGCTCGACTATATCCGCTACGCCGACGTTATTCTGGCGCGTGGTTTGTGGGACAAGTACGGACTCACGATGAACGGCGAGTACGCCAAGGCTGACTACTGCTACTGCGACGACTGCGTGGCTGCGTTCAAGCAGCAGAGCGGCATCGACATCACAAAGGTGACCGACCCGTCGAAAATTAAGGAGTGGGCACAGTTCCGCTGCGATGCTGTCACCGACCTCGTAAATGCCATCTCTGATGCCGTACACGCCAAGCAGAAGAAGCTCAGTGCCGACGTGTTCCCCGGTCCGAAGAGCTATGCCGAGTGGATGGTGCGCCAGCAGTGGAACAACTGGAAGCTCGATGCTGTGTTCCCAATGAACTACAACGACTTCTACATGGAGCCGGCAGCTTGGGTCGGCAAGGTGACGAAGGAAGAGGTGGAAGCCATAAAGGGCAAGAACACCTTATTATATAGTGGTATCTTCATCTGCCACGACTGGCGACACAAGGACAAGGTGGTAGACCCGGAGAACTCCGGACTGCTGCCGTCAGAAATTGCGGAGGCTGTGCAGTCGTCGATGGCTGCAGGTGCAGACGGTATCAGTATCTTCACACCTAACGATATGACCGAGGAGCATTGGACAGAGCTTGAGAAGGTGCTGAAGGAACTCAGCAAGTAACAATTATAGGGGGTGCAGTTGTCTCAACTGCACCAACCATGCATGTTATATCATTTTCTACGTTGGTGCAGTTGAGACAACTGCACCCCCTTTATTTCTCTCCAGAGTGCAGCATGCAGAAGCGCTCTCCGAGCGCAAATCCTTCCTCGTAGAGCCGCTGCAGCTTTTCGACATCCTTCTCCATGCGGTCTACCTCCATCGGGCGTTCGGGGCGTATGCACACCACCTTACTCTCGTCCTCCAGACGCTCCACCAGCGCAAGCTGCTCGTTGTAGACGCGCATACGATGGCTGAGTGCCACGCGCAGGCGCGGATACTTCTTGTATATGAAATGCGGAATCTTTATGTCGTGACCCGATTTGCGATAGCCACGATTGCGCGTCAGCACGAGCACGTTCTGCGCATGACCGGTAGCCATTGCACGCTCCACTGGTATCGAGTCGACGATGCCGCCATCGAGCATCGGTATGCCGTCTACGTTCATTATCTTGCACACGTAAGGCAGCGAAGCCGAAGCACGCACAACGTCGAGTGCGCGTTGGCGGTCGTGGCGTTCGGTGAGATACATCGGACGACCCGTGAGACAGTTGGTTGTGACCATCTCGAACGTAGCCGGATTGTTGAAATAAGCGTCGTAATCGAACGGCACATACTCGTTCGGCACCTTGTCGTAGAGCAGTTCGGCATCGAAGATGCAGCCCTGCGTGAGCAGATAGCGTAGTCCGATGAAGTGGAACTTGTCCATGTAGTCGATGTTCGTAACGCGTGCACGCCCCGGCTGCCGACTTATATACGACATGCCGTTGCCCGCTCCTGCCGACACCGCCACCACATAGTTGAAATACATATTGTGCTTCATAAACGCATCAAGCACACCGCACGTGAAGACGCCGCGCATTCCGCCGCCTTCGAGCACCAATCCCGTGTTGTTATCAAGTTTCATAGTATTGTTGTTTTTTCTTTCTTTTAAGCCGAACTAAGCCTCTTTAAGCCTTTCTAAGCCTTTTTACTCTTTTACTTTTTTACTCTTTTACTCTTTTACTTTTAAATACACGTTTGTCTCCTTGCGTTCGAACCCCACCTTCTGATAGAGTCTGTTAGCAGCCACGCGCGATGGTCGCGAGGTGAGCATGAGCGTGTTGAAGCCCTCGCGCTCGGCGAAGCTGACAGCGGAAGCCACGAGTCGTTCGCCAAGATGCAGCCCACGACACTGCGCATCCACCACTACATCCTCTATCCACGCCTTGCGACCCGTAGGCGAAGTGTAGAAGCCAACGGTACACATACCCATCACCTCGCCGTCCACCGTGAGCAGCAACAACCTACTGTTAGGCTCTTTAACCAGATTCTGCAACTGTTCGGCACTCATCTCGCAGGGCGAAGAGCATAGCTGCAGCAGCAACCGATTGACTGCTGCAACGTATTCGGGGTTGCAACTCGTCGCTTCAAATATATCAATCTGTGACATTACGTTACTATTTATCATTATGTATCGCTGCAAAGGTAAAAACAATTTGCGGAAAAAGAGCAAAGAAAAACCTTAAATTAACACACTGAGCAGACAATAAATTTGTAATTTTGCAGAGAACATAACAATAACACAGAATGATTAAAGTCACGATACTAATGCCCGTCTACAACGGCAGCCTGTACTTGCAGCGATCTATTGGCTCGGTGATGGCGCAGACCTATGCCGACTGGCAGCTCGTTGCGCTCGACGACGGCTCTACCGACGACAGTCTGAGCGTGCTGAAACAACTGGCTGCTGCCGACAAGCGCATAAAGATAATGACAAAGACGAACGACGGCAAGGGCAACACGGCTCGCAACATAGACATTATGAGCGCGGAGGCGGAGGGCGACTACATATTCTATATGTCGCAGGACGACTACATATCTGCCGACTTGCTGCAACATGCCGTGACTCGCATCGAGGAAACGGGGGCAGAGATTGTCGTTCCGGACATGCTGCTCGCCAATGCCGACGGCTCAACCGAGCAAGCTAAGGGTTCGTTCCCGCCCAACGGCGACTACTCTACCCTACTCACGGGCATAGAGGCATTCGCGTTGTGCATCGACTTCTCGATACATGGCTTTGCGCTCATACATCGCCGACTGATGTTCGCCACCGATTGCGACACACGCTACTTCGACAGCGACGAGTATAACACACGAGTACAGTATCTGCGTGCCAACAAGACGGCTTTCTGCCACGGCACGTTCTTCTACTATCAAGGCAATGCGGAGGCTATGACAAAGAAGTTTGCGCCGAAGCAGTTTCAACGCCTGAACACAATAGTGATGCTCGGCAAGAAGGCAGAGCAAGAGCAGATGCCGAAAGAGGTGATGACGCGGGTGCGCCGCTGGCAGATGAAGGTGTATCTTAATGTGCTCATACTGTTGTTCAACAACGCCGGCAACATGAGCCGAGCTGAATACAAGGAGGCGGTGAAACGCTTCAGACAATTCGAGCACAGCGTGCGCTTCGGCGGATACAGACGCAGCATACTGAAAGGTTTGAACGTGTACGAGAAGGCATTGGCAATAATCTACTTCACTTGCGGTACATGTCGTCACCTACATATGCTTCACAACGTCTACAAACGCCTAAAGCACTGACTAAGACCGACGCACGAACTTACGCTTTATGCGGTTTACGATGTCGATGTCGACGTGCCGGCGCATGATGGAGAGCGTGTAAGCTAAGTCGAGAACGAAGAGCAGCGCACCTACCGACACGTAAACCCACACATTGTCGACGAACGAGAGCAGACTGGTGAGCACTCCGATTGTTGCATGTACGAAGATTATCTTCAGCTGCGCCATCGAGAGCTTGTAACCATAAGCCACACGACAGAAACCGACAGCCACAAACACCTCAAGAACCGAGGCTACGGTCATGCCTACACCCATGCCCAACAGTCCGCAACGACTATAGCCGAGGATAGCCATTGTGAGGAGCAGGACATCGCTCACCAACTCTATACAAAGAAAGCGTTTCGAGTCGCCGCGCGACAGAGCTATGTACTCGATAGGCAGGAAAATGGCGCGAGCGTACATCGCCAACGCAGCCACCTGCATCATCGGCAGTACGGGCAGAAACTTACCGCTGTAAAGCAGCGGCAGCAGAACGGGCATGGCAAGAATGAAAAAGACAAGCATCGGCGAGACGAGATGCAGCGACACCTCTATCTGCTTGTTCACCGTGAGATTGAACTCGCGACCCAACTTGCTGATAGAGGACAAACGCGGATAATAATCGGTCTCCATCGCCGTGAACACTGTGCCTACGTAGGTGAATATCATAACATAGGCGGCATTGTACAGACCTACCGTATCTACACCGTCAACATTACTGATATAGGCGCGGATAGCCATCTCCACCCCACTGCCTGCCATGCCTGCTATGACAAACGCCACACCGAGCTTCAAGAAGCCACAACCTTCGCCCAACAACGCCCTACTGAAGTTAAGACGGAACGGATAGGCACGCAGCGAATAGCGCATCACGATGATGGTCTGCAACAGTATGACAAGCAGCAGCGAAGGCACAATACCTTTATAACCAAAGAAATAGTATATAGGAACGGACACGAAGAGTGTCACAAGCATGGCATAAACGGAGTTCTCGGCTATGTCGCGCAAGCGCCGTGTGGCTTTCAGAATGGCAAGCTCGCCAGTGGAGAACGTCGTTAGAGCCACCACCGGAGCAAGCAGCACGAAGTGAAGCGTGTGATCGCCAAAAGAGAAGGTCCAGCTACTGAGCAACGGCGACAACACAATGCACACCAACATGCCGAAAAGAGAGGTGAGCAGAGACCAATGACGAAACACGCTGATGCTACGCAGAAGGTGCTCATGGTCGCCACTATCGTAGGCTCCCGACATATTGCGCACCGCACTGATGGAGAGTCCGAGGTTGGTAGAGTCGCCAACAAGCTTTATGGTAGAGGAAAACAAAGCCAACAAACCCATACCCATCGGACCAAGAATGAGCGCAACAAGTTTGTTGCGAACCAGTCCGACAAGGATACTGAGCACTTGCACACCACCAAACAAGCTGGTGTACTTCAATATATGTGAATAGCTATTTTGTTTTTCCATCATATATTGTAACGTAATATAAATTATTTTATTACTTTTGCAATAATAAATATCACATGAATACAACCTACACGACTATGAATTCAAGAAAATACATACTTTTTGCACTCTTGCTGTCGTCGACAATGGTTTGCGCACAGCAGAGGAAGGCGAAGCCCGTAGCACGCAAGAATGTGAGAAACGCTGCTACAGCCAACCCGATGAACGCTCGCCAGCAGGAGAACTTCAATGCGATGCTGCCAAACACGCAGAGCATATTCGTAGTGGATAGCACGATTGTGGACAAGAACCGAGTAGTGGAAACAATACCGCTCTCGCCAAAATATGGCAAGTTTGTGAGCTACAACAGCTTCTTCGACACCGACACACAGCCCAACCAATACGTCTTCATCAATGGTTTTGCCAACAAGTGCTACTACACCGAACTGAGCAAGGACAGCGTGCAACATCTGTACATGCGCAACAAGTTGGGAGACGGATGGGGCGAACCGCATCGCATCAGCGAAATAGACTCGAAACTGAAGCACATTAGCTATCCGTTCCTATCGTCAGACGGTCAGACACTCTACGTGTCGGGCATTGCCGACGACGGACTCGGCAAGCGCGACATCTACGTAGCGAAATACAACGCAGACGAGGGAACATACTTCGAGCCGGAGAACATCGGACTGCCGTTCAACTCTCACGACGACGACTTCATCTACGTGGAATCGGATGCCGAACGCTTCGCATGGTTTGCCACCACACGCCGACAGCCCGAAGGCAAAGCGTGCGTATATGCATTCGCCATGCCCGAACAGCGCACCAACTACAATGCTGACGAGATGTCGGAGAGCAGACTCAAGAGCTTGGCATCGCTGATACGCATACGCGACACATGGCCAACACCAGAGATACGCGAACGTGCGCTGAAGGAACTGAACGCCATTAAGGAAGAAGCAAACACACGAGTAGCAGCAACGGACAAGGTGAACTTCGTGGTGAACGACGACGTGGTGTACACCGACATAAAGAGCTTCCGTAGCGATGCCACACGACAGATGTACTACGAGGTGATGCGTCTACAAAACGACTCGAAGAACAAGCAGAGAACATTGAACACCTTGCGCGAGAAGTATCACAACACTGCTGACAACAGCCGCACCGCACTCACAAGAGATATACTGCAGCTTGAACAGCAACTCGACGAGGCACGTCAGCAGTTGAAGACACTGGAGGCACAACTGCGCACCGCTGAGAACAAACTCATCAAGAAATAACTCATACTAACAATCAAAATAACTATTTACTAACAGAACATCAGATTATGGAAAAGAAATATTTCGCAGAATCAGAGCTTATCATCAACGAAGATGGTAGCATCTTCCACTTGCATGTGAAACCGGAACAACTCGCCGACAAGGTGATACTCGTGGGCGACCCGGGACGTGTCGACCTCGTGGCATCACACTTCGACACCAAGGAGTGTGCAGTAGAGAGCCGTGAATTCCGCACCGTTACTGGTACATATAAGGGCAAACGCATCACGGTTATCTCTACCGGCATCGGCTGCGACAACATCGACATCGTGATGAACGAGGTTGATGCGCTGGCTAACATCGACTTCAAGACTCGCCATGAGAAGGAGACACTGCGCTCGCTCGAGATTGTACGCATCGGCACATGTGGTGGCCTGCAGCTCTACACGCCTGCCGGCACCTTCGTCTGCTCGGAGTACTCTATCGGTTTCGACGGTCTGCTCAACTTCTACGCTGGCCGCAACGCTGTCTGCGACTTGCAGATGGAGCGCGCACTGCTCAACCACCTCGGTTGGTCGGGCAATATGTGTCAGCCTGCACCATACGCCATAGCTGCCGACAAAGAGCTTGTGGAGCGCATAGCTGCCGACGACATGGTGCGTGGCATCACGGTAGCTTGCGGTGGCTTCTTCGGTCCGCAGGGACGCGAGCTGCGCATTCCGCTCACCGACCCTAACCAGAACGAGAAACTCGAGAACTTCGAGTACAACGGAAAGCACATCACCAACTTCGAGATGGAGAGCTCGGCACTCGCCGGACTTGCTCGCCTCATGGGTCACAAAGCCACAACGGTTTGCATGGTCATCGCCAACCGTCGCATCAAGAAAGCCGACACTGGCTATAAGAGCCACATCGACGACCTCATTAAGGAGGTGCTCGAAAGACTGTAAAGGACGTTCTCGAAAGATTGTAAAGAACATATAAAGACATAAAAAAGCTCCTGCAGAACATCTGCAGGAGCTTTTTTGTAGGAGGGTATGGCATCCTTGCCATACCCACGCAATCTAATTGTATGTAAACTTCGTGGATGGCAAGGATGCCATACCCACGCAATCTAATTGTATGTAAACTTCGTGGATGGCAAGGATGCCATACATATACAAATTACATTATTTGTATCTAAGGCAGCGTGGGTATGGCAAGATGCCATACCCTCCTATATATCTTTATCCTTTGAGCTTGATTGTAAGCTTCTCAAGCATATCCTTTGTCATAGCGTCGAGGTCGTAAGCCGGACACCAACCCCACTCCTCGCGAGCGCAAGTGTCATCCATGCGGTCTGGCCAGCTCTCGGCGATGCTCTGCTTCAATGGGTCAACGTCGTAAGTCATCTCGAACTCCGGCTTGTACTTCTTGATAGCAGCGAACACTGTCTCTGGTGCAAAGCTGAGCGAAGCGATGTTAAACGCGTTGCGGTGTACAAGGCGTGCAGGGTCTGCCTCCATAATGTCTACAGCAGCCTTCAATGCGTCGGGCATGTAAATCATATCCATGAGTGTGCCCTCCTTAATCGGGCAGACGAACTTCTCGCCACGAACAGCCGAGTAGTAGATGTCTACAGCGTAGTCGGTTGTGCCGCCACCCGGAGGTGTTACGTAAGAGATAACGCCAGGGAAACGCACAGCACGAGTATCTACACCATATTTATTATGGTAGTAGTCGCTCAGCAGCTCTGTGGTGACCTTCGACACACCGTAGATTGTGCGCGGACGCTGAATAGTATCCTGCGGTGTGAGCATCTTCGGTGTGTTCAAGCCGAACGAACCGATTGAACTCGGTGTGAAAACTGCACAACCGTGCTCACGAGCCACCTCAAGGATGTTCCACAAGCCGTCGATACCAATCTTCCAAGCCAAACGTGGCTTCGACTCGGCAACGACAGAGAGCAACGCTGCGAGATTGTAGATGGTGTCGATGTTGTACTTCTTCACAACGTCAGCAATCATCTGTTGGTTTGTCACATCGCACTCTGCCATAGGACCAGCCTCAGCAAGCTCACCCGTTGGCTCTGCGCCCTTAATGTAACCAGCTACAACATTTGCGTTTCCGTAAATGCTTCTTAACTTCCTTGTTAGCTCAGAGCCAATCTGACCAGTAGAGCCAATAACCAAGATATTGTTCATCGTATATGTATTTAAGCGTTTATGAGTACAAAGGAAAGAAAAATTTTTCACACGGCAATACAAAATCGTTCATTTTTTTTCATTACGCTAAAAAAACTACTATAAACATTTTCACGTATCAAAAATAATGAGTTAATTTGCACTTGTAATAACAAAAAACTTTTAAAATAACCTATCTCATGTACGGAAAAGTAAAAGAACATCTCGCTGCCGCTTTGGAGAATCTGAAGCAAGCAGGTCTCTACAAAGAGGAACGTATTATTGAAAGCCCTCAGCAGGCTGCAATCCAGGTAAATGGTAAGGAAGTGCTCAACTTCTGCGCCAACAACTATCTCGGTCTGTCTAACCACCCGCGCCTCATCGAGGGTGCGAAGAAGATGATGGATCGCCGCGGTTTCGGTATGTCATCTGTACGCTTCATCTGCGGTACACAGGACATCCACAAGGAGCTTGAGGCTGCCATCTCTGAGTATTTCCAGACAGAAGACACCATATTATATGCTGCCTGCTTCGATGCCAACGGCGGCTTGTTCGGCTCGTTCCTCACCGACGAGGACGCAATCATCTCTGACGCACTCAACCACGCTTCTATCATCGACGGCGTGCGTCTGTGCAAGGCTAAGCGCTACCGCTACGCCAACGCCAACATGGAAGAGCTGGAGAAATGCTTGCAGGAGGCTCAGGCCCAGCGTTTCCGCATCATCTGCACCGATGGTGTGTTCTCTATGGACGGCAACGTGGCTCCGATGGACAAGATTTGCGACTTGGCAGAGAAGTACGACGCTCTCGTAATGGTAGACGAGTCGCACTCGGCTGGCGTTGTAGGCGCAACGGGTCACGGTGTGAGCGAGCTTTGCAAGACATACGGTCGTGTGGACATCTACACAGGCACATTGGGCAAGGCTTTCGGCGGCGCACTCGGCGGATTTACAACCGGTCGCAAGGAGATTATCGACATGCTGCGCCAGAGCAGCCGCCCGTACCTCTTCTCTAACTCATTGGCTCCGTCTATCATCGGCGCAAGTCTTGAGGTGTTCAAGATGTTGAAGGAGGACAACTCTATCCACGATCGCCTCGTAGAGAACGTGAACTATTTCCGCGACAAGATGATGGCTGCGGGCTTCGACATCAAGCCTACACAGAGTGCCATCTGCGCCGTTATGCTCTACGATGCTCCGCTCTCTCAGCGCTACGCTAACCGCCTGCTTGAGGAAGGCATCTACGTTACGGGCTTCTACTACCCAGTTGTGCCGAAGGGCGAGGCTCGCATCCGCGTGCAGCTCTCTGCTGGTCACACACGCGAGCAACTCGACAAGGCAATCGCTGCTTTCATTAAGGTGGGCAAAGAGCTTGGTGTGCTGAAGTAAAAGTAGCATGTACGTAGTTCGCGTCGGTCGACGCAGACATCTGCGTCGGTCGATGCAGACATCCGCGTCGGTCGGTGCAGACATCCGCGTCGGTCGGTGCAGACATCCGCATCGGTCGATACGAAACAAACAATAATGAAAAAGAGGTTATGACATTGAATAGTCATAACCTCTTTTTATTTAGTTGAGAATTCTCAATTACTTAATAACAACTTTCTTTCCGTCAACAATGTAAACGCCTGCAGCAGGCTTGCCGTTCACACGAACACCACTTAGTGTGTACACCTTGTGGTTCTTTGCATAGTCAGCAGAGATTGAGTTGATGCCGTCAACCACCTTCTTCTCGAACTTCACGGTGTAAACGGTCTGGCTCTCAGCATTTGCGGCGTAGTCGTTGCCGTTTACGGTGATGGTCAGCACGTCGCCCTCTAAATCTGTTGTGGCAGAAGCCCCCCTACCCTTCACTACATACTTAATCTTATCAGCAGCCTCGGCTACGTCGCCATCGATGGTGATAGTGTAGTCGGTCTTGTCAGCAGAGAAGCCGGCGAGCTTAACACCGTTGAATGTAAGGTTGCTAAGTGCGTGATAGTAGATGAGCTTGATGTTATCAAGGTCGAGCTGGTCGTCCTTAGATGCACCTGGCACAGGGTTGGTTGTTGCAGAAGCAAGAAGATACAGATTGTCGCTCTCGTTGCCAGTGTAGCTGAACTCGCCCGTGAACTTCGTCCAATCTGCTGTTGCCGGGATGAGCACCGCAGCCGAAGCAATCTTGTTAGCAGCCTGCTCGCTGAGCTCTGGGTCGTGATATGCCACCTCGCCATGAACGATGAGCTGAACGCGACCCTGAAGTACTGTGCCCTCATTCTTGGCTGTGCCAGGAGCAAAGCGTGCGTACACCTCGAACGCGTCGGGGGTACCAGTGAATGGCAGACTACCATTTATGTCGTTCAAGTCGGTGAAGTTGTAGTTAGAGACATCTGCAGGGTTTGTGTCCCCCATATTGATACGACCGGTTGTGATGTTGCCGTTGGCATAAGCCAGACCAAGATCTTTCGACTTGATGCGGACACCAGAACCCTCAAATCCATCTATCTTTTCGGGCTTCGGCGACATTGAGGCCCATTTAGCCAAATCGCCGGTTGCTGATTCAAACGAGTTCCAGGTCTCAGCGAGGGCTGTCTCGCCCCAGTTCTCGAAATCGGCGTTAGGTATCTGATAGAAAGCAGCCTTCTCCTTCTCTTCGAAAGTGATAGTATAGACATTGGTCAGCGTCTCCTCATCTTCGACAGTGATAGTGAGCTTACCTGTAAACTTATCGTAACTTACATTAACCTTAGCTGTCTCTGAAGAAGCCTTGTAAGAAACCTCATCGGCTTGATACTTACCAGCGGCAGTGAAGTTCTTATCGTCCTTGCCTGCCGAGATAAACTCCTTGCCTGCCACAACGAGCGAAGTGAGTGTCGGAGCCGGTTTCTTATACTTAATGGTATAGGTGCTTATAGCCGACGGATTGCTCTGTGCATCGTAGTCATTGCCCTTCACGATGATAGAGAATACGCGAGTAGCCTCGTCGTATTTTGTATCCACCTTAGCAGCAATGCCCTTCTTGGTGTAAGAAACCTTCGTCTTGTTAGCATCATACACCGCATCAACTGTGTAGTTGTAGCAATCCTCAGCGAATTTCTCGTTCAGTGCTATAGCATTGCCTTCGCTGTCGGTTGTGGTCAGAGACTCAAGAGTGTGATAATAGATGAGCTTGAGGTTGTCAAGGTCGAGCTGGTCGTCCTTAGATGCACCTGGCACGGGGTTGGTTGTAGCCGAAGCAAGGAGATACTGCTTATCACTCTCGTTGCCAGTGTAGCTGAACTTGCCCGTGAACTTGGTCCAATCTGCTGTTGCCGGGATGAGCACCGAAGCCGAAGCTATCTTGTTAGCAGCCTGCTCGCTGAGCTCTGGGTCGTGATATGCCACCTCGCCATGAACGATGAGCTGAACGCGACCCTGAAGTACTGTGCCCTCATTCTTGGCTGTGCCAGGAGCAAAGCGTGCGTACACCTCGAACGCGTCGGGGGTACCAGTGAATGGCAGACTACCATTTATGTCGTTCAAGTCGGTGAAGTTGTAGTTAGAGACATCTGCAGGGTTTGTGTCCCCCATATTGATACGACCGGTTGTGATGTTGCCGTTGGCATAAGCCAGACCAAGATCTTTCGACTTGATGCGGACACCATAACCCTCAAATCCATCTATCTTTTCGGGCATCGGCGAGAAAGAAGCAAACGAAGCATATTTACCGGTTGCCGATTCAAATGAGTTCCATGTCTCAGCGAGGGCTGTCTCGCCCCAGTTCTCGAAGTCGGCGTTAGGTATCTGATAAAAAGCTACCTTCTCCTTACCATTAAATGTGATAGTGTAGACATTAGTCATCGACTCCTCATCTTCGACAGTGATGGTGAGTTTACCTGTAACTTTGTCGTAACTTGTATTAACCTTAGCTGTCTCCGAAGAAGTCTTGTAAGACACCTCATCGGCGTTGTACTTACCATTAGCAGTGAAGTTCTTATCGTCCTTGCCTGCTGAGATAAACTCCTTGCCTGCCACAACAAGCGAAGTGAGTGTCGGAGCCGGCTTCTTATACTTAATGGTATATGTGCTGATAGCCGACGGATTGTTTACAGCGTCGTAGTCCTCACCCTTCACAATGATAGAGAACACGCGAGTAGCCTCATCGTATTTCGTATCCACCGTAGCAGCAACACCCTTCTTGGTGTAAGGCACCTTTGTTTTGTTAGCATCGTACATAGCATTGACGGTGTAGTTGTAACGGTCTGCTGCAAACTTCTCGTTCAGTGCTATAGCCTTGCCTTCACTATCGGTTGTGGCAAGAGTGTCAAGAGCGTGATAGTAAATAAACCTAACATTGTCAACAGTGAGCGAATTGCCGTCCACGATGTTGTTGCGGCCACCGAAGTAGTCGGTAGCCGAGAAGATTACGTTCACCTTCTCCACACCTGATGTCATATCCTTATAGTCGAACGGGATAGTATCGCTCACCCATTCGCCTTTAGTACTATTTGTGATGTACTTCTGTAACGACGCAAGAAGCTTAGCGTCGTTGGTATGCGTCACCTCGCCACCAAGCGAGCCTTGCATTTGCATACCAAGCACATTACGCTCGCGGTCATTCATGTCTACGTATGTAGGATTGACATACTTAATGAAGTTCCAAGTAGGATTTCCAGGAACATCCTTCTGTGTCCAAGTTCCTTTCCACAGATATGCAATCACAGTAGCATTCTCATCGCCCTTGGAGTTGTCACGCTTATATTCGTAAGCTATGGCATCGGGATGATATGTGAAATTTATACCGCCCCAAGTACCTCCATCCGTAGAATTACCTTTTACTTCGTACCAGAGGAATCTCACCTGTGCTGTAGCCCACGGTGTACCCAAAGTGAGGTATGCAGGAATTTTATTAGACTGATTAGTCAAGTGTACTGCCTGACTAGTATTATTACTGCCCTCAACAGCAGAACCAACAGCTATACTTTTGTTTACACACACATTAGATATATGCCATCCCTCGGGCTGAGCACTTACAATAGTCGTGTTGCCATCACTTGTCCAAGGCACACAATCCTTCCAATCGCCATCAAAGTCGCCATTAATCTGTTGGGCATTAGCAGCAAAAGCTACTCCACCTAACATTAATAGGGTTAAAATCTCTTTTACTAATAATTATCCTTTCAAAAAAAACAGTGAACACTCATGCGGAATAAACGTTTACACACCGCACAAGTTGCCACAAAATCGCTACAAAGTTAATGCAAATATTTGAAATTCAGCACTTTTTAAAATATTTTATAATAAAAGCAAACTATAAAGCAACTTTTACCGACATAAATATCACTTTTATTCGTTTTTAATATACAAAACGAAACGCACTCACCAGTTTCAAAATCATCGAATTTAGGTATTGCGTAAAAGTCGGAAGCAAGCTAATTTTGCAGCGGTGATAAAACCAAATTCTTTAACCATACATTTACAAATAAAAACAACTAAGATTATGAAAACAACTGTAATCATCTACGGCACAAGCACCGGCACCTGCGAAGACCTGGCTGGCAGAATAGGAGCCAAACTGGGCGTAGACAACGTTATCAACGTGACCGACCTCGACGCGAGCGTTCTCGCCGACAACGAAAACTTCATTCTCGGCACGTCTACATGGGGCGCAGGCGAGATGCAGGACGACTGGTATGACGGCATAAAGACACTCAAGGGTGCCGACCTCAGCGGCAAGACAGTGGCTCTCTTCGGCTGCGGCGACTCGGAGTCGTACCCCGACACATTCGTGGGCGGTATGGCTGAGCTATACAATGCCGTTAAGGCGGCTGGCGCAAACGTAATCGGAGCAGTAGCTACTGAAGACTATACATTCGACGATTCGGAAGCGGTGGTAGACGGCAAGTTCGTCGGACTGGCTCTTGACGAGGTGAACGAAGACGACAAGACCGACGAGCGCATCGACGCTTGGGTGGCTGAAATAAAGCCATGCCTCTAAACCACACGCAATAAGTTCTCACTCTTACAATTAATTATTAAAGTTCGCAATCATGCAGCAATCCACAATTTTACCAGTAGACATGAAGGTTCTGATGAACCATATCTACGAATACAAGAAGGGAGTGCGCCGTATGGTGCTCTTCACGTTCAACAAGAAATACGAGGACTTTGCCATACGCCGACTGGAAAGCCAGAACATAAAATACGTCATACAGCCCGTAGGCAACGATCGCTTGAACCTGTATTTCGGCAGAGAGGAATGCCTCAACGCCATACGCATGATTGTGACACGCCCACTCAACCTGCTAACGCCCGAAGAAGACTTCATGCTCGGCACTATGCTCGGCTACGACCTCTGCTCGCAGTGCGAGAGATACTGTGAGCGTAAGAGCAAATGCAGCTGAAAAGCTGATGGATAAGACTGAAAGGCTGATGAATAAAACTTTGAGGCTGACAGATAGGCTGGTAGATATCTCGTTCTGCGGATTATCTGCCAGCCTTTATCGTGCTCATACCGTGCAGCTTACAGCGATTATGGAAGATATGGAGGATTTTTTCACGTACTTTGTTTTATAGGATATTTTATAGAAGATTGCGAAGAATACTACCCCAATTCGGGATAAAATATAAAATTATTTATTACAAAGTTGTTTAGGCATTGAAAATATGGCAAAAGAGCAACAAAAAAGCCACTGACAGCAGTCAGCGGCTTTTTTGTAAGTATAAACATAAGGATTGATTATCCGAAGTTGTCGTACATGATGCTCTCCGGGTCTACGCCGAGCGAGTCGAGGTAGTCGGTAACGGTCTTGATGAGCATTGGAGGTCCGCAGAGGTAGTACTCGCAATCCTCCGGTGCCTCGTGATCCTTCAAGTAGGTGTCGCGGATGCAGTTTACAGCGAAGCCCTCGTAGTACTTCACGCCCTGAGCATCTGCAACGGGGTCCTTGCGGTCGAGCGAGAGGTGGAAGTGGAAGTTCGGGAACTCCTTCTCCAACTCCCAGAAGTCCTCAAGGAAGAACGCCTCGCCGAGAGCGCGTGCGCCGTAGAAGAAGTGGAGCTCGCGGTCGGTAGTGTGCAACGTCTTTGTCATGTGCATGATCTGAGCACGCAGCGGAGCCATACCTGCACCACCACCAATCCAAATCATCTCCTTGCCAGAAGTGAAGTTCGGGTGGAAGTCGCCGTAAGGACCTGACATCATCACCTTGTCGCCTGGCTTCAGTGAGAAGATGTACGACGAAGCGATACCGGTCGGTACGTTCTGGAAGCCAACCTGCGGACGTGGCAGGAACGGAGTTGTGGCGATACGCACGGTAAGTGTGATGATGTCGCCCTCGTCCGGATAGTTTGCCATTGAGTAGGCACGCACTGTAGACTCCGGGTTGTGAGCCTTGAGCGAGAAGATGTTGAACTTCTCCCATGCACCGATATACTCTTTGCCGATAAGATCCTTGTCGAAGTCCTTGTCGTAGTCGATGCAGTCGTATGCCGGTATCTTGATCTGAGCGTAAGAACCCGGAACGAAGTCCATGTGTTCGCCTGGAGGCAGAGCCACCTTGAACTCC
>OKSN01000694.1_pt1 | contig 20587 bp, 12 predicted proteins | sample 1606191 | NCBI WGS metagenome assembly OKSN01 (sample SAMEA3879535, study PRJEB24766) | human gut metagenome | biome: human-associated habitat; feature: feces | place: USA | collected 1985/1987
GGAGTGGTGCACCGCGCCACGATCGTCATCCGGGCCAAGGGGCAGGCCAGCGAGGAGGGGACGCTGGAGATGCTGGAGAAGTGCCGCGGACTGCGAAAGACGCGGGAGTTCATGCTGTCCGCCATGGAGAAGCTGGGGTATAAGGGCGGGCGCGTGCGGCTGGGACACTGCCAGAACGCGGCTCTCGCGCTGGAGCTTTCCACGGAGATACAGCAGCGGTTCCCCGGCGCGGAGGTGAAAAGCTATCCCCTGCGGGGACTGTGCAGCTACTACGCCGAGAAGGGCGGCATCATGCTGGGGTTTGAGGGGTAAGCGCAGACCTTGACAGGGGGTGCGACAGCTGGTATAGTCCCAGTAGAGAAGTCGTCCGGGGGACGGCAAGGAGGTCACTATGGAGCACATTTATGATATGGTCATCGTGGGCGGAGGCCCCGCCGGGTACACCGCCGCGCTGTATGCCGCCAGAAGCGGACTGTCCACGGTGGTGCTGGAAAAGCTCTCCGCCGGAGGGCAGATGGCGTTGACGGAGCAGATCGACAACTACCCCGGCTTTGCAGAGGGGATCGACGGCTTTACGCTGGGGGAGCGGATGCAGCAGGGGGCGGAGCGGTTCGGCGCGGTCACGGAGCTGGCGGAGGTCTGTAGGGCGGAGCTTTCCGGCGCGGTGAAGGTGCTGGACACCGGAGACGAGGTGTTCCGCGGGCGCACGGTGGTCATCGCCACCGGCGCGGTGCCCCGGACGCTGGGCGTTCCCGGCGAGGAGGAGCTGGTGGGCAGAGGCGTACACTACTGCGCCGCCTGCGACGGTGCCTTCTACCGGGACAAGACCGTGGCGGTGGTGGGCGGCGGCAACTCCGCTGCGGCGGACGCGCTGACGCTGTCGCGTATCGCCAGGAAGGTCTATTTGATCCACCGCCGCGACAGTCTGCGGGCGACGAAGGTGTATCACGAGATGCTGATGAGCGCGCCCAACGTGGAGTTCTGCTGGAACAGCACCGTCTCTGCATTCCAGCACGGAGAGCGTCTGACGGGGCTGCGGCTGCGGGAGGTGCAGACGGGAGCGGAGCGGGACATCGCCTGTGACGGTGTGTTCGTCAGCGTGGGGCGCGTCCCGGCGACGGAGCTGTTCCGGGAGGAGCTGACGCTGGACGAGTCCGGCTATATCGTGGCGGACGAGTCCACCCGCACGAGATTGCCCGGCGTGTTCGCCGTGGGAGATGTGCGTACCAAGGCGTTGCGGCAGGTGGTCACCGCCGTCGCCGACGGCGCGGTGGCGGTACACTACGCGGAGGCGTATCTGGCGGAGAGCCGGTGACGGTATTTCCCGCGAAATGACGAAATAGCAAGGACGCGGCAGGCACCAAGTGCCTACCGCGTCCTTGTGTTTTTATGCGTCCTTATGGATAGGGGTCAGTGGGCGCACTGCTTCAAAAATTCCTTGATTTTCGCGACGCCGGTGTAGAGCTGGGGCGTATCCCCCCAGACCACCAGCGTGGGAGCCTGCGTCAAGCCGAGGGAGGTCGCCTCGGTCATGTGCTGCTCCACGTCCCACTCCTCATAGGGGACACCCGCCTTTTGCAGCAGGGGCTTCACGGCGCGGCAGTTGGGGCAGGTGGCGGTGACGAAGAGGGTGCAGCGGTCACCGGCGGGGCGGGACACCTCCGGCTGCGCCGCGGCGGAGCGGGCGGAGGGGCGGATGGCGTCATCGTTTACCTGATACGTCTTTCTGTCCTGATACTCCTGGCTCTTGCCGTCGTTCCAGTTCTGCACCGGGCGGTAGTAGCCGGTGATGCGGCTGTATACCTCCGCCTTTTTGCCGCAGACCGGGCAGGTGAAGTGCTCGCCCGCCAGATAGCCGTGGTCGGCGCAGATGGAGTAGGTGGGGGACAGGGTGTAGTAGGGCAGCTCGTAGTTCTCCGCGATCTTACGCACCAGCGCGGCGGCGGACTGCCAGCTGGGCAGCTTCTCGCCCAAGAAAGCGTGGAACACCGTGCCGCTGGTGTACAGCGTTTGCAGCCTGTCCTGCACGTCCAGAGCGGCGAAGATGTCCTCCGTGTACCCCACGGGCAGGTGGCTGGAGTTGGTGTAATAGGGGGTGGCACCCTCGTGGGCGGTGATGATGTCGGGGTAACGCTGCTTGTCGTGCTTGGCGAGGCGGTAGGAGGTGGATTCGGCGGGGGTGGCCTCCAGATTGTAGAGGTCGCCGTACTGCTCCTGATAGTCACTGAGACGCTCGCGCATGTGGTTGAGGACGCGGACGGCGAAGTCCTGCGCCTCCTCGTGGGTCAGATCCTTCCGCAGCCATGCGGCGTTCAGACCGGCCTCGTTCATGCCCACCAGACCGATGGTGGAGAAGTGGTTGTCGAAGCTGCCCAGATACCGCTTGGTGTAGGGGTACAGCCCCTCGTCCATCAGACGCCCGATGGTGGTGCGCTTGATCTTCAGGCTCCGCGCCGCCACGTCCATCATGTGGTCGAGGCGGGAGAAGAACTCCCCTTCGTTCCGGGAGAGGTAGGCGATACGGGGCAGGTTGATGGTCACCACGCCCACGGAGCCGGTGGACTCGCCGCTGCCGAAGAAGCCGCCGCTCTTTTTACGCAGCTCCCGCAGGTCGAGGCGGAGGCGGCAGCACATGGAGCGGACGTCGCTGGGCTCCATGTCGGAGTTGATGTAGTTGGAGAAGTAGGGGGTGCCGAACTTGGAGGTCATCTCGAAGAGCAGGCGGTTATTCTCCGTCTCGCCCCAGTTAAAGTCCTTGGTGATGGAGTAGGTGGGGATGGGGTACTGGAAGCCGCGGCCGTTGGCGTCGCCCTCGATCATCACCTCGATGAAGGCTTTGTTGACCATGTCCATCTCCGGTTGGCAGTCGCCGTAGGTGAAGTCCATGGGCTTGCCGCCCACGATGCAGGGCTGCTCCGCCAAGTCGGCGGGCACCGTCCAGTCCAGCGTGATGTTGGAGAAGGGAGCCTGGGTGCCCCAGCGGCTGGGGGTGTTGACACCGTAGACGAAGCTCTCGATACAGTGCTTGACATCCTCGAACGCCAGCTTGTCCGTGCGGACGAAGGGGGCGAGGTACGTGTCGAAGCTGGAGAACGCCTGCGCGCCCGCCCACTCGTTCTGCATGATGCCAAGGAAGTTCACCATCTGGTTGCAGAGGGTGGCCAGGTGCTTGGCGGGTGCGCTGGTGATCTTGCCGGGGATGCCGCCCAGACCCTCCTGAATGAGCTGCTTCAGGCTCCAGCCGGCGCAGTAGCCGGTGAGCATGGACAGGTCGTGGATGTGGATGTCGGCGTTGCGGTGGGCGTCGCCGATCTCGTCGTCGTAGATCTCGCTGAGCCAGTAGTTGGCGGTGATGGCACCGGAGTTGGACAAGATCAGTCCGCCCACGGAGTAGGTGACGGTGGAGTTCTCCTTCACGCGCCAGTCGGACACCTTCAGATAGCCGTCCACCAGTCCCTTGTAGTCCAGAATGGTGGAGCTCATGTTCCGCAGCTTCTCCCGGTTCTTGCGGTAGAGGATATACGCCTTGGCGACATCGGCGTAGCCCGCCCGCTGGAGGACAGCCTCTACGCTGTCCTGAATGGTCTCCACGCCGATGCGCTCGTCCCGGATCTTCCCGGCGTAGTCCGCCGTGACCTGCAGAGCCAGCAGGTCGATGACATCGGGGGTGTAGGGGATGCCGGTGGCGTCGAATGCCTTCATAATGGCGTTAGAGATGCGGCTGATGTTAAATTCGGCGGTGTGACCGTCGCGCTTGATGACTTTATACATGGTCGTTCTCCTTTTTCTCTCTATTTTCACCCTATATACAGTGTCGTCTATTGTCCGCGTATCTCGGTGGCGGGGATATATGGCAAAACGCTGTCTCGCAGCGCGGAAATGGCTTCGTCCGTCAGAGGTGCGACGCCGGTGCCCAGCAGCGCGCCGGGGTCAACGAAGGGCTGGAGAAAGTACCGCTTGGCTCCTTGCAGCCATTGGCCGATCTCGACCATCGCCTCCGGCGTGTGCAGCGGGGCGCAGACGGTGGTGCGGAATTCGTAGTCCACGGTGCCTTGTAGCAGCAGCGCGGCACTCTCCTGCACCGGGGACAGGAGGTCTATACCGCCGCAGGTTCGGGGGTAGAGGGCGGGGCTGTTTTTAATGTCCATCGCCACGTAGTCCAGCAGCCCCTCTCGCACAAGTGCGTCCAGCATGGCGGGATTCGTGCCGTTGGTGTCCAGCTTGGTGCGGAAGCCCAGCCCACGGATGCGGCGGAGCAGCTGGGGCAGCTCCCGGTGGAGCGTCGGCTCGCCGCCGGAGATGCACACGCCGTCCAGCTTGCTGCGCCGCGTGTGCAGGAAGGACAGCAGGGCGTCCTCGGAAAGAGCGTCCGGTGCATCCGCCGGCAGCACAAGGGACGGGTTGTGGCAGTAGGGGCAGCGCAGGTTGCAGCCGGTGAGGAACACGGTGCACGCCACATAGCCGGGGAAATCCAGCAGCGAAAGCTGCCGCAGTCCGCCGATCCGCATGGTGCACCACCCCTCTCCGTAAACAGATGTCCTACCCAGTATACAATGCGATGTGCCCGGTGTCAATACAAAACACAAGATATTGTGGATTTTTGTGGAAAAGGGCACAGTATTTCGTGCGGCTGCGCCGTACCGTGCGGAAAGGCGAAATAATGCCGGTATTTACGTGCCGCGAAGCGGCACGTAAATATTCGCTTCGCTCCACGCACGCCTTGCAGAGCAAGGCTTAGCGCGGCATTTGATCCGATTCGAGGCGGGCTTCGCCCCCTCGAGCTCCCCCTGCGAGGAAGAAAGAATGTACGCACGGCGGGGGGTATCGAAAAGTAAACAGGGCAGACGGAGAAACCGTCTGCCCTGGGAGAAGCCCCACAACAACTCCAGTATATAACACGGTGGGGGGGGAAGTCAATAGAGAAGAAGCAAAAAGCGTATTTTTTGAAGCATTATACAAAAGAAAAGCGGTGATTTCGTGCATTTTGCGAATTGTAAAACGGGGACGATGTGCTATACTAAAGATACCAGAAGAGAAGAGAAAGAGGTGACTCCGATGACCTGTTGAGTTCCCCTTTACACAGCGGTGTAGAGGGAAGATGGCATCCCCAGAATGTTCGGCACTCTCTAATGGCGACCCATTAAGGTCGGTGGTCCACCGCAACAGCGGTGTTTACAGATAGAGCGAGAGTGAAACCAGAAACGGCGGCAGGTGCCATAATTCTGTAGAAACGTGAGGTAGCCAGCGATGACCGAGCCCAAGATGGACCAATAGCCCTTGATCGCAAGACACGGAAGCGGTCAAGGGCTATTGAAGTTTCAGAGAGGATCTTGCTCCATGGGAGCAGGGTCTGTTTTTTTGCGCCGGGGCGGGGAAACTATTGACAGAGGGGATATGCCCGATATAATAGTAAAAAAACGGCGGGAGGAAAGAGCGTATGTATGAAAACTATCCGGATCCTATCCCTCTGATCGGCAGGGAGGACCCTGCGCTGGCGGCTGCCATGGAACGGGAACGGCGGCGGCAGCAGGATAATCTGGAGCTGATCGCCAGCGAGAACATGGTCAGTCCGGCGGTGCTGGCGGCGGCGGGCAGCGTGCTGACCAACAAGTACGCGGAGGGGTATCCCGGACGCAGGTACTACGGGGGCTGCGAATTTGTGGACGAGGTGGAGCAGCTTGCCATTGACCGCGCCTGCGCCCTGTTCGGGGCGCGGTTTGCCAACGTGCAGCCCCACAGCGGCTCCCAAGCGAATCTCACCGTGTATTTTGCCCTGCTGGAGCTGGGTGACACCGTGATGGGCATGGATCTGACGCAGGGGGGGCATCTGACCCACGGCAGCCCGGTGAATATGAGCGGCGTGGACTATCACGTCGTACACTACGGCGTGAACGAGGAGGGCTTTCTGGATTACGACGCGCTTGCCGCGCAGGTGGCGGCGGTGAAGCCGAAGCTGCTGGTGGCGGGGGCGTCCGCCTATCCGAGAGCGTTGGATTTTGCGCGGATGGCGGAGATCGCACGGGAGAACGGCGCACTGTTCATGGTGGACATGGCGCACATCGCGGGATTGGTGGCGGGCGGCGTTCACCAAAGCCCGGTGCCCTTTGCCGACGTGGTGACCACCACCACCCACAAGACGCTGCGCGGGCCGCGCGGCGGCATGATCCTCACCAACTCCGAGGAGATCGCACGGAAATGCGACAAGGCGGTGTTCCCCGGCACACAGGGAGGACCGCTGGAGCATATTATCGCCGCCAAGGCGGTGTGCTTCCGGGAGGCTCTGCTGCCGGAGTTCCGGGACTACGCCCGGAGCGTGACGGAGAACGCCAAGGCTCTCGCCCACGCGCTGCTGGCGCGGGGCGTGGAGCTGGTCAGCGGCGGCACGGACAACCACATGATGCTCATTGACCTGCGGGAGACGCCGTGCACCGGTAAGGAGCTGGAGCGGCGGCTGGACACGGTGCACATCACCGTCAACAAGAACACCGTCCCCGGCGAGCGGCGCAGCCCCTTTATCACCAGCGGCGTGCGGGTGGGTACGCCTGCGGTGACCACCCGGGGCATGGGGAAGGCGGAGATGGAGGTCATCGCCCAGTGCATCGCCGACTGTCTGTTCGACTTTGAGGGACGGCGGCAGCAGGTGAGTGAACGTGTGGCGGAGCTGGTCAAGGCGTTCCCCATATACGGGTAAGGAATCGCAAAAAGGAATGAACTGCCGCGAAAGCGGCGGCGTATAGACGAAAAAAGTGACCGGGCGGCTCTGAAAAAGGGTTGCCCGGTCACGCTATATACAGTATAATTTAGGGGAAAAAGAAATAGAATGGGATAAACTGTGCGGAAAACGGGGAGGAACGCGGTATGGAGAGACGGATATTCTCGGCGAGGCTGCTGGAAAAGCTGGCGAAGATGCGGAGCAGCAGGCTCTCCGTGCTGGAGGCTCCGGCGGGCTACGGCAAGACCACGGCGGTGAGCCACGCCTTAGAGGGCGTGGAGACGGTCAGGTGGTACACCGGCGTGGAGCACCTGCCGGACACCAGCTTTTACTGGTTTATCCAGCAGCTGGGGAACGAGGACGAGCGGACGTTCCGCAGGATGGAGTCCATCAGCTTCCTGAACCGAAGCAACGCCGCGCAGGCCGCCCGGATCCTTGGCGATGTGCGGGTGGAGCGTCCGGTGACGCTGGTTTTCGACAATTTCCAGTTCGCGGCGGACAACTGGCCGCCGCAGGTCATCGACGCCTTAGCCAAGCGCGCCGAGGACGGGCTGCACCTTATTTTTATCGCCCAGAATCTGGGGCGGCTGCGCCCGGTGTTCGAGGCGCAGGAGGGGGGCGTGTGCTTCCTGCGGGAGAAGGATCTGCTGCTGACCCAGGAGGACATCTGCGGGCTTGCGCGGCAGGGCGGGATGTCGCTGACGCGGCAGCAGGCAAAGGAGGTCATCCGGGGCACCGGCGGCTGGCCGGCGGCGGTGTCGCTGTCGCTGGCGGCGGACGGCGAGGTGGGCGAGATGGACGAGCTGCTCTATCGCCTGTTCTGGGTGCGGAGCGAGGAGCGGCAGCAGGTGGCTCTGCTGCGGCTGAGTCTCTTTGACTGCATCACCCCCGCCATGGTGGACGCGCTGCTCCCGGCGGGAGAGCTGTCCCGCGGGGAGCGGGAGGAGCTGTTCCGGCGCACGCCCCTTGTGCGCCACGACGCCATGCGGGATGTGTACTATCCCCACGAGCTGCTGCTGCGGTTCTTAGCGGGGCGGTTACAGGCGGCGGAGGAGACGTTGCAGCGGGATATATACGACAGGGCGGGGCGGTGGTACCGGGACAGCGGCATGACGAAGTCCGCCGTGGGGTGCTTCTTCCGCGCCGGGGACGACGAGGGGATCCTCTCCTGCCGCCTTGTGGGGCTTATTACGGAGAGCTTCGGGACGGTCAGCTACACGGCGTTGGCGAAAACGGTGCTGCAACGCTGCCCGGAGGAGGTGCAGCGGCGGTACCCCCTGTCGCTGCTGCGGCTGTGCTACGCCCTGTACGCCGGGTGCGAGTTCGCGGAGTTCTCGCGGCAGATGGCGCGGGTGCGCGGACTGCTGGAGGGCGGCGAAAAGCAGCTTTTGGGGGAGTGGGAGCTGCTGGACGCGCTGGAGTTTTTCCCGGATCTGGACGGCATGGACGGTGCCTACGGGCGGGCGGAGACGCTGCTGACGCGGGATTCGGAGCTTTTTATCCCGGAGGAGCCGTTCATGTTCGGCTGCGCCTCCATGTGGGAGCTGTTCTACACCACGCCGGGACAGATGATGGTCACGGCGGAGAAGCTGGCGGTGGTGCTGGGGCGGTACAACCGGCTGACCAACGGGCACGGCGCCGGCGTCGCCGAGCTGTACCGGGGGGAGGCGTACTCCGTGCAGGGGCGGTTCGACGACGCGGACATACAGGCGTATCAGGCGGCGTTTCTGTCCGAGCAGGCGCAGAACGCCTCCGCCACCTACGGCGCGGCTCTGCTGCTGGGGATCAACGCCATTTACCGCTCCGACATGGCGGGGTTGCAGCGGGCGGTGGACTATCTGGAGAATAAGGCGCGGGGCTACGCCTTTTTGCGGGGGACGGGGATCGGCACCTGCATGGTGGAGACGGTCCGCGGGTATCTGCTGGGACTGATGATGGAGACGGGGGACGCCGCCCAGTGGACGCAGGGGGGCGCGGACGCCTTGTCCGACCTGACCTTTACCAATTTTATGATCAAGACGTGCCGCATTACCGATCTGCTGCTGAAGAAGGAGTACCAGCGGGCTATCGCCTCGGTGGAGGCGTCGCTGCAATTGGATGCGCGGCTGATCTCCACGGCGGTGCGGAACTTTATGTACTGCGGGCTGTCGCTGTGCTATCTCGCCATCGGCAAGCTGGGAAAAGCCGCCGAGTGGCTGGATCGCTCCCTGTGCCTTGCGGAGCAGGACAGGAACTATTCCTTCCTCGCCAGCTTCCGGAAGTATTTCCAGGTGCTGTTTCTGCTGCCCTCCATCGCCGCCAAGCACGAGAGAGCCATACGGGAGATCAAGACGCTGGGCATCCACTATACACGCGCCGACGAGAGCCGTATTTTTGCCATGCTGGAGGAGATACCGGAGATGAAGGAGGGACTGACCGACAGGGAGCGGGAGGTGGCGGAGCTTGCCGCCCGGGGACTGCGGAACCACGAGATCGCGGGAGAGCTGCATATCTCCGAGAACACCGTCAAGCACCACCTGAAGAACGCTTTTCAGAAAATGAATATTGACCGGCGCAGCAGGCTCATCGAAATGCTGCGCTGAGGAAAAAGACTACCCGAACGGGTGATGTGGTCTGCGCCGCTTTCTGGTAAAATCTTCCTGTTAGATATTCTGGGAGAGTACAGAGAAGAAAGGAGACGCACCATGAAAAAACGATGTATTTCCCTACTGCTGGTGCTGTTGATGGCCCTTACACTACTGCCGACAGAGGCGTTAGCTCTGCTGGGCGGCAGCGTTGGGAACCTCAGAGAAGTGATACAGCCAGTGACTATCAAGAAGGAGGGCGTGGACGACGGTTCACAGCTATACTCCATGAAGATGAACAACGGGAAGCTGGTCATGTTCATCGCCACAAGCGGCCCCCATATCGGAAAGTCGGTAACGACCTCCGACCGGGGCTATACCGCCACGATGGATTCCATCCGCAAGGGTGTCTACGAGAAGGCGAGCTTCACCTTCTCGGGGAAAAGCATCCGGTTTGGCATCAACAAGGCTCTGACCATCCGCTCCATGGAGGTGGTGGACCCGGAGAAAACGCCGGAGTTAGCAGCCTTCGGCACAGCGATACCGACGGAAAACGCCCTTGTCATCAGATATACCTTTGACGGGGACAACCCCAAGGTGATGTGCTTCATCTCCTACTACTTCGTGGAGCTGGCGCCGGGCGTTGCCAAGGGCACACTGACGAACGAGACGCAGACGGAGGACGGCAAGACCTACGCGCTGGCGGCGCAGGCGTTCTGGTGCCCCGATGTGATGACGGATAACTTTGACTGGTTCGTGTTCCAGTGGAACCAGGAGTACCACGGGTTTTCCCGGATGGGGCACGCAGCGGCGGAGCGCGCCGCCCATGTGAAGATCAGCCGCACCTATGATTCCGGCGAAACGACCACCGCCACGGAGACGGACATCACCGCCGGTATGGGGCGTGTAAGAACGGGCGCGTCATTTTTCAACGGTGCTGTGGCGGAGATCTATTCCGACAGCTACGGCGTGGATAACCCCTTTGTGCTGGTGGACAATGAGAATGTCCGCAGGAATGAAGCAGAGGCACCTGCCTTTGTGAGATACGACGCGGAGAAGGACGTTCTGACCGCCTGGGGATATACGGAAAAGCTCTCGCCCTCGCCTGAGCACAGCCGCGTCGGGGGCGCGTTCCATATCTGGGGGTACAGGAATGTGTATACCAAGGCGGAGGCCGCCGAACAGAGTAAAGTCAACTTCACACGGCCGGATGAGGTCATCATCCCGCAGGATTCCGACAAGCTGGGCATTTACAAGTCCGGCGGCAGTATGCTGGCAATTTCGATCACGGATACGGCGCGGGAGCAGGTGCTGAAACGGCAGCACGGCGCGCCGCTGTATACGCTGCGGGGCGACTTCACGGAGGGACGTGACGACGGGGGGAAATTCTATGAATTTACCAGCGGGAAGGTGGCTCTGACGCCCACCGTCACCGCGACCTGGAACAGCGGACAGCATTTCAAGGTCAGAGTGGACGGCAACGGACGATTCACCCGCTTTGACACCTCGGCAGGGGTAGAGTACAACACGCCCACCTTTAAGCTGTACAGCCCCGTTACCGGCATGACGGAGGCGGCAGGGCTGGACTTCGACGGGGGCGAGGAGCTGACGCTGCACATGAAGCCGGAGAAGAACGCCGTGCTGGTGTTTGTGAACATCCCGCAGGTCAGCAGCCATATCGATAAGGCGCAGCTGAAGGGGTCGGGCGACGTGGTGCTGTCCGGTCAGATGGGGCTGGATCTCATTCTGAACTGCGCCGCCGAGGAGCTGATCACACTGGAAAAGCTGAGCTACGGCCCCAAGGGCAGCAACAACGAGTTCCAGCAGAACGGTATTCTGGCGAACGGAAAGATCAGCAGCGCCGACCTGCTGGGGCTGGAGCTGGGAGAGCTGGAGGCCGCCATCAATACCTTCGACGGGCAGGAGCAGTACGACTTCAAGCTGGAGCTGAACGCCTTCGACCTCTTTGAGACGAAGGCGGAGTTGCAGCTGAAGCGGCTGAACAACGGGCGGCTTGCGCCCAACAACCTGTATTTCCGGTTTGCCACAGCGGGCGGCATCCCCATCGTCCCGCCGGTGCCCACCACGTTTATCAGGGGCGGCGGAGGCGGCTTCTACGGGCTTGCCGACACTATCAACGGCGACTTTGTCGGCATCCCGCCTATCCAGCTGAAGCTGTCGATCAAGGCGGACTATGTGAAGGTCATCGAGGGCTGGGCGAACGCCACCGTGGGCCCGGGCATTCTGGAATACGAGGGAGAGAATATGACCATCGCCAAGATGCCATTCCTCAGGACGTTCGGTATGCACCTGAAGCTGGAGGGCGAGAAACGCCGCTATCTGAGCACGACCTATACCGGTCTGCGTGCCGGCGGCGGCATGAACATAAAGCTGGAGGCACCCAAGGAGCCATACGCCTTCTTCGAGGTGGAGGGCAGTGCCGAGGCCAGTGTCTTTGGCGGACTGGACAGCTACAAGAACCCCACCAGCGCGTATATCCAGCTGGACAGCCGGGGCAAGATCAATGCAACGGTGAAGATCCCCGAGCGGCTGGGGAAGGTAAGGTTCCGTATTCTGAAGGGAAAGAAGCTGTTCAACACGCAGGTGGACTTCATCCTCGGTACGCAGACCGCCATGACGGTGGCGAAGGGCACGCCCTTTAAGGACGCGGTGACCTCCGCGTGGAACAACATGAGCGTGTACGGCGGTGTGTCCAACCATGGAAAGTTCCTCGCGTCCTACTACCGCATTTACTACGTTATCCCCAACCACTTCGGCGGAGGCTTCCATCTGTGGAAGAACATTAATGCCGGATGGTCGCTGGAGCAGGAGATCGCGAGGAACGGGTGGTTCCCCAGCGGCAGCCAGAGCTTGCGGGCGGCGGCTGCCCCCATGACGGTGATGATGGCACCCCTCTATGACGGAGAGACGGAGGAGCAGGTGGGCATCGCCGTGGTGGAGACGAGTCTCTATGCGGTCAGCGCAGACAGTGTCGCGATGATGGCGATGGCACTGCCCGGCGGCGAGGGCTTCGAGCAGGAAATTGAATATAAAAAAGTTGCCTCCGGCACCCCCGGACCCTCCTCGGAGAGCGATCTGGGTCTGATGGTCATGCCGGAGAACGCAGGCGACCTTGACAAGCTGCGGAAGAGCATGAAGCTGTACGAGGTGGCGGAGGACACGTCGCTGACGCCCATTACGCTGACGGAGATGAAAGACGATGGAAAAGAAAACATCAATATCGAGACGCTAACTGGCAACTTCACTGAGGTGGAGGACGAGGGGGAGGACGGCACCCCCAAGACGGGCTTCCTCATTGATCTGAGCCACACGGGCGGAACCGACGGCAAGTGGAAGGTGATGGCGGACTGCGACTTTACGTGCCAGCTGGTCGCCTCTGCCCCGCTTACCTCGCTGGAACTGAACCTCAGTGGCTACGACGCGACCTCCACCGTGCAGAACGGACGGGACGGCAAGACCTACGCCGTGCGGTACTATCTGGACACCAAGGAGGACAGAACGGGCGAGCACTACTTCCTCGATATGGTGGAGAGTGCACCGTATACGTACAAGGTGCCCAGTGAGGGGTCTATCGCGCCGACGGGAGACTACCACGTCACCGCCGTGCTGGTGGAGAAGGTAGTGGGCGACTTTGACGGCAACGGCAAAACGACGGAGGACGAATACTCGTGGGTCACGGTGGATACCAAGACGTCCGCGGGGACGGTCAAGTATGAAAACACCAGCAAGCCCGCCGCGCCCAAGAATGTGACCATTGCAGCCACCGGCAACGAGACGCTGACCGCCGCATGGGACAGCGTGGCGGAAGCCGGCGGCTACCGGGTGACGCTGTACTATCAGGAGGGCGGCACGTGGAAGCAGGCGGGAGCGTCCTATGAGTTGGACAACGCTGACTTCACCAAGGGCGGAGCCGCCTCCAAGGACGGCGGGAAGTATTCCCTCCGCATGACCCCCACAGTGGCGGGTAAGGACGTCACGGTGATCAAGAACGAGGCGAAGCCTGAGGAGTCTGGCATCAACCTCAGCGGCGGTACCTCGGATGAAGCCCCCACCAACGTGAACTACAAGGTGGCGGTGGAGGCGATCCGCTACGAGGAAAACGCGATCAACTACGAGAACGGGGGCGCAGAAACGGAGAAAGCCAATGTCCGCTATTTCAGTGATCCGGCGGTGTCCACCGCTGTAAACCTGCCCAAGTACGTAGCACCGGAGATCACCGTTACCAGCGGCAGGCAGACCGTTACGCTGAACGGCGCGAACGGGTACGGCGAGATGGTGTGGAGCGCGGTGCCCGCGGGGACGCTGTTCACCGTAAAGAGCACCGTTGACGGCACTGTTGACCGCATTACCGTTACGCGGGAGCAGGGGAAGGGCAGCTTCAACGTTTCGGGCGGCAGCGGTACGTGGACGGTCACAGCCAACGATGCGGGCAGGGAGCTGATCGCCAACAGCGGACGCGTCTGCATCGTGGCGGCGAAGGGCAACGACAGGACGGAATACTATCTGCGCCTTGTGCTGGACGATGTGCCGCCCATCATCACGGTGGACGCCAAGAACGTCCGGGCGGACATGACCACCGGCGCGTACACCGTTACGGGACAGACGGAGCCGGGACTCGAGGTTATCATGGATGGAACACCGGAGACGCCGCTCACGGGCAGGGCGGACGCAGAGGGACGGTTCTCTCTGTCGGGAACGCTGCCCGCCAATGAGCAGAGCGAGACGGGCTTTGATTCGATCCTTGCCAGCCTTACGGCAAGGGACGGCGCGGGGAACGAGGCGGAGCCTGCCTCCGTGGTGATCTCCGCCCGGCCGGAGACGCAGTGGGATAGACCACCGGCGGTGCCGGAGACGCCTTCCAGCGGCGGCGGACGGCGCGGCGGCGGGAGCAGCTTCCCCACCATTATCGCCATCCGGAGCAGTGATGACGCCGCCAGCGTTACGGACTACACCGACGGCATTTACGGGCTGACGTTCCGTTCCTCCGCCAGCTTTGCCAGCTTCCTGGGCGTACAGGTGGACGGCAAGACCATTCACCCGTCCAACTACATCGCCGAGGAGGGCTCCATCGTGGTGTATCTGAAGGCGGTCTATCTGCGGACGCTGCGGAAGGGGCTGCACACCGTGACCATCCTCTCCAGTGAGGGCAACGCCTCTATGAACTTTACCATCGGCGGCGTGAATAGTGCCCTGACGTATGACGAGGGTATCGGGGTGTACGTGTGCTACGGCGCGCTGTCGCTGGCAGGTATGCTCCTGCTGCGGCGGAGACGCATCAGAAACTGACGGGGCGAAGCCCGGAGAAAAGCAAAAAGCATAAAAGCAGCGCACCCGAATGGGTGCGCTGCTTGCATTGCTACGGGGCTGCGGGGACTTAGCTCTTGTCGGCGGCGATCGCCTTGTCGATGAGGGTTTGCAGGGCGTCCGCTTGGGTCTTGCCGGTGATGGCACCCACGATGGGGTCGCCCACGATGTTGCCGTTCCGGTCTACCACGTAAGTGGTGGGGTAGGCGTAGACGTTCTCGGTGAACTTGCCCGCCTCACTGCCGGGGTCGAAGTACACGTTCCGGTAGGTCGCGCCGCTCTTGGAGAGGACGTCCTTGGCATCGGCGATGGCGGTCTTGTCGCCGCCCAACGTGAAGGCGTTGATGCCGATGAGAGAGCCGCCCTTGGCGGAGAGCTCCTGATTCAGCGCGTCCAGATCGCCCAGCTCACCCACGCAGGGGCCGCAGGTGGTGAACCAGAAGTTTACCACAGTGACGGCGTTGGCGGCGAACAGCTTGTCGCTGCTGACATCGTTGCCGTCCAGATCCTTACCGGTGAAGGCGGGGAACTTGGGGCCGGTGCTTTCGGCGGGGGCACCGCCGGAGGTGTTGGCGTCAGAGGGCGTACCGCCGGAGGTGATGGAGCCGGAGGGCACGTCCCCCGAGGGGACGCTGGTGGAGCCGTCGGAGCCGTCGGCGGGGTCGCTTGCGAGGCTGGGGAACTTCTCCTCCAGCGCGGCGAGCTGATCCTCGATGTCCTTGATCTTTGTGGCTCTCTCCGTCAGCTGGGCGAGCTCCTCGTCGGTGAACTTATCCTTGGCTCTTTCGATGGTCTTGAGAAGGAAGTCGCCGTAGTTGTTGCCGTCCTCGATCATCGCCATGCCCTTGTCGGCGGCAAGGAAGAGCTTTTCCCACAGCTCGGTGTTCTCGGACAGGATAGCGGTTTCCTCCGCCCACAGCTGGTCGTGCAGGGTCTTTGCCTCCTCCTCGGTCTGGGGCATGCCGTCGCTGCCGTCCTTGTCCCCTGCGGGCTTGGTGCCGCAGGCAGCCATGCTGCCCACCAGCACAAGGGCGAGGAGCAGCGCGATAATTTTCTTTACGTTCATTTTGATTCCTCCGTTTTTTCTTCGTTGACTGTTTCGTTTGTTGTCTGTTTGCCGCTGCCGAAGCCATAGCGGAAGCTGACGGCGTCGGTGGGGCAGGCGCGGATGCACATACCGCAGCGGATACATTCGGTGTGGTTGGGGGTCTTGGTCACGTCCACGTCCATTTTGCACGCCTTGGCGCACTTTCCGCAGGAGACGCACTTGCTCTTGTCCACCTGCATCTGGAACAGGGACACCTTATTCAGCAGGGCATAGAACGCGCCCAGCGGGCACAGCCACTTGCAGAAGGGACGATAGAACACCACGCTCAGAACGATCACCGCTATGAGAATGGAGAGCTTCCACGTGAACAGACTGCCCAGCGCCGAGCGGATGCCGGCACTGGCAAGGGACAGGGGGATCGCTCCCTCCAGTACGCCCTGGGGGCAGAGATACTTGCAGAAGAAGGGGTCGCCCATGCCCAGCTGGTTGGTCAGCAGCATGGGCAGCAGCACCACCATCACCAGCAGCACCACGTATTTGAGGTACGTCAGAGGCTTCAGCTTCTTGGTGGAGAGCTTCTTCGTGGGGATCTTGTGCAGCAGCTCCTGAAACCATCCGAAGGGGCAGAGGAAGCCGCAGATCACGCGGCCCAGCAGTACCCCCAGCAGAATGAGGAAGCCCGTGATATAATAGGAGAAGCGGAACTTGGACGAGCCGACCACCGCCTGGAACGCACCGATGGGGCAGGCTCCCGACGCTGCCGGACAGGAGTAGCAGTTCAGCCCCGGCACGCAGACTGCCTTTCCCGCGCCCTGATACAATCCGCCCTTGAGGAAGTTGGGCAGGTGGAGGTTCGTCAGCAGCGTCGCGCCTGCCTGTATCCAGCCCCGGAAGCGGGACAGGAGATGGGACACGCCCGTAAATTTCTTATCCAATGCCCACACACTCCAAACATAATCTGATTGCCTTGCCCAGTACGGTGTCTACCTCGCCCCGCCGGATGCCGAAGTACAGCATGGCGACGCCAACCAGCAGAAAAAGCACCTGCAGGGCGGCTTTTTTCCCGTGACTCATTTTCATCACCCTTTCCTGTTTCTGGGACTATCATAGCACGGCGCAGTTAAAATTCCTGTTAAGAACGGAAATTTAACACAAAACTTATCCGCGTCTGCTATAATAGACGCAAAGCGTAACATAAAGAGGATAAGGAGGTCTTTTATGCACCTTTTAATTGTAGAGGACGAGCGCGCTTTGTGCGACACCATTGTGCGGAGCCTGCGCCGCTCGGCGTACAGCGTGGACTGCTGCTACGACGGGGAACAGGCGTTGGAGCTGCTGGGCGCGGAGCGGTACGATCTGGTGCTGCTGGATCTGAATCTGCCGAAAAAGGACGGCATGACGGTGCTGCGGACGCTGCGGCAATCGGATCGGGAGACGCCGGTGCTGATCCTCTCCGCCCGCAGTGAGGTGGCGGACAAGGTGGAGGGGCTGGACGCCGGCGCCAACGACTATCTGGCGAAGCCCTTCCATCTGGCGGAGCTGGAGGCGCGTATCCGCAGCCTGACGCTGCGGCAGTTCACCCAGCAGGACGTGGTGCTGTCCTGCGGGGAGATCACTTTCGACTGCCGCGCCCGGATGGCGTCCGCCAAGGGGCAGGCGTTGACGCTCACCCGCAAGGAGACGGGGATACTGGAATACCTGATGCTCCATCAGGGGCGTCCCGTCAGCCAGGAGGAGCTGATGGAGCACGTCTGGGACAACAGCGTGGACAGCTTCAGCAACTCCATCCGCGTGCATATCTCCGCCCTGCGGAAGAAGCTGCGGCTCGCGCTGGGCTATGATCCCATCTGCAACCGCATTGGCGAGGGGTATCTGATGGGAGGGGCGGAGGTATGAAAAAGCTGTCGCTCCAATGGCGCATTACGCTGATGACCGCGCTGCTCATCGGCGTGACCTGCGTGGCGATGAATTTCCTTATCAGCTGCTCGGGCAGGCACTATATGGACTCCATCGGAGAGTCCATGCTGGACTATGGCGGTGCGGTCACGGGGGACGCGCCCGCCTTCTTCGACCCGGAGCTGGCGGAGTGTGACCCGGATCTGACCATCATCGTCCACGGGGCGCAGGAGTCCTTCCTCGCCACCAACTGGTATATTACGGCGGCGGTGACGCTGCTCAGCGGTGCGCTGGCGTATTTCGTCAGCGGCCGCGCCCTCAAGCCGCTGCATACCTTCGCCGCGCAGGTGGAGCGGGTGCAGCCGAACAATCTGGCGGATATGAAGATCACGGAGGACGTGCTGCCGGAGTTCCGGCAGTTCAGCCGCTCGTTCAATCAGATGCTGGAGCGGCTGGACGAGGGCTTCACCGCCCAGCGGCAGTTCACCGGCAACGCCGCCCACGAGCTGCGTACACCGCTGGCACTGATGCAGGCGCGGCTAGAGCTGTTCACCGCTGAGCACCCCGACGTGCAGCCGGAGACGGCGGAGTTCCTCACTCTGCTGCGGGAGCAGACCGAGCGTCTGACCCAGATGACGAAAACGCTGCTGGAGATGAGCGGTCTCCAGAGCGTGCCGCGCAAGGATCGCGTCCAGCTCGCCCCCATGCTGGAGGAGATATTCACCGATCTTGCGCCGCTGGCGGAAAAGCGCGGCATCACCTTGGCGCGGGAGGGCGACGGCACCGTGACGGGCAGCGATGCGCTGCTCTACCGGATGCTGTTCAATCTGACAGAGAACGCGGTGAAGTATGACCGTCCCGGCGGGACGGTGCGCGTCTCCGTCACGGAGGAGGGGGAGCGGCTGGTCGTCCGCGTGGCGGACACGGGCTGCGGCATACCGGAGCGGTACCGGGAGAGCATTTTCCAGCCCTTTTTCCGGGTGGACAAGTCCCGGAGCCGGGAGTACGGCGGCGTGGGGCTGGGGCTTGCGCTGGTGTGGAAGATCGCGGAGCTTCACGGCGGCAGCGTGTGGGTAGAGGAGAGCACGGAGGCGGGCACCACCATGGCGGCGGCACTCCCGCTGAGGTGAGGGGGCTCCACAACAGGCTATATACCGATGGTTAAGTGCGGTATGACTATCAAAAAATCCGACGCGGCAAGCGTCGGATTTTTTGATAGTATGTTGCGCACGGGTTCTGCGTCGGAGGTATATTTTTTCAAATTTAACATGATGTTTTTGGTTTCATCAATATTTTGTATGGCAAGGCGGTGCGTTTTTTCGGAATATGACAGAATGAAGGTATAATTCCTCCGAAAATATCTTGACAATATTTATCAAGATTGATAAAATGGATATATAACCCAAAAAGGAGATGCAGGGATATGCTCATCACAAGGGAAACAGACTATGCACTGCGGATGCTGCGGGTGCTGCTGGACGGAGAGAAGCACTCCGCCGCCGAGATGGCGGAAACGGAGCTGATCCCCATGCAGTTTGCCTATCAGATCCTGCGAAAGCTCTCCGCCGGGGAGCTGGTGCAGGTGAGCCGGGGCGCAGCCGGCGGCTGCCGGCTGTCCTGCGACCTGCGTGGCGTTTCCCTCTACGACCTCATGGTCGTCATGGGAGAGCATGACGTCCTGTGCGCCTGCATGGAGCCGAGGTATGACTGCCGCTGGCAAAGCGAACACGGGAAATGCGCCATCCACTGCCAGCTAACGGAGTTACAGCGAAAGCAGGACGAGGCATTCCGCGCCGTGAGCCTGCACCGGCTGCTGACCGGCGAAGCAATTCAAAAAGAGGAAGCGACCCAACAAACGTGATATAAGGAGGTACACCGTATGCTGTTTCAGACCACACCCGCGCACGAGGAGCTGCGCGCCAAGATCCGGGCCTTTGCGGAGGAGGAGATCAAGCCTCTTGCCTTCCTGCTGGATCAGAACAACGAGTTTCCCGACGAGGCTGTTCAAAAGATGGGACAGCTGGGCTGGCTGGGGCTGCCGTTCCCCAAGGAATACGGCGGCGCGGGCCTTGACATTCTCAGCTACGCCATGGCGGTGGAGGAGCTGGCCCGTGTGGACGGCGGCGCAGGCGTGATCCTCTCCGCCCACGTGTCGCTGGGCGCGTGGCCCATCTTTGCCTACGGCACGGAGGAACAGAAGCAGAAGTATCTTGTGCCGCTGGCAAAAGGCGAAAAGCTGGGTGCCTTCGGCCTTACCGAGCCTAACGCCGGGTCGGACGCCGGCGGCACGGAGACCACGGCACTGGACAAGGGCGACCATTACCTGCTCAACGGCGGCAAGATCTTCATCACCAACGCGCCCAAGGCGGACACCTATGTGGTATTCGCCGTCACCACGCCGGACATCGGCACCCGGGGCATCTCCGCCTTCATCGTGGAGAAGGGCTGGAAGGGCTTTGAGTTTGGCGACCACTACGACAAGATGGGGATTCGCTCCTCCTCCACGGCGGAGCTGATCTTCAACGACGTGAAGGTGCCCAAGGAGAACCTGCTGGGCAAGGAGGGCGACGGCTTCAAGATCGCCATGTCCACGCTGGACGGCGGCCGCATCGGTATCGCGGCGCAGGCACTGGGTATCGCCCAGGGGGCCTTTGAGCACGCGCTGACCTACGCCAAGGAGCGCGTCCAGTTTGGGAAGCCCATCGCGGCACAGCAGGCCGTTTCCTTCAAGCTGGCGGACATGGCCACCAAGCTGCGCTGCGCCCGTTTCCTCGTCTACTCCGCGGCGGAGCTGAAGGAGCAGCACGCCCCCTACGGCATGGAGTCCGCCATGGCGAAGATGTACGCCTCGGACATTGCGCTGGAGGTCACCAACGACGCCATGCAGATCCACGGCGGCACCGGCTTCCTCAAGGGCATGGAGGTGGAGCGCGCCTACCGCGACGCCAAGATCACCACCATCTATGAGGGCACCAACGAGATCCAGCGGGTGGTCATCGCCTCCCACCTCATCGGCAGGCTGGGCAAGAGCAGCGGCGGCGA
>OKSN01000702.1_pt1 | contig 20255 bp, 6 predicted proteins | sample 1606191 | NCBI WGS metagenome assembly OKSN01 (sample SAMEA3879535, study PRJEB24766) | human gut metagenome | biome: human-associated habitat; feature: feces | place: USA | collected 1985/1987
TGCTCCTAGTCCTGCTCCTGCTCCTAGTCCTGCTCCTGCTCCTAGTCCTGCTCCTGCTCCTAGTCCTGCTCCTCAAGGTGAGTCGGCACAGTCAGGCACACAAAATAATGCGTCACAATCGTCTCAACCTGCTCCAACGAATAATCAATCAGCACCACAACCAGAAAGCTCTCAGGCGCAAGGAAATACGCAACAGGGCAATTCTCAAAAGGAAAAGGCTAAACCAAAGTTTGATGCAAGTAAGTTACAAAACTTGTCGTTTAATGATGATGGTGACGTTACTGGAATAACTAGTGAAGATAATGGTCGTTTTACTCTTGTACCTGGAGAAAATAATCAGTATGAAGTTATATCTAATGATGGTAGACATGCTTGGCATGATGATAAACTTTTTGAGAATGCAGAGCTTGCTAATGAAGATGATATTGAACTTGTTCATAATCCTTATATTACTATTGATAATGATGGTAATGTTATTGGTTTTGAAAAAGGTTTATTAGGTACAGAAGCTGATGTAGCAGCTTATGAAAAAGCTCTAGATGAACAAGCTAAACAAGAAGAAGAAAGTCAAGAAGAAGAGGAAAGTAATACAACTACCACATCTTCTACGGGGAGGCTTGAGGAAACAACTCCTCCTCCTGCTGCTAGTGCTGAGGAAGGTAATGAAAAAGAAGAAGCAAGTACTCCTGCTACTGAGACTAAGAAAACTATTGCTAATCTTGATATGGACGAAAGTACAGCTTTAAATATGGAACTTAGTCGTAATATCATGGGTGCTTTAATGGATGATAATGTTGATGTAGATGAAGTAATTAGACAACAAAAAGATTCTCTTATTTCTCAAGGATTTGATAGCGATGAAGTTAATAAATATGTAGATGATTATGCTAATGAGGCTAAAGCTATGTTTGGTTCTTCTGTTGCAGATTTGTATCTTCAAACTGTTTCTGTAGAAACTCAGAAGCTTGATAATCTTACTGGAGAATTTATTAAAACTGCTGATGATTTTCTTAATACTTACGCTAAGAATACAAAGATGGTTCAGCGTAATGGAAAATACTATGGTAGACTTGAAGATATACTTAGATATATAGAGCAAGAATCTAAATATACTGGTGCTCCTGAAATATTTTATAATTCTCTTAAAGATTATCTTACTAGTGAAGCTGCTAAAGATAAATTTGTTTTAACTGATGTTGAAGAAATAGATAAAGCTGATTTCTTACGTAATGTACATAAGAGTAATTATGTTCGTAGTGTAGAACTTGGTGCTCAAAGTCTTATTACTACAGTTAAACTTGACTTATCTGAAGTAACTGATGAAGATGGTATTAAAGCTGCTCAGAAAGAACTTAAATTAGTTAATTCTAATGATGCTCTCGAAACTGAAATTAGTAAAAAGAATAAAACTAATACTACTATTCTTCTTTACAAACATAATGGTGTTACTATAGGTTGGCAAGCTTTAGCTAGTATTGATAAAGGTACTGGTCTTTATGTTAGACCTGCTGATGATTGGATGCACACTATTGCTGGAGATAATAATACTCCTGATGGTCCAGTTAAAGAATTTATTAAAGATATTCTCAGTAGAGATACTATTGATGGGATAGATTATTCCACTCTTGATGATATTATTTATAAAGCAGCTTTTGATAAGTTATCTAAAGATGAATATAAACAATTAGTTGCTGCTTTTGCTTCTCATAAAGGAATACAACGTGCAGTTAATAATCATTATGTTAGAGATGCTGAAAATCCTAATTATGAGAAACTTCTTAATGGTCTTGCTAAACTTTGGAGATATTGTTATCAAGTAAAACCTACAAATAATGTAGCTGTTGGAGAATATAATGATATTCTTATTGACAGTATTGATACATATTATGATAAACTTAGAGAAGAAATTAATATTGCTACAAATGTAGCAAATGGAATTTATACTCCTAGAGTTAATGTTCTTTCTAAAGGTGAAGTAATTCGTGCTCATAATAAAGAACTTACTCCTGATGGAAAAACTAGACCTTCTAAAGATGTAGCTCGTCCAATAAAAGAAGTTCTTAGTAATAGTAGTGAAGCTTATATAGGTGCTACTTCTAACGGTTATGTAGCTGTTTCAGGACTAGGTACTCAAAAATATACAGGTTATAATAGTGCTAGTGGACAAACATTCTTAGCTCTTCCTAATACTAATGGTACTATAGATTATGTTGCAGCATTTCCTAGAGTTTATATAGGAGATACTTATTATCGCAATGGAGAGAAAGTTAATGCTCCTGAAAATAGAATACTTAATTCTTTAGTAGATTCTGTTACTGCTCAATTAGAAGAAAGACTTGCTAACGTTAAGTCTCTTGATGATTGGAATGAAGTTAAAGAGTTTATTAATGATATATTTAATTTTAGACGTAATGCTATCTTATCTTTAGGAAATTCTATTGTTGTTCAGAATAATGGTAATTTAGTTCTTAAAGCTAATGGTAACGAATATACATTCTTTGCCCGTAGTGCTAAAGACCCTAATGCTGCACCAAATGTAATTAAACGTAAAGATGGAAAGCTTTATAAGTTTGATGATGTATCTGATTTAATAGAAGATATTAAAGCTAGTGCTAAAATTAATATAAGTTCTAGTCTTCTTAATGGAGATAACAATACTAATCTTCCTACTAAAAATAAATTTATTAGTAGAGATAAAACAGGCTTTCATATTAATATTCCAGCATATAACGGAAAGAATGCTTTTGATATTAATAATAGTACTTATAGTCAATTCCTTATTGACAATGATTTAGTTCGTGTTGATTTGGAACAAGAAAATAGTTCTAACTATCGAGCTGTTGGTGTTGATAAAATAGGTAGTAATCAAACTCTTCAAATTGATATATTTAATACTTCTGAAAGCCACCCCGTAGAAGATGTAGTAGAAGACACTCCTACTGATACTCCACAAGCTATCGTACGTAATGCTATAAATAGTATTATTAATGATGATAGTATTGCTAATAAAGGTGAAAGTATTGCTGAGTATCTCTTAGTAAAATAGTTAAACTTAAAAAATATAATAGAGTAACTGATGCTATATTCCCTGAAAACTTTATCTTTGATGATGATAAGATACAAAAGTTTAGAGAAAGCGATGAAGCAAATAAAAATGCTTTAGCTTACTATGATTCAGAAAATGAAGAAATAGTTGTAGGTAATGATTGGTTAAGTAGAACTGTTGATGCTAATACTGCTGGCGATGATGCGGTTCGTGTTCTTATCCATGAAAAACTACATAGTCAAATCAATAATAGTAGAAATCCTAAGCAGTTTAGAGAAAAGCTTAGAACCATATATGATGACTTTGTTAAAGCTATTGATGCTGATTTAGCTAATCTTAACGATAGTACTTTCGATAAGATTAATGCTCGCTTTAATAATAAAGCTACTAATATAGATGCTCTTCGTGGTTATCTTACTCATATTAAAGAATATCAGTTTGAAAAGTTTAGTACAAGACCAGATACTCAACTTGAAGAGTTCATTGTAGAATCTCTTACTTCTAAAGGTCTTATGGATTATCTTAATTCTGTTAGAGTTGAAGGTGAACATAAAGGTAAAACTAGTAGTCTTTGGCAAAAGATTATGGAGTTCATAAGTAGACTGTTTGGTATTGAAATTAGGGATGAATCTCTTAGAGCTAAAGAGTTTAATATTCTTGCTAATAAATTCAAAGAAAATAAAGTTGCTCCTAAGACTGAAGTCAAAGAAGAAACTAAAGCACCTGTTGAAGGTACTCTTGAATTTAAAGAAGATGAAACTAAGCCTGAAGAAGTTCCTGAAGAAGTTCCTGCTGATGATAATATTACAAATATTACAGAAGGTAATGATGCAGTTAATGAAGATGAACTTGATGATTTACTTAATATGGGTAGTAGTGTTGATGATAAAACTTTAGGTAGTTTTTCTTCGTTATACTCAGCAGTCAGAGCACTTCCAATGGACGAACAATCTCGTATGTTCGATATGGTTGAGCGTGGCGAGTTTTCTATATCTTGTCGATAGATTATTCACAGAATAAATTTTATGGTTCTAGAGGAGAATTTAAAATCCTCTAGAACTTTATTGTTTAATTAAATAATATAATTATGGCTAATTGTCCTATTACACCTAAAGATTTTTTAGGTACTGAGACTGGAACCCGTCTCAAAGAACTTTGTGGTAATGATGTAGTTAAATTTAATGCTATAACTACATTAGTTTATAACCCTGAATCCAAGACTGGATTTACTAAAGATTTTGATGATTACCGTTTAGGTAATGATGCTGCACAAGAAGCTCTTGAATTTTATAATTCAAGACATTTTAGTGTTGGTGCTCAAACTACTAAATCTAAGTTTAATGATGCTATAACTAGATTTGGTTATCTTAGTACTACAGCTAAAGTTATGGCAAATAGAGTTGTAGGTAATAACATACTTACTTTCTTTGCTAATGATGTAGTTAAAGGTAAATTTAATAAAGATAATAACAATGCTAATTTTTATGCTAATAGAGTTGTATCTTTTGGTGCAGTTCAAGTAGCTAAAAAGTACTTTGAAAATAAAGGTCAGAAGTTTACTAATAAAGAAATACTTAGTTTAGTTAATCAAATTCTTGGCTTTACTAGTGATGGTAATTTTGAAAAAATAGATGATGTTTTCGCTAACGCTAGTAGAGAAGATAAAAACTTTTATGCTATGGTTAAAGAAATGATTCTTAATAAAGTTTCTTTCTTTAATTCTATTTATGCTGGTGATAGTCGTCTAGGTATGCTTCGTTTTAAGTCTGATGAAGCTATTGATGAGAAGGTAGATTTAGATAGTGAAATGGAATCTATTCTTAATGGTAACGAAAATGATGAACTTGCTGACTTTAATAAAGAATTTGATGTAGATGGTACTACTGCTAGATGGGATGATAACAGTGGTATGGGAAGTAATTTTATGAAAGGTATCGATGAAAATATTCGTATGATACTTTTCACTATTCCTAAGCTTAATGATATTAATAAAGTTGATGGAAAATATAATTATGATAGAAGTAATGAACTTGGTACTATTGATTTTATTGATGGTAAGAAAGTAACAGCTGCTATTATATCTAAAATAAGTAGAGATAATATTACTAGTTTTATTAATAGTATTAAGACTATTGCTGAACAGAATAAAGAGATGTCTGGTCTTATTAAACTTTACGAAGATTTAAAAACTAATAGAGATTTTGCTATTAGATTTAGAAGTCAATTTGTAAAGACTATTATGCCTAAGACTGAAACTAGAACTGAATCTGATGGTACAGTTAGAGCTGTACTTTCTAATAAAGAATCTAATAGAAGACAATCTCTTATATTTAGTTTTCAAAATAATGTAAAGCATACTACACTTAATGTTGATCCAAATGCTATTGAAGTATTTCGTTCTGCTGTAGAAAGTGCTAAAAGAAGATATAAACTTTCTGCTAAAAATGAGATTAGACGTAATGCTGCATTTGCTGATATTGTTGCTAATTTAACTAAAGCTCTTAAAGCTTATTATCCTGATATGGATGTCAATACTGTAAGAAATTATCTTATTGGTAATAAAACTAATGGCAGTGTTGATGTTGATATTAACACTAGTAATCTTCTTGCTCATTTGAAAAATATTAGTGATGCTTCTGCTAAAGCAAATGATAATCTTCGTGAAGAGCAAGAACATAAAAGAGAATGGAATAAAGAAGAACATGACGATAATGAAACTTATGTTCCATTACATACTGAAATTATTCCTGCTACTGCTATAGCTGCTGCTAATAGTTTTGCTACTGATATAGAAGCTTATTCTACTGTTGATCTTCAGTTTAATTCTAAGAATGTTCTTGGTAATCAAAGTTCTGATATTATTAATAGTTCTATGATTACTTATCTTATGAATGCTATTAATGGTACTGAAATGTCTGTTGATGCTGAAGGTAAACTTTCTCCTGAAGCTCTTATTCAATACGGTAATGAAAAGTTTCGTGTTAATTCTAAAGAAAAAGGTAATCAATATAATTTTAGTAATATTCTTCTTGAGCAACGTGGTGTTGATGGAAAAATTAAAGTATTTGGTCTTTTCCGTAAACTTGGAGATAAGTATGTTCCTACAGAATATGCTAAAGATTTGATTAATGTTAGTTTGTTTAATGGTGCTGGCAATCCTAATACTGGTCAGAATGTACTTTATTCTGGTATGAGTAAGATGGATTATATCTATAGTGCTATTGCTAATTTTGTAAATACAGAAGCTAACTATCTTTCTAAGAATGAATATGATATTGATTTTGCTAATTACTTTATGCGTGTTCCTTCTGATGCTCCTAAGAATTTTATTATTAGAGCTGCTAGATATAAAACTAAAGGAGGAAGGTATGGTAATCTTTTTAATGTAGAAAATAGTAAAGAAGTTAGTCAAGCTATTGAAACTTATCTTGATACAGAAATTCCTAGTGAAACTCGTGCAGACAATGAAGTAAAAACTTCTAAGTTTGTTAATCTTACTACCAATAAAGAGTATAATCAAATGGTTCACGATTTGACTACTAAAACTATTGGTCGTAGAAAGATTATGCCTTTTAATATTCTTGAAGGTAAAAATCATAAATCAGGTTCTGAAATTGCTGTTGGTTATAAATATACAGATGATAGTGGTAAAGTAGATAAATATGAACTTCACGGAACACTTGATATAGATAGTAATGGAGCTTATTATATTACTGATGCTAAACCTGTTCTTATTTCTAGTATGAATGAGACTAAAGTTAGTGATAGATTTTCTCCTACTCTTTATCAATCTTTAGTATCTAAGATTAATCGTAAAGCTAATGTTACAGGTATGATTGGTAATACTAAAGTAAATAGAGTTATAAATACTAATCATCCACTTTATATACAATATAGAAACATGTTTGTACAAGAACTTACAGACATGGCTCATTCTATTAATCAATGGTTTGAAACTGATAGTACTGGTAAAATTCTTCGTTGGCAAAAAGAAGAAAATCCTGAACTTGCTGGCCAACCTAAATTTAAAGGTGATTGGGGATTCGATGAAGAAAGTGCTAGAAGAGCTTATGCTATTTATGAAGTAGGTAAAGGTCATAAACATTTTGTAGAAATGAATCCTACTACTAAAGCTCTTACTTTTACTGGTAGACTATTCCATGATGATAGATTTGAACTTACTGATAAAGATGGCAATGTAGATAATAAAGCAGAGAAGTTATTAGAAAAGATGTTTCCTGCTCTTTACGGGGCGGATATAGATGGTTATATTCACTTTACTGCTAATGGTGATGAAGTTACTGTAAATCTTTCTAAAGAACAAGAAGATGAGATTGCTAATATGATTAGCGATTTTATTACTACTTATGTAAATCAACAAGTTGAAAAGTTTGATACTTTCAAAAGTATAGATGTTGCTAATATTATCAATGATGATAATGTTGCTGATTTTGTACTTAATTATAGACTTATGTGTGGTAACTTTAATGATTTATTTGAAGGTGATACTAAGTTCTATAAAGATAATCAAACTCTTCTTAAACGTACTAAGGAAGACCAGGCTAGTGGAGTACCTTATGGTTTTGCTGATTACACTACTGATTATGCTAATGAAATAACAGATGTTGCATTTAGCGAACTTAATACTAGTGAAGTTCAAGCTGAATTTGCTAGTTATAAAAATCCTCTTAATGTTACACAACGTAATAAGTTTAGAGGTGTAACTATCAAGAATACTATTAGAACTTCTGAAGAATGTAAAGTTGCAACATTTGATAAAGATGGTAAACAACTTTCTAAAGATGGTAGTCTTGTAAAAGACCTTGTAAAGAATGCTGGTCTTACTATTGACCAAGCTAGAACTTTAATAGGTGGTCCTATTCAATATGAAAATGGTAAACCTGTTATTAAGAATGGTGTTGTTCAAAGAAAAGGTGGTTATCAAGGTACTACTGTAAACGATGCTCAATCTTATATTACTTTTGAAGAATGGGTTCGTCGTATTGCTGGTAGAGGAAAACTTAATGAATATCTTCCTCTTATTAAGAAGATTCAGAATGATGAACCTCTTAGTGTTGGTGATATTGATACTTTTGTACAAGTACAAAAGAACTTCTATTATGACCATTATTTTGATAAGTATTCTAAGAGATTTGTACCTCGTCAAATTAAGAATGCTGAATTTGTTCTTGTACCTAGATTTATAAAAGGTACTCAACTAGAACAAGTTTATAATCTTATGAAAGATAATGGTATCGACCAACTTAATACAGAAGAAACAAGTAAAGCTGGTAAAGCTAGAGTACTTGAAATTTTTGATAGTAAGACTGGAGAAGTAACACAAAAGCATATTGACGATTTTAATGCTCATGCTAAAGACTATGTTGAAGAGTATGATTATAATCATCTTTATACTCAGCAAGAAACTCCTCAACATATGAATGCTGAAAATAAAGCTGGTATTCAAATTATGAAGAAGATTGTTGATAATATTCCAGTTAATAGTCGTCTTTATGAAAAGAAAGAAGAGTTCTTTAAACTTTATAGTGCTAACATTAGAGATTCATTTAATAATCTTGCTAATGAACTTAATATTCCTAGAGACGCTAATGGTAATATTCTTTTTGAAGCAAATGGAACTATTAAAGGTATAGATTATCATACATTCTTTAATAAGTTGAAAGAAGAGTGTATGCGATTAGGTCTTGATAGTAATATGATGGATTATGTAACTCTTGCTGAACAAGCTATTAATCCTATTACTGGAAGACCTAATGCTAATATGCCTATGATTCTTAGTAATGCTATTACTAAGCTTGAAAGTGTTAGTCAATCTGTATTTAATAGAGCTATTACTCGTCAAACCCTTCCTGGTTTCCATGCTGCTCAGATTACTAATGTTGGTTTTAAAGCAACTAAAGAACAAATTAGTTATTCTAAAGAGCTTCGTTATCATCCTGTAACTAAAGAACATCCAGAAGGTGAACGTTATGTTGAAATAATGCTTCCTGCTAGTAATTTTGGTTTTGCTAAAAATGCTGATGGTAGTTATAAAAAGAGTAAAGAAGACCTTCTTAAAGAACTTCAAGCTGCACATCTTGATACTCTTATTGGTTATCGTATTCCAACTGAGGGTAAACAATCTGTTTGTGTAATGAAAGTAGTTGGTTTACTTGATGATGCTCAAGGTTCTACTATTGTTGTTCCTGATGATTGGGTTTCTCAAACTGGTTCTGACTTTGATATTGACTCTGTATATGGTATTCAATATAGTAGTTATGTAGATAAGCATGGTAATATTCGTAAACAAAGTTATTCTGATGAACTTGATATTTATGATTATGCTAATTATGTAAATAGACATCTTGAGAAAGCTGATAAGATTAAAGATAAGTCAGTTAGAGAAGCTTTTGAAAAACTTAATAAAGAAATAGATGAACAATTTGAAAAGTCTCGTAAAGAATTAGCTGAAGAAGAAACTCAAGCTTATGACGCTTTATCTGATGAAACTAAAACGCTTGTAAAACATGCTCATATAGATTTTGAAGACTTTGCTGAAAAGAATCCAGAAACTGGTAAACTTACAAAAGATAGTTATCTTAAACAACTTCAATATGTAGCTGATTATATTCGTGTTAATAAAACTAATCTTGATGCTGCTGATGATAATTTTATTTCAGTACATGAAGATATGGTTGATTCTATTAGTAATGAATATATTGATAAAAAAGCTTTTAAGTCTGATAAAGCTAAAGAGATTCTTCAAGCTAGAATTGATAAGTTTAATAAAGCTGCTAAAAAACTTGGTATTATGAGTTATAATGAATATTTAGCTCAAAATGTAGAAGATGCTAATACTCGTAATGCTCGTAATAATCGTATTCTTGATGATATGATTGATATTCTCAAAGATGATATATCTCTTGAGGAGAACTTGTCACGTTCTAATTTTGATGATATTATCAATGCGCGTGATAAAGTTATTAATCCTGTAGTTAAGAAAACACGTAACGCTAGAAGTTCTTATGACTTCCTTGACCAAGCTGATTATCAAGAAGATGTTATGAGTGGTGCTAAACTTAAAGCATTTAGTGTTACTCGTGATACTTTTGTTTCTGTTTGTAATACTGTTCAACCTACTATCAATAGTGATTATGAAGTAACAATTTCTTATGATAAAGATAAGTATGATGCTAAAGAACTTATAGATAGATTTGGTGAAGATAATGTTACCACTGATTATGAAACAGGTGATTATCTTGTAACTCATACTACTATCGGTTGGACCAATGATAATAAAAATGTAGATGGTCGTATTCTTACTGCATATACTTCTCAAACTACTGCTCATATTCTTGATGCTGTTAAGGAAGGTGCTATTCCAAATGTAAATGACTTTACTTTTGCAGTGTATAAAACTCTTCCTGATATTGGTAGTAATTATGACACAACTGTTGCATTTATTATGCAGCCTGCTATTAGTCGTATTGTAGAAGAGTATAACGCTAACAAGTCTATTTATGCTGAAGATACTTCTAAACCTATTCATAATGCTATTAAGAAATTAGCTATTGAAATGAATATTGGAGTAACAGAAGATGACAATATTAAAACTGTAATAGACAAAGTAAATACTACTCTTGGTACAGAATATAGTCTTACTTCAAATAATAGAGTTATTCTTAATTATAAAGAATTAGCAAATAGACTTAATCAAAAGGAGAGCCGCCCCGTAGAAGATATGATATATGATATGTCTATACTTTTTGCTTATAATGATATTAATCGTTTAGCTCAAGGTATTAGTTCTTTAGCTCGTGTTTGTAATCCTGATAGATTTGGTGCTAAGCAAACTCTTTTTGCTACTAATAAAGTATTTACTGATATTCAAGAAATTGTTAATGGAGAAAACGCTAATATAGAAAATGTTCTTTCTGTTAAAGATAAAGATAATGAAATGTCTTTCCTTGAAGCTATTTATCCTGGTCTTCTTACTAAAAATGCTGCTGGTAATAAAGTTGTAGATATTAGAAGTTATATGATGGATAAACATAATGATAGTCAATCTAAATATCCTTCTCTTCATTGCTTCTTAAAGTATGCTACTGCTACATCTAGTAATATTAATAGTATGTTGTTTGATACTCAGACTGATAGTTTTAAGAATCTTGTTTATAGTCTTGAAAATACTTTTAGTGATAGAAGTCGTAATATTAACGAGAAAGAATATAATGATTTTCAACAATATATTCTTAGTAGTATATATAATCATGTTGCTCCAGTAATGTATAGTAGTAAAGTATTTGCTGAACAAGATGGTACATTAACTTACGGTTTTGATAATGAAAGTGATACTATTGCTGAACGTCAAAGAATCTTTGGATATAATGCTAAACCTCAGTTTAACTTTGATTGTGAATATATTAATAGACCAACTCCTTCTGAAGTAGAAGCTTTTATTAAGCTTACTCCTGCTCAAAAGGTTGCTTATCTTCAAAGTAAATCTGAAGATGCTGGTATATTTGGTTTGCTTAAAGTAAACTTGTTCAATCAATATGAATATAATACTACTGGTCAATCTAAGCAAAGTATTCAATTCAAAGATGATACTACTGATGTAGAAACTGCCTATATGTTATTCGACCAAGCAGCTAATAGTGATAATCCTCTTGTCAAACTTGCAGCTATTGATATGATTAAATATGCTTTTGCTGTTGAGAATTTCAAGATGAGACGTAATGGTATTAGTAAAGTTATTACAAATGATGCTCTTAGAAATGCCGATTTGTTTAGTGGTAAATCTGCTATTAATTATATAGTTGATGAGTTTAATAATTTTGCTGGAACTTATGATGTTGCTGAACGTTATGTTCGTTCTCATAGTGATAGTAATTTTATCTATCATAAGACAGTTAAGAATGTTCGTAGAAATGGTACTTATGTTTCTGAATTAAGTAAGTTCAAGAAACCAAACAATCTTTTTGTATTTGATTTATCTGATATTAGTATTGTTGGAGAAAAGATTGTTAATCTTAGACGTGACATAGAAACTACTAATGATGATAATGAAATTAAATCGCTTAATGTAGAACTTAAAACAGCTCTTGCTGAATATAATAATTTAAAGTCTCAAAGAGCACTTGCCGCTAAGTATGGTTTTATTAATGAATCAAATACTAATGATGACTTTTATGCAAATCATTATGTTCATCTTAATGAAAAAGTAGGTAAAGAATATAAAGCTAGACTTTATAAAATCGTTGAAAATAACGATAAAATATATGCTTATCCTATTACCAAACTTGACGAAAATGAAACTGGCGAAGTAAGTCTTAATAGAGAAAACACTAAAGGTTATAGAAGTGAAGGTTTTTATATTGATTATATTAATAGATTAGAGAAAGGTGATACTCCTACTATGGATGACCTTAATGAAATGGCTCAAGCTTATAAGTTTAATATTAAACATCTTAAACTTAAAAATGCTAATGCTTTTGATATTAATAATCCTAGTAAGTATCAAGAAGCTTCTGCTAAGTTTACTATTAATGAAATTCTTAATAAATATCCTGAAAGTAATGGTAAAGAATTTGCTATTCAGAGTTTTTATTTAAGAAGTAAATCGATTGGTACTGTATTTGGTAATCCTCAACACATTAAAGGAACTTATGTTACTATAGAAGATGGTAAAGAAGTTACTAATGAAGTTGATGAAATATTTGAGTTTAGAGCTCCTAGAAAATCTGAAGTAGAAAGAGCTAAAGATTTAGGTATTAATGTGCCTTATAACACTTACTTTGTAAGAGTTAAATCAAAAGGTAAACCTAATGCTACTTTAAATACTAATTCTAAGCTTGGTGCTAGCGTTCTTGATTTCTCTATTGATGCTTATAATGATATGAATCGTAGAAGTCACGAAGGTGATTATTCTGCTCGTAAAAAAGTAAATAATCTTTCAGCTAAAGGTTTTAATGCTACACGTAATGAGTTCCAATCTCAAGCTGAAGATGTTTATTATAACATAACAACTTATGTTGAAGATAAAGTTAATGACATTACTCAACAACTTAATCAGTTTATTGAAGATAATGGTCATTTCTTATCTGTAAATGATGCTCGTACTATAGATATTATTAGAAGCAATCCTGCTGAAAGAAGAAGATATTTAAAGACTCTTCTTGATGCTAGAGCTTTAATTAGTAAATATGGTAATATTGCTTCAGTTAAAGTTGATAAATCTGTAGATAGTGATAATACTATAGCTTATGTAGAAAGACTTCAAAATGCAATTAAACAACTTACAGATACTTCTATTATTGAACAAGCTGAAAAGTTGTTTGCTGATGATTATCTTGCAAAGCTTAGTGATAATCCTCAAATTCAAAATAATCTTATTAGTGTATTTGATGGTTTCCATTCTACTAGTTGGTTTGATGCTTGGGTTGGTGATTTACAGGATTCTGGTAATGCTTTTATACAAATACTTACTAAGAATGTAATGTCTGATATTAGAGCTAAAGAACTTCAAGCTAGAAGAACTGTAGATATTTTCAATAAGGAGATAGATAAAATATTTGCTGATGCAAAAGCTGCTGGTGTTAATTTGTCATTTGATGATATTATTGACGTTGATGGTAGATTTATCCGTCCTTATAATGATAATTTTGAAAATGATTTAAACAAACTTAGACAAGATGAACGTAATGCTAAATCAGATATAATTAATAATCCTGAAGCTTACATTGAAGCTAAGCATAAACTTGATAAGTTTTTATTAGACCATGTAAATCGTAAGTTTGTTGATAGTTATTATAAAGAACTTTATGATGCTCAAGATGAACTTTATAGAAATCATAGACCTATACTTGAAGAGTATATTAAGACAAAAGCTATGATTGATGAAATTAATGCCAGTAGAACTGATGGTACACTTAGTCCTGAAAAAGAAACTGAATTAAAGAATCTTTGGTATCATCTTAATGATATTCGTTCTGAATATGATTTAGATAATGGTGAACCTAAAGAAAGTTTTATCATGGGTTATCCTGGTATGAATCCTTCAACTGGTGAAATTGTTGATAAAGAAAGATACTATAAAGCTAGAATAAATAATGCCGATGATTGTAAAGCTCTTGACAAATATCTCAGAACTATTAATGATATTCGTAATAAGTATAATGATAGTAAAGTTCGTAAAGGTTTTGAAGACCAACTAAAACGTATGCTTGATATTGTTGAAACTGCTGAAGCTAGAGACCCATCTGGTAGAATTAGTATTCCTGCTTCTCAGCTTGAAATGAATAAAGAATATAAAGCTGCAAAAGCTTGGCTTGCTACTAATGCTAAGTGGACAGTTGACCCAAGTATTCAAGAAGCTATACACGAAGCATATAAAACTATGGGTTATAAGGGTGAAAATAATAGTAAGTTTAAAGTATATCTTAGAAAGCTTAAAGCAACTAATGTAAATCCTTATGATGAATTTGGTCGCTTAGATGGTACTATATTTACTGAAGAACAACAAGCTGCTATTCAAGAAGAAGCTCAGAAACGTTTTAATAATACAAAATATGGTATGGAAAATGACCGTATTCTTATTAGTAATGGTCCTGAAGATGATGTTGTTTATCCTGCTGAAGTTTATAAAAGACTTGCAGCTAATGGTGTTCCAAATAAAGAATATCAGCAAATAGTGAAACAAGTTAATGAAATACTTGCTCCACATTATGACATTGCTACTAAACATGTTGCTACTTCAGAACTTACTGAGGAAGAACTTGATAAACTTTATCAAGCTTATCAACCTTTATTTGCTGGTATGAAGAAAACAGAAGATAGTACTAATGGTAAGTCTATTGCTTATTTTGTTACTCGTTTTGTCGATTTAGATAATTACAATAAAGAAGCATTTAATCTAGAAGAAGAACGAGCTAAAGCTAAAGGAGCTAAGTATTATAAATCTTGGGAACGAGTTAATAAAATGGGTATTCCAAAACTCGATGATAAATATCAAGTTGTTACTGATGCTTCAGGTAATATAGTTTATGATGAAACTAAAGATAGAATACCTAATCGTTATATCTATGGTACTCTTAAAGTAGATATGGATAAATACCTCAAGACAAAAAGTAAAAAGAAAGCTGAACAACTTCGTAAACAAATGGACGAAAGAACTGAAGCTTATCGTACTATACATAATAATCTTGAGACTGTCAATACTCCTTATTATGAAGCTGAACTTAAAAAGCAAAGAGCAAAAGGTGATGCTGAATTTAAGAAATGGTATGATAGAAATCATGTATTTAATCCTTATACTCATAGAATGGAACCTACTGTAATATGGAGAAAAACTCAAATTATACCTGCTGTTGCAAACGGTGAATGGAATGCTGGTTATGCTCAAACTGAACTTGCTCCTAAAGCTGCATATAGAAATCCAAATTATAAAGAAGGTGTAGGTTATGTTGATAATTATAAGAAAACTGATGATAAAACTTATGATTCAGAAGTTGTTCTTAATGCTCATCAACAAAAGCTTATGGGATATATTCAAGAGACTCTTAATAACCTTGCTCAAACTGAATCTGCAAAACGTTTTATAGGTAGAGGTTATCTTCCTTCTATGAGTAAAGGTGCAGAGCATGATGCAAAATGGTGGGGAAAACAATTCCTAGAGTTCCTTGGTTATAGTGATAAACTTCAGAATGGTAGAGACCCTTTCTATCATATAGATTATGCTGATGATAAAGCTATTGATATGCCTATGTTAATGGAACAACTTAGAAATAAAGATTCTGTTAATATAGAGAATATTAAAAAGACTAAGCCACAGCGTATATCTTATGCTGATGATGAAGAATATAATTCTGCACTTACAGCTTATAATAAACGTATGGAAGAAGCATTGAAGAAGAATAAAGAAATTCATCGTGCTTTACTTAATAGAGATTATCGTACTGTACTTTCAAACTTTATTACTAAAGCTGCTCATTTTAATGCTATACAAGATAATAAGTATATGCTTTATTACGGTAAAGAAATGCTTGATAGAATGGAAGTATATCAAAAGAATGTAGGTTGGAGTAATCTAAAGAAAGACCATCAAAGAGGTGCTAGAGGTGAAACTCGTTATCTTACTCAAAAAGATGAAAGACTTCAAGGTCAATATGAGAATTGGATTCGTAGAATTATCTATAATCAATTTAAAGAAAGTAATGCTAACTTTACTAAAGTTAGTAATCTTCTTCAATCTTTTACTAGTGCTAAATTTATGATGCTTAATATTACTGGTGGTATCGGTAACGTTACTGTTGGTGAATCAGGTTTAGCAGGTGAGTGGATAGCTAAAGAATTTATTGGAGCTAAAGATTATGCTCGTGGTAAAGCTTTATGGATGTACAATTCATGGAGTTTTATTAACGACCTTGGTAAAGATAAAGCTTCAACATTAGCTAGTGCTATAGTTAAAGAAATGAATGTTATTGACTTTGACCAACTTGCTGGTATTAGTGATGGTAATCATCTTGATGCAGGTACTGCTTTTGAAAAGCTTAGAAATGCTCTTTATTCTCCTAATGCTACAGGTGAACATTTTATGCAAAATGCTGCTATGTTTAGTCTTATGTATAGTAATAGACTTGTACCTGTAGTTGATGCTGAAAATAGAGGTAAAATTAAGTATCGTGCTATGAGTAAATATGAATATATTGCTGATTGCCATGAGAAAGCTCTAAAGCGTATTATTGAAGGTACTGAATTTGAAGCTAAGTTTAATAACTATATTGGTAGTATAAAAGAAGATGCTAATAAACTTAAAGAGTTTGTTTTTGGTCGTAAAGATTTTACTACTGAATTTGCTAGAACTCTTCCTAATAAGATGCAAAAAGAATTTGTTAAAGTAAAGAAAGAACTTGAAAAGACTGCAACTGCTGATTTTGAAAAGAATAGTACTCTTATTGAAAATCTTGATTTAAAAGATGGTCAACTAGCTTTCAAAGAAGGTAGTAAACTTGCAGAACTTGATGCACTTAGTGCAGATAAAGAAGTTTCTGATGCTTATAAGCTTCTTGGTGAGTTTAAAGGTAAAGTTATTAGTGTCAATAAAGAGATACATGGTGTATATGATAAGATTGGTGCTGCACAACTTGAAAAGCATTGGTGGGGTAGTCTTGCTATGCAATATCATAAACATATATATCCTGGTATTCTTAAACATTATAGAAGACAAGGTTATTTCAATGAAGAACGTGGAGCTTTTACATTAGGTTGTGGTCCTGCTCTTATGGATTTCCTTTCAATGCCTTTAGATAAGATTAAAGTAGATAGAGAAATTAATGGTACTCAACTTGGTGCATTACAAACTCTTCAAAAGTTGTTTATAGGTTATGTAGATATGGCTACAAACTTCAATACAAACTGGAATATGTTACCTCGTTATCAACGTGCTGCAATACTTAGAGCTATGGGTAATGTTGCAGGTTCAATATCTGCTATTGCTATAGCTCTTGCTGCTCATGCTATTTGGGACGATAACGAACTTGAAAATAGTACTTTAGGAAATCTTCTTATTTATGAGGACAGTCTTGCAACTCAAGTTATGATGTATACTCCTCCATTTGTTATAACTGAAGGTAAGAAGTTATATAGTTCTCCTATTGCAGCTCAGACTATGCCTAGTGATGTTCTTAAAGCTATGAATATTATAGCAGAAGGACTTATAGCTGGTGATGATTATAACTGGGATTATAGTAGTGGTAGATATGCTAAAGAGAATAAACTTTATGTTCTTACTACTAGACAGATACCTATCTATAGAGCTTATAGTAATATTGTTGGTCTTGATAAGAGTAACAGTTACTATAAATTAGGAGACAATATACTTGGTATAATACCTACTAATGTAAATGATTAAATCCGCCCCGTAGAAGGTATCGATAGTTATACTTCTACTAATAAGAATTAAATAAGACCTTTATCTGTTGGAGATATTAATATTAATAGTATCTTTGCAACAGATAAAGGTTTTCCTGTTTTTGCCATGAAATTACTACAGATGTATGCGAAACTTTATTGCTCTATGGTGTAATGGTAGCACTACAGATTTTGGTTCTGTCAGAGCAGGTTCGAATCCTGCTAGAGTAACAAATGCTATAAGTTTAAACTACTTGCTAAAATAAATGGTTATAGGATTTTAAATGTTGTTTAAGGTGATATTTATAAAGGTTCTGAGCTAGATAGTCGTGATGACTGTCTAGCTTTTTTCGTTTAATGTGTCGTAGTGTGTCGCTACTAATGAATAAAAAAAAGAGTAACTCATCCTCACGGACAAGCTACTCATAATAATAATGATGTTTATGCAGCCACTGCTGCTAATGTTAAATTATAAAATCTTATAACATGGAATGCAAATATCAAAAACATAAGTAATATTTCAATTTCTTTCGTAAGCGGTTAAATAATTAAAGTAGTATGATTAATCAACATTGATATGTAAGTTGCTTAGAAATCATTTATTATGTAATTGTGGGAGTTTCCCACTAAGTTTGGCATAGATTAAACTCGTATGCCTGGAGCTGAAATAAGACTGTCAAGTAAGAATGGTTATTAAATAAATTACACTTTAAATGACTTCTAAGCTACTTTGATGTTACGGCTGAATAATTATTCAGGAGATTAGAATCACCCTCGTACAGAGGATTTCAAAATGTAGGATGTGCCATATAGCTCAACTTATTTAAAAGGAGCTTTAATTATATTACCATTATCATCAAGATAAATAACACTATCTGTATCATATCCATCATTTGTAGAATCAACATCATTAATTTCATAGAAATCATCATTAATTCCACAACTATCTATACTTACAGGTTTATTATTAGAAACTTTATTGTAACTACAAGCACCAAGTCCGGCAGCTATAACAGCAAGTATAAGTATGGCTATATTCTTATGTTTATTATAATTTGGATTCATAATAATTTTAAATTAAAAACTGCTAGTACTTTCACAAGCACTAGCAGTAACATCGGAAGAAAAATTTTCAGCATTTATTTTAAATATAAATCTATATACCTCTGTATACAGTTTACATGAGTACTTCCAACAAATTTAAATGTTACTTTATCATCTTCAAGAAATATTGTAGTAGGATAATCATAAGCTTTATACTTATGAATAAGTCTTTTAGGAAGCTCTGCAAAATCTTTAATTTCAAGAGCTATTTCTTTAGATGATTTAGCAATAACTGTTTGAATGTTATTTATCACTATAGAACAACCAAGACAATTCTTAGTCGTTATTATCAGGATTTTTCTTTTCATTTATCTCAGCTACTTTTTCATAATAAGAACCATCAGGAGTAAAATGAACTCCTTCATTGTTAAGAATAGTCTCATAAGTCTTTGCAGTATTCTTCAAATCTCTGAGAAGCAAAGCAAGATTAGCAAAAGTTACTTTATTAACTTTATCACTATTCTTAGCATTTTCGATAAACTTAGCCACATTGTTAACTTCGATAGCAGTATGTGCGTGCTGCTTAATCATTTCTGATACCCACTTTTTCATATTGTTTACTATTTAAATTATTAATTATTTCTTTGCGGTAGAACCAAATCCACCATCACCTCTATCAGTTATGCCAAGGTCTTCAAGGTTCTCAACTGTTTCAAAACAAATTTGTCTATGATGAGGAATCTCAAGTTGACCAATAACATCACCAACTTCAATAGGTTTTGCATTAGTTATAATGGAACGGAATACAACAAAAAATTCTCCACGATAACTTTCATCACCAGTACAAGGAGAATTAGGTATTACGTAACCCATCTTAGTAATACGTGAATTAGGACGTAAAGTAAGTGAATCACGATATTCAGTAGCAACGTGAATACCTGTTCCACACTTAACACGACCATCTTCTGTAATCTCAACACTAGTTGCAATTACATCACAACAAGCATCTGTAGCATGCCCATAAGCGTGACCGTCTTTATCACCTTCACTCATATAATGAGCATACTCTGGAATTTGTGCTTTAACTTTAGGGTCAAGCCAAATCTTAACTGGAACAAAATCAATAGCTGTACGAAGAGCTTCTTTAAGTTCTTTTTCAGCTAACTCTCTGTTGTCAGGAGTGTCTTTAAAAGCATTTGCATAATTAATCATTGCATCTGCTATACGATTACTTAATTGACTCATAATTTAATTA
>OKSN01000703.1_pt1 | contig 20236 bp, 10 predicted proteins | sample 1606191 | NCBI WGS metagenome assembly OKSN01 (sample SAMEA3879535, study PRJEB24766) | human gut metagenome | biome: human-associated habitat; feature: feces | place: USA | collected 1985/1987
ACATCGTGATAACTTTATCAAGCTGGTGGAAGACGGCACGTATGAAGGTACGCTGTTCCACCGTGTCATCAAGGACTTTATGATACAAGCAGGTGACCCGGAATCGAAGAAGGCTCCGAAAGGCAAGATGCTGGGGGCAGGCGACGTGGGTTATACCGTTCCTGCCGAATTTGTTTATCCGAAGTATTTTCACAAAAAAGGTGCTTTGTCGGCTGCACGCCAGGGTGATGAGGTGAACCCTGACAAGGCATCATCCGGCTGCCAGTTCTACATTGTGACCGGAAAAGTGTATAATGACTCTACCTTGCTGGGGATGGAACAGCAGATGAATCAGATGCGCTTGAACAATGCTTTCAACGCGTTGGCGCAGAAGCATATGAAGGAAATCTACAAGATGCGTAAGAATAATGACCAGGACGGTCTGATGGATTTGCAAGATTCCTTGATTGCGCAGGCAGAGGCTCAGGTTGCCAAGGAACCGGAGTTCAAGTTTACCCCCGAGCAGGTGAAGGCTTATACTACCGTGGGCGGTACTCCGCATTTGGACGGTGCATATACCGTGTTCGGTGAAGTGCTGGAAGGTATGGATATTGTTGATAAAATACAGAAGGTCAAGACTGACCGTAACGACCGGCCCGAAGAGGATGTGGTTATTAAAAAAGTGACAGTGATAGATTGATGATAGATTCTGTCATTCCATTTTATGAAGATAAACAAAAAGATATTTGACAACGGTCTGCGGTTGGTGCACAATGAGGACACCAGCACGCAGATGGTTGCCTTGAATATTGTTTATGACGTGGGTGCCCGTGACGAACATCCTGAGCATACGGGCTTTGCCCATCTGTTCGAGCATCTGATGTTCGGAGGTTCGGTGCATATTCCTGATTATGACGCTCCTTTGCAATTGGCAGGCGGGGAGAATAATGCATGGACCAATAATGATATAACCAATTACTACCTGACGGTTCCAAAATCGAATGTGGAAATCGGCTTCTGGCTGGAGTCCGACCGCATGCTGGAACTGGCATTCAGTGAGCAAAGTCTTGAAGTGCAGCGTGCGGTAGTGATGGAGGAATTCAAGCAACGTTGCTTGAACCAGCCGTATGGTGATGTGGGACATCTGCTTCGTCCTTTGGCTTATCAAACGCATCCTTATCGCTGGCCTACTATCGGGAAAGACCTCTCTCACATTGCCAATGCCACGCTGGACGAGGTAAAGGAATTCTTTTTTCGTTTTTATGCACCTAATAATGCAGTGCTGGCCGTTACCGGAAATATTTCGTGGGAAGAAACGGTTAGGCTGACAGAAAAATGGTTTGCTCCCATTCCCCGTAGGAATGTGCCCGTAAGGCAATTACCGCAAGAAGTTGTACAGACGGCGGAACGCCGGCAGACGGTGGAACGGAATGTTCCTCTGGATGCTTTGTTCATGGCTTATCACATGTGCAGCCGTGAGGATGCCGATTATTATGCCTTCGATATTCTGTCGGATATTCTGAGCAATGGACGTTCCAGTCGCTTGACCCGCAGGCTGGTGCAGGAGCAGAAGTTCTTTTCCAGTCTCGATGCCTATATCTCCGGTACACGGGATGCCGGCCTGCTGCATATCAGTGGAAAACCATCTGCAGGCGTATCTTTGGAACAAGCCGAGGCTGCTGTCCGGAAAGAGTTGGAAGAGTTGAAATCCGGGTTTGTTGGAGAACAAGAATTGGAGAAAGTAAAGAACAAGTTTGAGTCTACACAGATATTCGGCAACATCAATTATCTGAATGTTGCCACGAATCTTGCCTGGTTTGAACTGACCGGGCAGGCGGAAGACATAGACCGTGAAGTGGACAATTACCGCTCTGTGACAGCAGAACAGCTTCATAGGGTCGCCCAACAGACCTTCCGCGATGAAAACGGGATTGTGCTTTATTACCAAAAAGAAAACCTTTAGTATGAAAAAATTATTTGATACGTATAAGCAGCACTATAAAGCATTGCTTCTCCTGGGGCTACCCATTGTGGTGGGGCAGTTGGGAGTCATTGTGCTTGGTTTTGCCGATACGCTGATGATTGGGCATCACAGCACGGAGGAACTGGGTGCCGCTTCTTTCGTAAACAATCTGTTTACTCTTTGCATTATTTTCAGTACGGGCTTCAGCTACGGGCTGACACCGGTTGTAGGGGGCTTCTACGGTAACCGCCGCTTTGCCGAGGCAGGGCAGGCGTTGCGGTGTAGCCTGGTTGCCAATGTGCTGGTGGCTTTGTTGCTGACTCTTGTCATGGCTGTTCTCTATTTCAATGTGGAGCGGCTGGGACAGCCCGGAGAATTGTTGCCTCTAATCAAGCCTTACTATCTGGTGTTGCTTGCTTCACTGGTCTTTGTCATGCTGTTCAACGGTTTCAAACAGTTTACGGACGGCATCACCGATACCAAGACGGCCATGTGGATTCTGCTCGGAGGGAATGCGCTTAACATCGTAGGAAACTATATACTTATCAATGGAAAGCTGGGCTTTCCGGAGATGGGACTGCTTGGTGCGGGTATCAGCACCTTGTTCTCCCGCATTGTGATGGTGGTGGTCTTTGCGGCGATTGTGCTTCGCGGCCGCCGGTTTATCCGTTACAGGCTCGGCTTCATGCGGCTGGGGTGGTCGATGCCGATGTTCAGGAAGCTCAATGCACTGGGCTGGCCCGTGGGTATGCAGATGGGTATGGAGACCGCTTCCTTCAGTCTGAGCGTCGTCATGGTGGGCTGGCTGGGGACACTTGCCCTAGCATCGCATCAGATAATGCTTACTATCTCTCAGTTCACCTTCATGATGTATTATGGCATGGGCGCTGCGGTTGCCGTGCGTGTCAGCAACTTCAAGGGGCAGGGAGACGGGCAGAATGTGCGCCGCTCGGCGTATGCCGGCCTTCACATCATCCTGTGTATGGAGGTGGTGTTGCTGGGTATCGTCTTTGCGCTTCGCGGTCAAGTAGGGGGATGGTTTACGGACAATGCGGAAGTGTCCGGCATGGTTGCCGCTCTCTTCTTCCCGTTCTTGATTTACCAGTTCGGCGATGGGTTGCAGATTAACTTTGCCAATGCCCTGCGCGGCATCTCGGATGTGAAACCGATGATGATTATTGCATTTATATCCTATTTTATTATATCTTTGCCCGTAGGGTACCTTTGCGGTTTCGTTTTCGGTTGGGGGCTGACGGGAGTCTGGATGGCTTTCCCGTTCGGACTGACCAGTGCGGGAGTGATGCTGTGGTTGAGGTTCCGTAAACAGACCAGGGAAAGGATTTGATAGTATGAATAATGTCTCCAAAGTAAAGATTGCCGTAGGCTACACTTTGTTGCTGGCGGTATTGTTTTTTTCCTTGTTTTTCGTACACCGGGAAATGGAGAACCTTATTCTTACTGATGACCGCGATGTACAATGGACAGACAGCGTGCTTGCTTTGATACGCGAGAAGGATACCAATACGATAAAAATGCTGCGCACGCTGAGTGAGGCGAATGACAGCATGGTATCCACCAGTGACATTGAGCAGATAATTGCCCAGCAGGACTCGGTAGTGACCCAGCAGCGTGTGCAGCACCGTATCATTACACATCGGGATACCGTCGTGACACGCCCTCGGAAGAAGGGGTTTTTCCGTCGTTTGGGTGAAGTGTTTGTCCCCCCAAAGAAAGATACGGCTATCCAGGTAAAGACCTCCCTTGAATTTGCAACGGATACGGTGATTGAACCCTATAATCCGGCCGATTCTTTGCATGAGAAACTGCGTGCCGTGGCCCAGCAGAAAAAAGCTGTAAACACTGTTATACAGCGACGTAAACGCTATCTGCAACGCTTGGACCATATGCTGACCGCTCGTATTGACAGCTTGCTGAAAGATTACGAGACGGAAACTCTGCTGCGTGCACGGACGGAAGCCGAGTATCAACAAGCGGTCCGACGCCGTTCGGCCAAGATTATCAGTGGTATTGCCGTAGGTGCGGTGTTGCTTTCCGCTTTTTTTCTTATTATCATCGGCCGCGACATAACCCGAAGCAACCGTTACCGTCGTGAGTTGGAAGAGGCCCGTCGTCGTGCCGAGGATTTACTCGCTGTCCGTGAAAAACTGATGCTTGCCATTACCCATGATTTCAAAGCCCCGCTCGGTTCTATTATGGGCTATGCCGACTTGCTTTCCCGTCTGACGGTGGATGAGCGTCAGCGGTTCTATCTGGACAATATGAAAACCTCATCGGAACATCTGCTGAAGCTGGTCGTTGATTTGCTCGACTTCCATCGTCTTGATTTGAACAAGGCCGAAATCAACCGGGTCACCTTTCATCCTTCCCGCCTGCTTGAAGAGATACACGTCAGTTTTGAACCACTTACGGCTGCCAAAGGACTGGCGCTTCATTGCGACATTGCCCCGGAGCTGGGCGGTACCTATATTTGCGACCCCTTGCGTCTGCGCCAGATTATCAACAATTTGCTGTCCAATGCCGTGAAGTTTACGGACCAAGGCAGTGTTACCATGACTGCCCGTTACGAGGACCGTCGACTGGTAGTTGCCATTGCTGATACCGGTAAAGGTATGGAACCTGCCGACCGGGAACGTATCTTCCAGGAGTTTACCCGCTTACCGGGTGCTCAGGGTAAAGAGGGGTTTGGACTCGGACTTTCCATTGTCCGTATGCTGGTACAGTTGCTTGAAGGCACGATTGATGTAGACAGTGTGCCAGGCAAGGGAAGCACTTTCACCATATATATTCCTATCTATCCCGTAAGGAGTGAAGGACGGAGAATGAAGGATGAAGAATCGGGATGTGCTGCCACGCCGAATGGCAATTCTTCATTCCCCGTTCCTCATTCTTCACTGAAGAATGTCCTCCTTATCGATGATGACCGTATTCAGCTTACCCTTACTGCCGCCATGCTTCAGCAGAGTGGTATAAATTCTGTCTCTTGTTTACAACTGGATGAACTGCTGGATGCCTTGCGCACTGCAACCTTTGATGTTCTGCTTACTGATGTGCAGATGCCTGCTATTAATGGTTTTGATTTACTGAAACTGCTTCGTGCTTCGAACATACCGCAGGCACAGTCTGTTCCGGTGATTGCTGTCACTGCCCGCAGTGACATGCAGCGTGAGGAATTTACGGTGCATGGATTTGCCGGATGCCTGCATAAACCGTTTACCGTCAGTGAATTGCTACATGAATTGAATATGGAGGACAAAGGGATGGAGGTTACGGAAGTTTCGGAAACTTCGGCTTGCCCGGGGTATAAATTCTCTTCGCTCACTGCTTTTTCGGTCGATGACCCCGAGGCGGCAAAGTCCATTCTGGAAAGTTTTGTGGCTGAAACCCGCCTCAATGCGGAGCGTTTGCAGAAGGCTGTGGAGAATGAGGATGTGGACGAGATGGCTGCTGTCTCCCACAAAATGATTCCCCTCTTTACTTTAATTGGAGCAGCGGAACTGGTTGCATTGCTGAAACTGTTGGAAACTTCTCATGGAGTGCCTTTTACCGGAGAGTTGAAAGAACACGCCCTTGCCGCCCTCGTTTTGATAGAGGATGTCATTACTCAGGCAACAGCTTTTCCGTAATGGGGGAACAGAGAAGAATACGTGATTTTTCTCTGTCGGGAACCAAATGTCGAAAGAAATTGTTTACTTTGTAGGACTTTTAAATACGATGAAAGATTGACGTTCCGATGAGAAGAAAATGGTTGAGAACAGCACTGTGGGTGTTGCTTACTCCTATTATACTGTTTATAATATTGATGATATTGCTTTATGTGCCTCCCGTACAGAATTTGATACGGAAGCAGGCTACGGCAATTGCATCAGGTGCTACGGGTATGGACATATCCGTGGAGCGGATTGACCTTCGCTTTCCTTTGAATTTGTTGGTCCGCGGTGTATTGGTGGTACAGCCTGCCGACAGTGCTGTTGATGTGCAGCATCCCGATACCTTGCTGAATCTTGGAAGTTTGAACGTACGGGTACAGGCATGGCCTTTACTCAAAGGGAAAGTGGAGGTGGATGACATTACCTTGAAACAAGTTGCTGTCAACTCCTCCAATTTAATGGAAGGTATGTGCATCAAAGGAGTACTGGGGCATTTCTTTTTCGAAAGCCATGGCATAGACCTTACAAAAGAAGATGCCATCCTCAATAATATAGAATTGAGCGATACCCATGTGCAGGTGATGCTTGCAGATACCACTGAGACTCCCAAAGACACTACTGACACTGCGTTAAACTGGAAAGTCACACTCCATACTCTGAAGTTGAAGAACGTCTCGGTCGATTTACAGATGCCATTGGACTCCATGGGGCTGAAAGCCCATATAGGAGATGCTGAGATTGCGGACGCTGCTGCCGACCTGAAACACCAGTTCTATGGCTGGAGAAAATTCCTGCTGACTGGAACTTCTGTCAATTATGATACCGGTGGCCCGGGGAGTGCGATAGGCTTCGACCCCTCGCACATTGCTCTTCGCGACATTCGCCTGGGCATTGATTCTGTGATGTACTACGGCAGAGATATGAATGCCGTTATCCGGGAATTTTCCATGTATGAGCGTTCCGGTTTGAGTGTAACTTCCCTGACCGGGCGGTTGTTTGCCGATTCTACCGTTATCCGTATCCCTTCTTTGAAGTTGCTGACACCTCATAGTGAGATGAACCTTACGGCACAGACTTACTGGGAACTGATAAATATACCTACCACCGGCCGTCTGACAGCCCGTTTCAATGCCCGTATCGGCAAACAGGATGTACTGCTTTTTGCCGGTGGCTTGCCGGAAGCTTTCAAGGAAGCCTATCCGTTCCGTCCGTTGGTGATTCATGCAGGTACGGAAGGAAACCTGAAGCAGATGCAGATTTCCCGTTTTACGGCTGAGCTGCCCGGAGCCTTTTCGTTGAGTGGGGGAGGAGAATTCTGGAGCTTGACCGACAGTGTGAAACGCAATGGAAGCATGGACTTCGAAATGCATACGCAGAACTTGAACTTCCTGACCGGACTAGCTGACATTGCTCCCGATGGCTCCATCATTGTGCCGGACAGTATGCACCTTGCGGCACGTCTCGGTATGGAGGGGGCGCAGTGCACTGCCGCCCTGAAACTGAAGGAGAAGGAAGGCGCCTTGAATTTGGACGCCGCCTATAATCTTGCTACGGAAGCCTACCATGCCGACCTTGCCATCAACAACTTGCAGGTGCATCACTTCCTGCCCAAGGACTCTATCTATACTCTTACGGCAAAGATGTCCGCTAAGGGGCAAGGGGTGGATGTGGCATCACGAAAAACTGTGGCCGCTTTGAATGCCTCCTTGGAAAAACTACAGTATGGCCATTGGGACATTTCCGGTGTAGATGTGCATGCCGGACTCAAGTCATCCGTTGCTACCGTCCGTCTTGCCAGCGATAATGTCCTTCTCAAGATGCAGGGAAATGCGGATATGCGTCTTGACCGCAGCTATCTGGATGGCGCTTTGGATTTAAATGTGGAAGAGGTGAATCTGCATAAGCTGGGTTTGGTGCCCCGACCATTGAAACACCCGTTTGCCTTTACAATGGGAGCGGAGGCACGTCATGATTCTCTCAAGTTGAGGCTTGATGCCGGTGACTTGAATCTGCGTTTCCGCGCTCACAGCACGTTGAAGAGGTTGATGGAACAGTCGGATAAATTTGTCTCTATCCTGACAAAGCAGATTGATGAACGGCGTTTGGACCATGCCGCTTTGCGCCAAGTCCTTCCTTCAGCGGGCATGCATCTGGAAGCCGGTAACCAGAATCCCGTCAGCTATTTCCTGGCTGCAAAGGGTATTTCCTATAATGATTTCAAACTGAGCTTCGGATTTACTCCGCAAGTCGGCATCAATGGACGTACAGCTGTTCACGGATTGCGCATGGACTCCTTGCAGCTCGATACGATATTTTTTACAGTGAAGCAGGATACTGCCCGCATGAAGTTGCAAGGTGGTGTCATAAACGGTCCCAAGAACCCGCAGTTTGTGTTCCGTAGCACACTGACGGGTGAAGTCCGTAATGAAGATGCGGAACTGACTGTGGATTATGTGAATGGAAAAGGGCAGACCGGTGTTCTATTCGGTATTAATGCCCGTCCGTTGACCGAAGGACACGGTCGCGGTAATGGTGTGCTGCTGAACCTTATTCCTGCCGAGCCGATTATCGCTTTCCGTAAATTCCACTTTGCGGACAATAGTAACTGGATTTATCTGCATAAGAATATGCGCGTCTATGCCAATATTGATATGGACAGCGACGATGGTCTGTGTTTCCGTATGCAATCCGACAAGAATGATACCCTTTCCTTGCAGAATATAAACGTAGAACTGAGCCGATTGCGCCTGGATGAACTTACGGAGGTACTTCCTTATATGCCCCGGCTTACGGGATTGTTCTCCGCCGAAGCAAATTATATACAGACTGCCACTTCCCTGCAGGTGTCCGCCGAAGCCAATGTAGAGAAACTGACCTACGAACGCCAACCGGTTGGAGATATCGGCTTGGGGGCTACCTGGTTGCCGGGCGACAAGAATACGCACTATTTGAATACCTATTTTACACATGATAACGAAGAAGTGATGACCGCCGACGGTATCTTGACGCAGAAAAACGGAAAGGATACTCTGGAAGTGTCCACCCGTTTCGAGCATTTCCCATTGAAGATGGCCAATGCATTCATCCCTGACCAAATGGTGGCCTTTACCGGAGATATTGATGGAGGGCTTTATATTTACGGTTCGCTGGACAAGCCTCAGATGCATGGTGATATTGTTTTGGACAGTGTGTCTGTCTATGCACGCCAGGCGGGAGCACGTTACTGGTTCGACAACCGTCCGGTACAGATAAAGGACAATCAGTTGATATTTGATAAGTTTGCCATTTATACCACCAGCAAGAATCCGTTTACGATTGACGGTAAGGTTGATTTCCGGAATATGGAGCGTCCTACTGCCAACCTCAATCTGCTGGCAGAGAACTATACGTTGCTGGATGCACCGCGTACTCGCGAAAGTCTGGTGTATGGAAAGGTGTTCGTCGACTTGCATGCCACGGTGAAGGGGCCGCTTGACGGGCTCACGATGCGTGGAAACATGAATTTGCTGGGCAATACCAACGTAACCTACGTGTTGACCGATTCCCCTTTAACGGTGGAAGACCGTCTCAGCGGGCTGGTTACCTTTACCTCGTTCACCGATACGACGTCGGTAAAAGCGGATGAGGTTCCTGCCATGTCTTTGGGAGGATTGGAAATGTATATGTCCGTCCATATTGACGATGCTGTCCGTCTTCGTGCTGACTTGAGTCCCGACCGCAGCAAATACATCGAACTGGAAGGTGGCGGTGATTTGAATATGCAGTATACTCCCCAAGGGGATATGAGCCTTACCGGACGCTATACCCTTTCGGGTGGCGTCATGAAATATTCGCTGCCTATCATCCCGTTGAAGGAGTTCCAGTTCAATCCCGGCAGTTATGTGGATTGGCGGGGGAATATTATGAATCCTACGCTGAGCCTAAAGGCTACGGAACGTATGCGTGCTTCTGTGGCCGATGGTGACGGGGACGGTTCGCGCATGGTGAACTTCGATGTTTCCATTTCCATCAAGAACAGGCTTGACGCTCCCGATTTGATATTCGATATTTCGGCGCCCGAAGATGCCGCAGTAGAGAATGAGCTGCAGGCAATGGGTGCAGAAGAGCGTAGCAAGCAGGCCATTGCCATGCTTGCCACGGGTATTTACTTGAACAGTGGTGCCAAAGGAGGAGGTTTGTCAATGGGAGCCGCCTTGAACTCAGTGCTTCAGAGCCAGATAAACTCCTTGGCGGGAGGTATAAAAGGTGCCAATATCAGTGTAGGTGTGGAAGACCGTACCTCTGCTGAAACGGGCGACACGCAAAAAGACTTCAGTTTCCGTTATTCCCAGCGTTTCTTCAACGACCGTGTACAGATAGTCATCGGTGGAAAAGTGTCCACCGGGGCCAATGCCACGAACGATGCGGAATCATTCATTGACAATATATCGCTGGAATACCGTCTTGATGCGTCGGGTACTCGATATGTCCGTGTATTCCATAATAAAAACTACGAAAGCATACTCGACGGTGAGATAACCGAAACGGGTGTCGGCCTTGTGCTGCGCCGGAAGATGGACCGATTGAGTGAACTCTTCATCTTCAGGAAGAAAAAGATAAAACCGGAGGCTGAAAACAGCGATATGAAAAAGTAGGAATGTGATATGAAACGACTGATATTATATATTGCAGGATTGATATTTCTGGCAGGTTGCTCCACCACGAAGCACTTGCCCGAGGGGGAGATACTCTATACCGGCCAAAAGCCGATGATTGTATTGAACCGCAGTGAAACGTCTGTTGGTGAGATTGCTATGGAAGAGGTGGAAGCCGCCCTTGCTACGGCACCGAACAATTCGTTGCTGGGAAGCTCTACTATCCGCTATCCCTTTCCTTTCGGACTGTGGATTTACAATGGTTTCCAGAAGTATGAGAAGGGATTCGGAAAGTGGATATTCAATAAATTTGCCGCCACTCCGGTGCTTATGTCTACGGTGAATCCCGATATACGCCAGAAGGCGGCGGTTAACTTGCTGCGCGATTATGGCTATTTCAACGGAAGCGTCAGCTACAAGACATTTATCGACCCGAAGGACTCGCTGAAGGCAAAGTTGCAATATACGGTGAACATGCGTAACCCCTACTTTATAGATACGGTATATTATCGTGGTTTCAGCGAGCGTACCACTCGCATTATGGAGCTGGGACGCCGACGTTCCCTTATCAGTTCGGGAGAACAATTCAATGTGGCTGATTTGGATGGGGAGCGTACCCGTATCAGTACCCTGCTGCGTAATGTGGGCTGTTATTATTTCCGTCCCGACTACCTGACCTATCAGGCCGATACCATGATAGTTCCCAATGGGCATGTCCAGATGCGCTTGATTCCCGTTCCCGGTATGCCAAAGGTAGCCGAGAAGCAGTTCCGTGTGGGGCGTAAATCCGTCTATCTTCTTGGAAAGCAGGGGCAGGAACCCAATGACAGCATGGATTACAAAGGCTTGACCATACATTACTACAACAAACCTCCGGTACGTCCCAACATGCTTTACCGTTGGTTGAACTATCAAGGTTATCGGCGGAAACGTCAGATACAGGACAGCGCAGGTATTGCCCGCCAGCGTTCTATGCAGAGTTTGTATAGTTTGTACCGTCAGACCCGTATTCAGGAGCGTCTGGCAAGCGTCGGTATTTTCCGTTATGCGGAGATGCAGTATATACCGCGTGATACGGCGTTTGTGTCTGATACATTGGATGTGAGGGTCATTGCCGCGCTCGATAAACCCTACGATGCGGAGTTGGATTTTAATGTCACCATGAAGAGCAATAACCAGACGGGACCGGGTGCCGCTTTTACGGTGACGAAGAACAATGTCTTCGGTGGCGGTGAAAGCTGGAATGTGAAGTTGAACGGTTCGTACGAATGGCAGACGGGCAAGGCAAGTTCTTCCTTGATGAACAGTTATGAACTGGGTATCTCCACTTCGCTTATCTTTCCGCGCGTGGTGTTTCCTAGGATGGGCGACCGTGAGTATGACTTCCCGGCTACAACGACTTTCCGTTTATATGCCGACCAGATGAACCGTGCCAAGTATTATAAGCTGTTGGCTTTTGGCGGTAATGTCACTTATGACTTCCAGCCCAAATCGACTTCCAGGCACAGTATAACTCCTTTCCGGTTGACATTCAATGTACTGCGCAATCCTACTGCCGCTTTCGATACGTTGCGTGCCGAGAATCCGGCACTCTACGTTAGTTTGCGCGACCAGTTCATTCCTGCCATGGAGTACACCTATACTTATGACAACGCTTCCGTGCGCGGCAAGCGTAACCCCATCTGGTGGCAGACCACCGTTGCGTCGGCCGGTAACCTGACTTCTGCCGTCTACCGTATTTTCGGCAAGCCGTTCAGTGAGGAAGGAAAGAAGCTTTTCGGGGTACCTTTTGCACAGTTCTTGAAGCTGAACTCGGAATTCAGGTACCATTACCGGATAGACAAGAACCAGATGATAGCCTCGCGTATTGCCGGAGGGGTGATATGGTCGTATGGCAACGCTACGACCGCACCTTATACGGAACAGTTCTATATCGGCGGTGCCAACAGTGTGCGCGCCTTTTCTGCACGCAGTATAGGTCCGGGCGGCTATCCTCCCGAGACGGATAGGAAATATACCTATATCAACCACGTGGGTGATATTCGCATAGAAGCCAATATCGAGTATCGCTTCCGTATGATTGCCGACTTGCATGGAGCGGTGTTTCTGGATGCCGGCAATGTATGGCTGATGCGTAAGGACGAAAATCGCCCGAACGGTGAGTTCACCTTGAAGAATTTCCCGAAACAGATTGCTTTGGGTACGGGATTCGGCTTACGCTATGACCTGGACTTCCTTGTTTTCCGTCTGGATTTGGGTATCGGGCTTCACGACCCGTATGATACCGGAAAGTCGGGATATTACAATATTCCTAAGTTCAAGGATAGTATGGCACTGCATTTTGCCATCGGTTATCCGTTCTAAATGTACGTTTTTGAACGGATAGTGGTAAAGAATGAACTAAAACTCCCTTCTGTCAGCCATAAATTTTTGTACATTTGCAACCGTTATCAACTGTGATACACTAACCTTTTTAAATAATAACTAATATGAAACCAACTTTATTCTTATTGGCAGCCGGTATGGGCAGCCGTTATGGTGGCTTGAAACAATTGGACGGATTGGGACCGAATGGCGAAACTATCATGGATTATTCTATTTACGATGCCATCAATGCCGGTTTTGGCAAGCTCGTTTTCGTAATCCGTAAAGATTTTGAACAGGACTTCCGCGACAAGATTATTTCCAAATACGAAGGCCATATTCCCTGCGAACTGGTATTCCAGTCCATAGATGACCTTCCTGAAGGCTTCACCTGCCCCGAAGGCCGTACCAAACCTTGGGGAACCAACCATGCTGTAATGATGGGTGCCGATGTAATAAAGGAACCGTTTGCTGTTATCAATTGCGACGATTTCTACGGTCGTGACTCCTTCCAGGTAATGGGCAAATTCCTTGCAGCCCTTCCCGAAGGCTCCAAAAACGTATATTCCATGGTAGGCTTCCGCATCGGCAATACGTTGAGCGAGAGCGGTACCGTATCCCGTGGATTGTGTGGAACGGATGCGAACAACCTGCTGACTTCCGTAGTGGAACGTACCAAGATTCAGCGCATGGACGGTGAGGTGAAGTACATCGACGATAACGGTGAATGGACTGCCACTCCCGAGACGACTCCGGTCAGCATGAACTTCTGGGGTTTCACTCCCGATTATTTTGCTTACAGTGCAGAGTTTTTCAAGAGTTTCTTGAGCGACCCGAAGAATATGGAGAACCTGAAAAGCGAATTCTTCATCCCGCTGATGGTGGATAAGCTGATTAACGATGGCACTGCTACCTGCGAAGTGCTTGATACAACCAGCAAGTGGTTCGGTGTGACTTATCCCGAAGACCGTCAGAGTGTAGTCGACAAGATTCAGGCTTTGGTGGATGCGGGCGAGTATCCTGCGAAGCTGTTCTGAGTTTGTTAACCAAAGGCAGATACCCGTTGGGGCTTATTCTCTGATTATAATCGGACAATAGATTCGCATGCCTCCGCTACTGCCGGATGGTGGGTGACGAAGATACATGTTTTGCCTGCGCAGTCTCTGCGCAGGTTTTTTATTAACAGCCGTTCCGTGTCGGGGTCGAGGGCAGAAGTGGCTTCATCTAAAAGAAGAATGTTTCCGGGGCGTAGCAGAGCGCGGGCAATGGCGATGCGTTGGGCTTGTCCTTCACTGAGTCCACCACCTCGTTCGCTGAGTGGGGAGTCTACGCCGTCGGGAAGGTGGAAGACGAAGTCGGCGGTGGCGGTTTGCAGGGCTTGATATATGGCTTCTTGAGAAGCTTGTGGGTTTCCCATCAGCAGGTTGTCACGGATAGTTCCGCTGAAAAGGGTATTGCCTTGCGGGACATATACGAAGTTCTTGCGGGTTTGCGGAGAGACGGTATGACTGGTTTCAAGTGGATGTTTGGCGGGTATCAAGAGTATCTGTCCCTCTTGTGGCGTTGCCAGTGCCAACAATAGCCGGATGAGCGTTGTCTTTCCTTTTCCTGTTTCTCCGACTATAGCTATGCAGCTACCGGCGGGGAAACGGCAGGAGAAGCGGCTGAATACCGGACGGTCATCGGGAGTGTAGCGAAAAGTCACGTCTTTCAGTTCCAGTTCCGGGGTAGAGGCGAGGAATATGCTGTCACCATCCGCTTCTGCCGGCAGTCTTTCCAATTCCAATAGCCGGTCTATGGCGGTAAGGGCATTGACTACGGAAGGTATCAGGCGTGAGAGGTCGAACACGGGACGCTGGACTTTTCCTACCAATTGCAAAAAGGCGGTCATCGTTCCGAAGGTGATACAGCCTGCGCTGAGGTGAACGGCTCCCCAAAGAAAAGCCGTGAGGTATCCGCCGGAAAAGGCAAGGGCCACTAACATGTGGGCAGAAAGCGAGAAACGGGTACGTCCCATGACTTGGCTGTGGAGCATGTCTTGCAAGTCATCGAGTTTGTCCAGATGCCGTTCGCCTTGTTCCAATGTTTTAATCACTATGCGATGTTGCAGGCTCTCTTGTATGACGGACTGGATGCGACCGTCACTGTTCCGAATATCATGTGTATAGCGTTTCATTCGTCGCATATAGAAACGGCTGCCTGATAGAAAGACGGGCAGGATGGCAACAATCAGCCATGGCAGTGAAGGGTCTAAAAAGTAGAAGAATAGAAAGGCTGCCAGCAGTTGTATACTCGTGACGATGAATGCCGGGACAGAAGAGGTGAGCAATGTGACGATGGCGGTGGTGTCTTGTTCTACCCGGTTCACTACGTCTCCGGTATGGAAACGCTCCAATTCGTTCCAGCGGCTTTGCAGTAAGCGCGAGAAGAGGCGGTGGCGAAGGGCGTTGCCCGTCTCTATCTGCATACGGGTACTTATCCAAGTGTCAGCAGCTCCGCACAGTAATTGGGCAGTCAGCAGGACAACGGTGAGAACGGCGATATGCGTCAGGTTGTCGTCTGTTATTCCGGTAGCGGTGTCTATCACCCGTTTGGTTGCATAGATAAAGGCTAGGGCAAAGGCCACGCCCAGAATGCCGGTGAGGCAACTTAGCAGGATACGTCCGCGTTGTTCGGCAGATACCTCTCGAATATACCTAAGTTTTTCACGTCTGTCCTTTTTCACTTTTTTGTCCTTCTGTTGCTTTTTCATTCCTTTTATTTTCCGGGTTCTTTTATTTCTTTGTCCTTGCTTTCTTGTCTTTTACTCCTTTTGATCGGTTTATTTGTATAGCTATCGTTCCCCCTATCAGAGTCACGGGATACCAGAGTGCTTCGTACGGTGCAAATTGACGCAGTTCGTTGCAGCGTCGGGTGGCGCGGCAGAAGGTGTACCACTTTCCTGCCCAATATCCTTTGGGGCGTGGCTTGATGCGGTTATCATGTTGCCCGAAGTTACCGGTAGACAGGATGTCTTCCAATAATTGTTCTCCTATCTGCTTGGTGCCTTCCAAGGGGAAAGGAAGCCGGTTGGCGGGCAATCCCAGTCGGGTGACGGCAATGTAGCCGAATGCTTGTGCGGCATGCAATAGTCCGAGGTCCTGCAACTGGCGAAGCAGGGTGGTGGCATCTATTTCTTTGTGGCGATTGGCAAGCAGACAAGTCCAGTCGCATAGCTGGCGCAGGCCGATTCCGCTGTTCAGGAAATGTACAAAGGCATGCAGGAAGATATAAAGTGCATTGAAGCTGGCCGGAGGTATGGCGATACTGACGGCCTTCGAGTCCTCTTTCCCGGTTTCGGAGAATAGGGCATAGTCTGTTTCCTGCGGGTACCATTTTCTGATAATCTGCTGAAAGTACCGGTTGGCAAGCGGACTGTTCAGCCGGAGGATGATGCGGTGGTTCTCGATGTGTACTCCTTTCAAACTGTAGCTGGCATGCTTGTCGGACGCTTCTCCCTCGACTATGGCGCCTTGTTGCAGCAGGAGGCGATTGGCTATGGGTTGCCCTTGTTTTCCTAAATAGATGTCGATGTCTCCGCATTGCCGGTGCAAGGGAGTGCGGTAGTTGGTGCCGATGCCTTGCCCTTTCAGCAGTACGGGATGCAGCCCGGCTTCCCGGTAAAGGGTATTGAGTTCGGGCAGAAGCTGGTTGAGGCGTTTGTTGGCTTGTTCTATCTGTGCAGTCCGGGCAGCCCATTTCAGATAGAGGACGCGTGGAGGGCGCAGTTCGGCCGGCAGACTGCTTATGCCGTCAAAAGTCAGTGCAAGCAGGGCTTGTGAGTTTGCCATGCGGTACACGGTTTCCCAGTCGTCCGGCGAGACCGACCGGAAGAGTTGTCGGTCTGCCGGAGTGCCCCACAGGCCGGAGCGTACCAATGAAAAGAAAGCGTGTTGCATATCCGTCCTTATTCTATGATTCCTTCGCGGTCAAGGGAGTCGATAAACTTCTGCGCATCGCGACGGGCCGATTCGTTATCTACATCATAGCGGCTGGTCAGGGCTTCTGTCACGCTGTCTGTATCGAACTCTTTGTTTTCTATCTCTTGCCAAAGCATGGCGGAAGTTTGGTTCAGGCTGATGACTTTGCTGAAGTCCACGTTCGACGAGCCGTCTTGCATGATGATGTAGTCATCGCCTATCCGGTGCAGGATAAATCCTTGTTTGATTTTCATGGTTATTTTGTTTTATATTCTTCTGAACAGGGCGAGCAGCCAGCGGCGAGCGGGGTTTAGCTTCATCCACCAGTAGGAGTAGAGCTTCCAGACTTTGCCGTCGGCGGTGTACCGTTTGTCTTTTCGCATGGCTTCGGTCATGACGCCCATTACCCGTCCGATGTCGGTTTCTTCGGTCTGGGCGAGGTTGCCGTCGCCTTGCAGGATGAGTATGTCTCCGTTCCGACGGATGATGCGGTGAAAGACGATGCGTTCCGTCAGGTCGCGTGCCAGTACGGTGACGCCCGGTTGCAGCTGTTCTGTGGTGAAATCGCCCAGTGTCACCCGGTCACGGCGGTCCACTAAGAAAGGATTCATGCTGTTGCCCCGCACGGTGATGGTTACTGTATGTCCCTCTTTGATGAGACGCGCCACTTCGGGAAGCAATATCTCGTTGGGAATGCTTTTCTTCATCGGCTGTTCAGTTCATCATTCATAACTTATCCTTCTACCGTCTTTCTGCAAAGTTCCGTCGCTTCACGGTCGGGTAGGCATTTCAGATGATAGACGGGTGCCAGCGTGGCAAGTTCCGTCACAGTGGCGACAATGGCGTTATAGATTTCCTTGTTCTGCTTTAGGCAAGAGCAGGAGGGGAGGAGGGTGGCGAAAGCATGTGCTGCTCTCTCTTGCTCTATTTCATTCTGCGGTGCTTGTTCCAAGCGGACGAAGGCGCCTACGGTCATGGATTCTTTCCGATAGCAAGGTGTCTTTCCGCTCCACGGAGAACCGAAAACAGTGGCTTGCTTGCCGAGGCTGTCCACATGTACTATCGGATTGTCATCGTTCAGTAGATGGCAGTCCGAGAACTGTTGCAGCCAGAGCCCGGTGTGCGTACTTTTGCCCGTGCCGCTTTTCCCTAAGAAGAGGTAGCCTTTGCCTGTTTCAGTAGCGACAACCGAGGCATGCATCAGCAGTGTATGGTGGCGGGCGGCATTGAAGGCATAGAGCATCATCAAGAAGTTGTTCAGTACGAAGTTCGTTTCGTTTTCCGGAGCCGGTGTTTCTGTCCTGCAGGCCGGTAGGTGGATGAAGCATTGCCTGAAGTTATCGTTGCACTCCATCCAATAGTTTTTCCCGCTTTTCCGTGGGGTGATGGATACAAGGTGTGAGCTGTGGGGCAAAGGGCGAATGATGCAATCGGCATCTTCCCAGTTGAAACATATATCATCGGGAGTTTTCGCTATGGTTCGTTTTGTCGTTGTTTCGTCATCGTCTATCTCTGTTTCAAAGATTACTTTTTGCGTCGTGTCTATTGTCGTGATGAACGGAATCAGTGAAGGCAGCGCCTTGAATATATTGAAGTCGGAAGGTTTCACCATGCGAAAGGTGTGCGGTCCTACTTGATAATCCAATATCTGTATTCTCATATGTTTTGATTGTTAGTTGTTATTCATGATACTTTGGGCTACTCAGAAAAATAATGAATGTTTGTGTGAATGAGGAAGATTTGAGAGATTTTTCAACTGTCTTGTTGTCATTCTTTAGACGCGGAGGACGCAGATCTATAAAAGAAAATCCGCTGTCCGCCGCATCTAAAAGATAGTAATAAGGCGATTCCGATATCTCTTCGTTTGGTTTGCGAGGATATATTGCTTCCTTTCTTAGAATTTGGCTTATCGGTTCTCCTGACTTGTTTGGCCAACAATATATTCTTTCCTCCCATCACCGACTTTGTGGGCTGCTGTATATACACTGCCGTCACGGGTAACCTCGTAGCCTGTTACCAAATAGGACTCATTGTCGTCCATATTCGGATTTGCCGGGTTGAAATTGATGAACGTTCCACCGGACACCTGGATGCTGGCAGTGTTCTTGTCTGTATTCTTTAAGTTCAGTACCCAGTATCTGCCATCCGTGTCGTTGTTGGGTGTACCATATTTGCCGGATTCAAATGTTCCTCCATAGATATTGATTTTCCCATTCTCTCTTGCATAAATCAGGTCTATCTGGGTGTTCAGTTTCTGGGTGTTATAGTAAGAACCACCATGAATATTTACTGTCCCGTATCCTCGGGCTTCAATTACCATGCGATAACCATCGTCTTTCGCTGTAGCAGATGCATCGCACTTCACATTGCCGTTGCCTGAAATGTTTAGTGTTCCGTTCTGTACAGTAAAGATTTGTGTGAAAGGAGTGGCATCAGCTGTTTCTGAGGAATTGATGATGTCGTGGCCATTCAGGTTTAAGTTTGCCGTTGCGTTTGCAGCATTCAATATGTAGCCTGTGGCAAGCTCCGTCTTGGCGATGTTGATATTTGAGAGAAGTTTTATATCCACAGTTGCGTTGGTTGCCATGTACTTCAGTACGCTTGGGTCGGAGAATGTACCGCCGGAAACAGAGATGATACTTTGGGCATTTTCGGTTCCCACGGATGCATCTACCTTTAAGTCACCGTTGAAAGTACCGCTTGTGATATTCAGCTTCATAAGTTCGGTATTTCCTGCACTCTTGGAAATTTCCACTTTTCCATTGATGACGCTCGTACCGCTTACCGTAACCGTGACTCCAGCAGTGTACTTTGCATAGCCGCATACGTCGAATGCAAATTGATTCGCATTGCTTCCTGCGTTGATAGTGGTATTGTTGATGCTTATGTTGCCACAATTGTTGCTTACTACGTATTGGGCATTTGTGTCTTCTACTGTCATATTATCTAATGTCAGGTTGCAGTAGTTCTGAATCATGATTTTGTTGTTGTCACTCTTCAGCGTTCCGTTCTTGAAAGTAACGTTTGAACCTTCGAGTAATTGACAGCTGTTCGTTTCGGTGCCGGTGGAACCTACGGTCGGGTCAGCAAGTGTAAGAATCTTGCCGCCTAAGTCCATCGTCAAGGTTTGTCCGCTTGTGGTCTTGAATCCCGGGCAGGTCTTGTCGGCGGTCAACTTTATGTTCACATTTGCATTTGCCTTCATGTACTTCAGCGCGCTTGGGTCGGAGAATGTACCGCCGGTAACGTTGATGACCGGTGTATAAGTGGTGCCTTCTGTGATGAGTGACTTTGCTTCGGCAATCAGTGTACCGCCTTTGATGTTTACTGTGGCAATGCCATATGCTCCACTTACGTTGATGGCGGCGCAGTCCAGTCCTCCGGTACCGTCGCCCCAGTTGCCGGTGCTACCTGTGCCTTTACTGGTAATCAAGGCTGTACCTTCCACATTCAGAGTGCCTCGTTGGATGCATACACCTCCTGCGGCACCATAAACCTTGCCGCCACTGATGGTCGTTGTGCCGGATTGGGGCAGATAGACTGCATAGTCAGCAGTAGAAATGAGTTCTCCGTCTGTGATGTTGATGATGGAGTTCTGCGTCTTGTAATTGCCGTTGCCTGCCACTGCAAACCATCCGGCTTCTATCTTGCCGCCTGTCATGGTGAAGT
>OKSN01000717.1_pt1 | contig 19968 bp, 18 predicted proteins | sample 1606191 | NCBI WGS metagenome assembly OKSN01 (sample SAMEA3879535, study PRJEB24766) | human gut metagenome | biome: human-associated habitat; feature: feces | place: USA | collected 1985/1987
GCACAACGACAAATTTCCACGGCTGGCGGTTGACAGCCGACGGAGCCAATCGCACGCACTCGAGGATATATGCCAAGTCGTCGTCGCTTACCGCCTCGTCGGTATATTTGCGAGCCGAGAAGCGGGTCTGTGATAGTTCGAGAATATTCATAGTTGCTTAATTGTTTTATAGCGCAAAGTTACGTATTTAAAATCAAATAGGCAGTGTTGTTTTTTAAAAGTTCTAAAGATGGGATAAAACAATAAAATCAGATAATTCCGTATAGTGACATGCATTTGTAGGAATGCAGAATACGGAAGTATCTGATTTTACTGATATCGTTGGTGCAAGTTTAGTGGCTTACACGTTGTCCTCGTTTGCCAAACGTATGGGTAAATCCGATGGAGATAAATCCATAGGACATGCTTTTTGATTTGGTTGAGTAATAAACTTGCTTTTCAAAATCGCCCCATTTTTGAGCTTTTAGATTTGATGCAATGTTGTAGCCTACTTTTAGCTCAAGATATGAATTCTTGGTTGTACGGAGTGATGCACCGATTGCAGGAGCGACAAAAAATGAAGTACCCGGAGCTTTTAGGTATTCTCTCAAATTATATCCATATGGTTCAGGTTCATCCTCTTCGCCCTCCCATTTATATTTTCTCATGCCGAGATCTATTGTGCCTATTGGAGAGAGTCGCTTGTCGAGGAGTCGGTAGTTGCCACGTGCAAAGAAGGTGTACATTTGAGGCGAACCTTGATATGGGTATTGTGTTTCGCTCAACCTGCTGTCGTATGAGTATTGCTTAATGCATTGTATGTCTTCTCCATCATCGTTAAAAGGTGAGAATACGTGGTAACCACCACCAAGACCTACGCTGATGTGTGGGTTAATCTTATATGTAAGTACTAAGTTGCCGCCACCTCCCGTTCGTTCTCTGTTGTTGAGTTCTCCTTCTATGGTGAGTTGTAATCCTTTGTCGCGTGTGTCGACTTTCTCTCGTGGTGCTTTTACTTTTTTCGTATCACGTTTGTGGAAGTTGAAGGCAGTCTTTACGCTAAAGTATCCTCCGTTGCCACCTCCGCTTTTGGTTGCAAAGCCATGGGTGTAGCCGGCAGACAGGATGAAGTCGGTAGTCTTAGACAATGGAATTTGGATACCAGGCATGATTTCCATTACTATCATGTCGAACGATTCTGCGGTTGTGCGTACCGTTCCGCCCATTCCATCGTCTGCTTCTATTTCTTTGTTACCTTCAATATTAAGCAAATATCCCAGGCGTGCATTGATTATTGGTTTTAGTTTGCCTTCTGTTGCGCCCGGAAACATAACCTTGAAGTCGCTCATTATTGGTATTTGGGCAGAGGCTTTATCGGATATTGCGACCCATGCACCCGAGCGCATACCTACATACAGATTTGGATGGAACTGCTTGCCGAGACCAATCTCAAGAGGCAGAAAGGTTGAACCCTTCATGTCTCCTACGCCAGCGTTATATCCAGCACTGATGCTGAAGTCCAATCCGCGATGTTTGCCATCTATACTATATTTATTTGTGTTGTTCTCTTGTGCTACTGCTGGACTTGTAAGACCTACAAGCAGAGCTATAAGTATATGAAAGTGTCTCATAATTCAATCTACTGTTTTATGTCAGTTTTGTTAGTAAAGATGTTTTTCTCCATATGCTGTGAATATAATGATTTCTACTTTGTTTATTTGTAGATAGTTATATTCTGTTCTATATTCGTTATACCATTTGTCATCTTTAAGCACATGTGTACCAGGTGTTAAGTCTGCTTTTTTTAGATAAATGGTTGTACAATCATTCTTTAGATATTGTGTGCTCTTATATATGCGTATATACGCATTACGTATCGTCTCGTTAATTTCATCGTCTGTTAACGGATTATCAATAGTGTATTTTATACTGTATCCATATTGAGTATAATAATAACCTCTATCGTTGTCAAATATAGACTCTTTTGTAAGATCGGTACTGCAATCTGTTATTTTAAGAGCATTCTCTAATCCTTCTTGCGTGAAGTTGATTTTATCAGATCGTGTACCTGCGACATTGCTGCTTTCGCTTCCTGCAGTGTTTAGCTTGATTTCACCAGTACGCTCTCCAGCTCTCCATGCTCGTTCGACAGTAGCTTCAATGGTTGCGTCACCGTTACCCTCGCTCTTGTCTACACTTAACCATTTTGGAACCTCAATATTCCATGAACCATTGGTTTTTACATTGATTGTAAATGTACCACCATTCCAAGCCACTTTTTCTGAGTAGCTTTGCGGGATAGTACTTGTTACCTCTGTTTTCAGCAACTCCCACGGGTCATAGTCGTCGCTACATGCAGTTACTCCAAACGCTCCCATTGCTAAAGACAGCAATAGTAGCCATTTGCTTTTCAGATTTTTTTTCATGTTTGTTAAGTCTTTGCACCAAGGCTCCGTTGTATGCGTTTATTAATAAAATAGTAGTTGATTTATATAAATAAAGCGTGGAGCCAGTCCTGTTGCTCGTTCCACGATAGAAAGGCCTTCGCATTGCCCGACAAGTCGAAACGAGCAACGCCGAAAGCCCCACGTAGATGTGAATATATAGTAACCCCTCTTGCCTCACTGTGAGAAAAGACACAATGAGCCAATGAGGGTGTATAGTATATAATACACCCCATGAGGCGTTCCCGTTGCTTTGTTCTTGACTTGTCGATGAGTTTGCGAAGTTCTTCTACCGTCAAAACCAAAGCGTACAGTTACGCCTTTATGTATATAAATGTTATGCTTCCCATCAAGCATTTGGAGCTTTCAGTAGAAGTAAACTGATGCAAAATTAATGTTTTATTTTTAGAAATGGCGAGTAATGTGAAGATAAATTTCACATTACTCGCCATTTAATATTAATTAACCAATTGCCTGGTGGATACAAATCCGCTTATTTTTTATGCAAAACATACAGCTTGGCTGTTTCGCCCTCAGGTTCATTGCCGAGCGAGTCGGTCATAATTACGCTGCTGTTGTCCTTAACCTTGTAGAAGGTGTGCTCGCCGCTTGATGGACGAACAAGCATCAGTACGTTGTTGTCGAGAACCTCCAGCACGCCGCTTGCCTCGTCGTGACCATCCTTGCGGTCGATATAGTCCTGCTGCAGCTGATATGTGCTATCGGCGTTGATAGTGAGCACGGTCTTGATGCCCGGGCAGTCGGCTGCAGGCAGTGTGCCCTCGTATGTGCCGGCAACGGCAGCGAGGTCGAGGTTTTCGCTGGCTGTTGTGTCAGTTACGCTTGTCGAATCGGTGTTCGCTTCGTTCTGTGCGGTGTTCTTGCCATTGCAAGACACCATCAATGCTGCAGCCAAGAGTGCAGCGTACATAAGATTTCTTTTCATATCTTTTTTTGCTTACCATTATTTGTGGCGCAAAATTACGTATTTATAATCAGATACTATCTGTTGGTGTTTTTAAAAGTTCTAAAAAGATATTAGGGAATGGAAAATTCCCCAAGAGCCGACTCTTGCAGAAAATAGAGCAAGGCGAAAGAAACATACTTGCCATACCGTTGCTTACATATATAAATAAGGCGTAAATAACTAAAAAGCAACATTATTCACAAATAAAAAAGTTAGCATTATGGCAACAGTAAAAGTAAAATTCCGTGCATCCTCGGTGCCAGGAAAGGAAGGCACATTGTATTATCACCTCATCCATCAGCGCAGTCTGCGCTGGATTAGTACCGACTATCATGTCTTTCCTGACGAGTGGAACGACAAGAAGTCGGCTATCATTGTTTCTAACCGCAACAACCGACAGGCACATCTACAGCTAATCCAGTCGCAGACAGATTGGGAGATGAAGCAGATGCAGCGTATCATCCGTGATAAGGATGCAGAGGGCATCTCTTATACTATTGACGACATAGCCAAGGATATACAGCAACTGCCATCGAGCCAGAGCGTTTTTGCTTTCTTTCGCCAGCAGATAGTCAAGAAAGAACAAATGCAGTGCATCGGCACCAAGAGTAACTATGTCAGTGCTGCTAACCGTTTCATGGAGTTTCGTGGCAATGAAGACCTTACCTTCTCACAAATGACAAGCGAGATGATGGAAATGTATCAGGCATGGCTATGGAACAGAGGTGTCGGACAAAACACCGTAGCGTTCTATCTGCGAACCCTCCGCACCCTCTACAATAAGGCAGTGGAAGCAGGGCAAGCTCCACCAAATGATATCTTTTCTCACGTGCAGACCGCTAACGTGAGAACTGCCAAACGTGCCATTACTGTCAGGGAAATTCGCAAGATAGAGAAATTGGACTTGCCAAGAGGTTTCTCCCTTGACAAGGCGCGAGACCTGTTTCTTATCAGTTTCTATCTGCGTGGAATGGCATTCGTAGATATGGCGTTTCTGAAGAAGACAGACTTGAAATGTAGTATGGTAAACTACAACCGTCGCAAGACCCACCAAAACCTCAATATTGAGTGGATGAAACCGATGCAAACCATCATCGACAAATATGCCGAGCAAACCAAGGACTCTCCTTATCTGCTACCCATCCTGACAGGTAAGGAATCCTCTCCATACACCGCATACCGCAAGGTGGAGCACAACACCAACTATAACCTGAAGAAAATTGGTGAGATGGTAGGCTTGAAGATACCGCTCACCACATACGTGGCACGCCATACCTGGGCAAGCATCGCCCTGCACATGAACATACCGATAGCCACCATCAGCGAGGGTATGGGGCACAACTCCTTCAAGACCACACAGATTTATTTACAGTCGTTAGACATGGCAACTATCAACGAAGCCAATGCACGGATTATAAGAAAAATCCGATTAAGCGAGTGCAATGAAAAATAGTTTTCAGATTGCTGAGCGTGAGGATTTTATCAAAAGATTTTAAAAGATTTGTAAATAAATGGTAGCATTTACACCATCCCGAAATGATGTGGGAAATGTTTAGCAAATTTCACGCTTTCTTCTTATAAAAGAGCGAACTCGCTACAAAAATACGAAAATTAGTTGGATTACATGTCAGATTTTATCATTTTCTGTTAGTCATTCTAAAAAAATCACGCAAATGTTTAGCAAATCTGACTTGGATGATTTCTCCAAGTGGCAGATTTGCACTTGTTTCGGCTGTTTTTGCTCTTTTATAAGAAGAAAGTGTAACGAATGTAAAATACATATGCAAAAGCTGTAGTGTCTGATACTCATAAATACGATTAAGATTATGCACGACAATAACAAATTGACTAGGCTTTCACAACTATCATGTATGGTTGTAGCTAATTACATAAAGTAGAGCAGAATTTATGAAACCGGATGGTACGAATTCTTTTTCTACAGCCGACGAGAAACGTGTTTCTCAAGAGGGCAACCACTTTACTGAGCCAGACGTAAAGACTGGTTCAGAGGTAAAGAAGTGTCTTCAATCGGACGGAACCACATGGTCGTATCTCTTTGTGCATCATAGCAAAGTGAAGGGCATGGAAGCGCAGTTGACCAAAGACGGTATAACATATTTTGTGCATAAAACTATAAGGTATTTCAAGAGAATGGGCAAGCAGAAAGTGCAGCACAAAGAAATACCGACTGTTAGCGGACTTGTCTTCTTCCAAGGTTTCCCCGAAGAGATACAAACCTATCTTGACAAGAAATTCCCTCGCACTCATCTGTGCAAGAATTGTAGCACAGGCAAAGTGGCAGAAATTAAAGATTCACAGATGCGACCATTCATGCGTGTCAACGAGACTGAGCCTGAACGCATCCGTTTCCTGCTTAAACCATTCCATTACTATGCCCGCAACCGCATCCTGCTCCGTATCACCAATGGAGAATTGGCAGGATTGGAAGGCTATGTCATCCGCATCAACCGAGATCGTCGTCTTGTGATGGATGTGGGTGGTATCAGCGTTACCATTGCAGGTGTCCATGCCGAACACTTTGAGGAAGTGGAGCCAAACGGCACATCAACAACAGATACCAATCCATTCTACCAGCGTAATCTGCAAGAGCGAGAAGCCATCATCGACCGCTACTTCCACCCTGTGAAAACAGCTAATGAGGTCGCTGTCCAAGCCGAAAACATCGACTACCTGCGAGAATATGTGTTGGCAGAGTTGGCACAAAAACGCATGGACATCAACAAGGCATGGAATACCTATACCTTTATCATCAAGGAGATAGGCTACTACTATGCCCCATTTATCGAGCAATTCAAGGAAAACCTTGACCCCATCATGCGTGAAGGAGGCAAGGTGCTCCAAGAAATGGAACAGATTATCAAAAGTCCTTATATCAGTCCTAACGACAAGACCAGATACGAAAATGACTATCAAGAGATATTGTCGCAATATGAATATCTGTTCTAATCACAACTATTCTATCCACCTGAAAATATTATGAGCATTCAAGCAAGGACATTGCTTAGGCGTAGTGGGCTTTTTCTATATATATAAATAAGGTGGAATCCTTGCGAGGCTACATCACCCTCTTCCGCTCCTGCAAGACTGCAAGAGATTTGGGCGAGGTGGTGGCAACCATGCGTCAGCAAGGGTCGTCCCTCACGGATGAACTCATCGTCAAGCAGAGTTTTATATCCCTCCTCCTTCCCTTTGTACACACATGAGAAAAGGGGCTGACCATTGACAACATCCGAGTGGTAATTAACAGCGCTTGGGCAAGTAGCAAGAAAGCCCTTCGCCAGTTAGGGCGACAAATATCCTGAAAAAGTATCCTAAGATACAAGGACAAGTATTTTAAGATACATCGCCAAGTATCATAAGATACTTTGGAAAGTAACCTAAGGTCGCAAACGACATGAAGTAGATATACCTACACCTACACCTACACATGATCCGCAAGGCACAAGAGTTCATGAATGAGAACCACTTTGACGACATATCACGTTTGCATTGTCTTTTACGCCAGATGATGCCCAAGGAATATCATGACCTCATTGATAATATCATGGAGTGTCAAGACCCTCATGTTATTTTCAAGGTCAGCGGTGGAAACAACCTCATTGCGCTAAATGCCAATCAAGCCGAGCTAAAGGTGCAAGAAAAATCCCCCGATAAAATAAAAAAATATAAATAACAATCTAAAACTGAGACCTATGGATTTACAAGTGAAACGATTTTCTGACATCGACCTCCAAGATGCCTTCTTTGGTTCATTGCGAGAAAGTTATCCGGAGTTTGATGAGTGGTATAAGAAGAAGTCTGATGCAGGAGCTACCGCCTACTGCTATTATGTAAACGATGAGTTGAAAGACTTCCTTTATATGAAGATCGAGGAAGAAAGACTTACCGATGTTACACCTGTGCTTCCTGCAAAGAAACGTTTGAAGGTAGGCACATTCAAGGTGGATAATGACAGCCGCCATACCACTCGTGGCGAGCGATTCATGAAAAAAATCATGGAGAATGCGGTTGCAGAGAATGTGGAAGAGATTTATGTTACCATGTTCCCAACAGATGAGTTGATGAAATTGATAGCTATGTTTGAGAAGTTTGGTTTCTCGCATGTGGCTAACAAAAATCATGCAGACGGCAGAAGCGAGTATGTCTTGGTAAAGGATATGAGAAATCATGTTGATGATATGATACATGATTATCCGTTCGTCAAGAAAGCTGGTTCGGGCAAGTATGTACTCTCCATCAACCCAGAGTATCATACCAAACTTTTCCCAGACTCCATCTTGAATAATGAGCAGGAATACGACTTGATACAAGACGTTTCTGAGACAAACAGTATCTACAAAATCTATATTTGTTGGATGCGAGGAGTCAAGGACTTGAAGAAAGGTGACAAACTCGTCATCTATCGCACAAGTGATAACCAAGCCCCTGCCGCCTACCGTAGCGTATGCACCTCGGTATGTACCGCTTGTGAAGTAAAGACTTATAAAGACTTTGCTGATGAGGATGCCTTTGTGAAATACACCAATCGTTATTCTGTGTTCAATGAGCGAGAACTGAGAGGTTGGTATAAGCAAAAGAATTATTTCACCGTCATCAAGATGGTATATAATATCGCCTTTACCAAGAAAGTAATCAACAAGGTGATGAAAGAGCAAGTTGGCTTGTGTCCTCATTATTGGGGCTTTTTCAAACTGACAGATGCTCAATTTGACAAAATATTAGAATTAGGAGAAATAGATGAACGTTATATTGTCGATTAAGCCAGAGTTTGTAGAGAAAATCTTCTCGGGTGAGAAGAAATATGAATACCGCAAGGTTCTCTTCAAGCAAAAGGTCGATACCGTATATATTTACGCCAGCCGTCCCATCAGTAAGATAGTCGGCGAATTTAAGATAGAAGAGATTATTTGTGATACGCCCGAATATATTTGGAAGTTGACAAAAGAGCAATCAGGGGTTACAAAAAAGTTCTTCGACAAGTATTATGAAGGAAAGGACAAGGGAGTGGCATTGAAGATAAAGGACTGTAAGGAGTACGAGGAAGGAGTCAATCCTGATTCCTTGGTCTCGAATTTCAAAGTACCCCAGTCATTCATCTATTTCAATATACATTAGTTACAACCGAAGCAAACTATGATAGTATTACCAGATACCACAGCCTTTGATTCCAGCATACGTTTGGTGCAACTCGTAAGAGGTGCGACTAAAGCTGAGATGCTGAAAGTGTGCGATAAACTCGACCTGTATGTCAGCCCAAACTTGAAAAAGGACGAGACTGCACGTCGAGTGGCACAGGAACTGCTTGACAGCCCAATTGAGATATTGAGCAATCTCAATAAGTAAGAATTGCAAATCATTGATGAGTTTGTCAAAGGCGGTGCTAACACCTATGTCATTCGCAAGATGCGTAAAACCGAGTATAAACTTCAGAAACTATACTTGTTCGCCACCTATTGCGATGAGGAAAAGCAAGAATGGCACATGCTAATGCCTGACGAACTCCGAGAAGCCTTGTCAAACGACTATAGATTCTATCTGGATTTGGCAGAGAAAGGTCAGAAAGGACCGACTGCTAAACCACTTCGTATGATGGCAGCAATGAAACGGATAATGGGAGAATAATAGATTTTTACGGTAGGTACCATACCAGTTGTTAATAAACATATAGAGTGTACCTTAAGTACAAAATTTGTAGAATTACGAACATTGAAAGATGAGCGACCTTAAATCATACTATTTGACAGTATCCAAACTCTTGCAAAATGAAGGACATGATGATTTGTCTGAATTTTGCAACGAACGTTATATGTCTGACTATGTCGTTGACCATGACAATTGGGATGGTGGCATTGACACATATAGTATAGATATTGAAGTACCCGTAGAGGTTTTTGGAAAATGGCAATCTGTGATTGAAGGAGGAATTGAGAGTCTTGAAAAACTGATAGCAGAGGCATTCGACATTGCTGTCAGAGGCATTAATTCCATACGAATAGGCAATGTAACGATACGACCTATAGCTAGAGTTTATGAAAAGACACAAGAAAGAGGTTATCTGTCAATGCCTTTGCATTTTGAGGTACAAACAAAGCAAGGTCAAAGAGCTGATTATTTAGCAAGTGTACAACCACCCAAACGTTATCCTTGTTTCATTCTTGTTTTTAATTGGGATTGGACTGATTTTGAATATCATACTTGGTTCTGTTTGTTCTATTTCGCTTCTGAGACTGATAGACGAATGATTGGAGAATTGAAGCTGATGAACTCAGAACAGGATAATACGATGGATGCGTTGCCAGAAGAGTTCGACGAACCATTGGATGATAGTTTTTGTTCGTTAGGAATCAAAACGGATTATTACATCGGTTTACGACAAGAACTTAAAAACGAACAACTTATCAAGGAAGTGCAGCATTATCTTTGTGATTGTACGTTTGAGCCTTCTATTTATGACAAGCATCGTGGTGAAAGGATCTTTAATGTTTCCCTGATGCGTGATTTGTCAGCTATGGACGCATTTCAAGAAGGGCAGTCTTTGGCTATGGGAATAGAACCAGATGAAATGTATTCTTTTGTATATACTTATCATCCTAAATATGACGATTCTCTATATGCAGATTGGAAAGTCAACATTCCTTATAAGCCATTGAGATTCATGCGTACTTTTGGAATTATAGGCATTAATGGTGTCGGTAAAACTCAGATTCTATCCAGTTTTATAACTGATTTGTTAGCCCAAAAAGAAGATAATTTTAAGAGCTTGCCACATTTCAAAAATATTATTGTAATTTGTTCCACTCCATTTGATAGTTACCCAGAAGAAACACAAGATACGAGAGAGATAATGTACAGGTTGTGTTGCTTGGAGCAAGACAAAACTCTTACATTGGATGGAATAAAACAGAATCTAAATAGGATAATGAAACAACCTACTGTGGAACATGATAGCATGCTTACGGTATGGGTAAGCCTGGTAAGAGAATATGTGGATTCAGCATTTGTGGATCATGTTGTGATATTAAAAAGAGAGACAGATGATTCGGAACATTACGATATAAACTGGGATGACTTTGGCTCAAATGTCAATATTTTAAGTTCTGGACAGTTGCATATCTTGTCATTTGTGACATATATCTGTGCTAACATTCATTACCGCTCTCTTTTGTTCCTTGATGAACCCGAAGTTCATCTTCATCCCCATATTACGATGGAGTTTATGGCGTTGTTGAGTCGCTTGCTCTATGTATTCAAGAGTTATGCCATTATTGCAACGCATACCCCTTTGGTAGTTCGTGAAATGGCAGGAAAAAATGTGTATCTCATGCAAAAGATGCAGGACGGAATACCACAGATATCCCCCGCAGGTTTTGAAACACTTGGTGAAGATGTAGCCACGCTTTATCGAAATTTGTTTGGTTATGATGAGCAAAGTTCATATTTCAAGAAAATGGTAGACACACTTTGTGATAGAGGTAAAAGCTACGAGGAAATCGTCCGCTATTTCCAACAGGGTATGAATCTGAATATTAATGCCCGACTGATTATACGAGACACAATAGAAGCAAGAGAAAATGCACAACTTTAACAGAAATCCGATTAGCATAGACGACAACTTTGTTAGTGTAGGAAAAGGATTACATTCTGACCAAAGAACCTTTCTCAATGCGGAGAAAAGGCAATTGAAGAATGCTTTCTTGCAGTATGATGCATGTGCCGTGACTAATCCTGTTTCCTTGGAACGATTACAGCCAATATGGTCTGATACTTCAACGGACACCGAAGCCCAGAAGAATACCAAGAAAGAGAAGCGTGATAGATCATTCAAACTGTATGGTTCTAATCGTCCATTTGTAAATGAACATTGGGAGGGTTTGAAAAGAGTAAATGGCGGAACGCTATTACTGTGTCCGATTTGCGGACTGAAGCCATGTACGGAGATGGATCACTATATGCCTCGCTCTCTGTTTCATGAATATTCCTCACATGCAAGTAACCTCATACCTCTCTGCCATGATTGTAATCAAGACAAACATGATTATTGGTTGAATCGTAAGGGTGAACGTTATTTTTTCAATGCGTTTTTTGACCATTTACCTACGAAAATTATAGATTGTGCTATTAGCGTAAGTCATGGATTTCCGCAAGCAGAAGTTAGTGTCTATACTGGACTTGATGCTGCGAGATATTACGATGCAGTAGTCTTGAGGACAATCAAGAAACTAAAGTTGATTGATAGGTTCCAAGCGACGGCAGATGCTGTGATGAGAAGTGAAATTCAGCGTTTGAAGACAGATTTCTTGGTTCAAACAACAGTATATCATGGTGATAGAAAAGCGTTTTGGATTACAAGAACAAAGTCTTATAATGACTATGTGAAGCACCCGGAATATTTCAATTTTATCGGAGTGGAGATATATCAGGCTTTGAGTGTGTCAGAAGAAATGAAGAACTGGGTGGAATGTAGTGCTGAGTTTTTGAAATAGATGGTAAGCACTCAAATTAGGGCTTAAATTAGAAAGACGTATCTTTGCTGCTGAATTTAAAATATTGAATTATGTACAGCAGTGAAGATTTGGAACTTTTTCGATAAGTCATGAGCAAAGCAAGCTTGCTTGAACTTTGCCATGGCGAGAAAAAGTATGAAACTTTTTCGATAAGTGAGAACAATAAAAGAATGCTTTTATATTGTCGAGCGAAGAATTTTCGTGCAAACGAGTGCAGAGCCAAACTTGTTTGAGCTATGCCGAGTGCAGCCGAAAATCACTTGTGTGTAAAATGTATGTAATCGTCAATAAACAAGTAAATTTTTTAACATCTCAATGTATAGGCACTTGTAAAAGTGCCTATACAAAGGACTATGCCCTAAATTGAGTACTAACCACCATTTGTATGGTAATAAATGTTTATCTATAGTAAGCACTCAAATTAGGGCTTAAATTAGAAAGAAGTAACTTCGCTGCTGAATTTAAAACATCAAATTATGTACAGCAGCGAAGATTTGGAAAGATTTTATTTCCAGTACCAGACGGAGGCAATGCCGAAGGGCATCTCCATTGAACAATTCTGTTCACGTAATAAAGTACCTTATAATATATTCTACAAATGGTACAAGGATACACGCAACAAGATAGTGGAAGTAAAGGTGGATGGGCTTCCAACCTCGACTCAAGAAGAGCCGACGGTGGAAAGCCGTTCTCAGGAACAATCATCTACAGAAACGAAGCCTTCCGGTGTTCGTATTCTTGTGGAGTTGCGAATGACCAATGGCCTGCATATCTCCCAGAAGAACCTAAGCTATCAAGAGCTGAAGCGACTGATAGAGAAACTGGAGGGGCTATGCTGAGTGTTACCGGTATAAATCGCTTCTATTATCTGCGCGACTTTACGGATATGCGTTGTAAGCATAGCCGGGTGTTGTCCATCATACGTGAACAACTCCACCATGAGCCAAATGATGGCGATGTTTTTATAGTGATGTCTCGCAATCGTCGCATAGTACGCCTGTTCGCATATGATAACCGTTCATACAGTCTGTTTGAAAAGAAGTTTGTATCAGGTTATCAGTTTATGAAAGTGGAACGTGAAGGCAATGAACGCGTCTATAGAATAGACTGGAAAGATGTGGTGTTGTTATTGGAAAATCCAATAGTTAATACATTGAAAATCAGGTAATTATGTTGCTTATTTGTTCGTTTTTCTCATATATTTTTACTATCTTTGTAGTTGAAAATCAGAGCATTACGGATGAAGGAACTGCAACATATCATAGAACAAAAGCGAGAACTTTTGGCACGAGAATCAATCTCGCGCCCAGTTCTTGATTACAGTGAAGGTATGACAGTAGAAGAACAAAAACGTTATATCAATTACCTTGCGGAACGACTCGAAAAGGCAGACTTGGGATTACGTGCCCGTGATGCAGTGCTTCAGGATTTTCTTGATAAGCAGAAGGAATATGACGAACGCTTGTCCAAATTGGATGATGTGTTGTCTAAGGTCTCGTCTTTAGAGTCGTCGTTGAAGGAAAAGGAACGTAAATTAAAATCGGCAGAACGCAAGGTTGCTGACCTTACTGCCAAACTGAAGTTTGCCGACAAGAACCGCTTTGGTGACAAGAGACAGAAAGTAAAGAAGGCAGAATCAACAAAAGCAGAAGAGTCAGATCGTGGTAAAGACGAGGATGATTTTGACGGCACTTCATCTTCTCTTCCGGACAACTCCGTTTCCAAGAACGGGGCTTGTTCCAAAGAAGAGAATCCGTCAAAGAAGGAGCGTGACTTGTCCAACCGTCCCGAAACATACAAGACCATGTGCGTTAAAGGACCTTCTGAAGAGTACAAGTCAGATGAGGCTAAAGTGCCAGGGCGAATCCTTGGCAAGAAGATGGTCTCTGTTTTCCACCTTGAGATGAGTCTCGTTGAGAAACGCTTCGAGATGGTGCATTACGTGGAGAAAGGCAAAAAGCCGAAGTGGGGTTATTTCCCCAAAACCGGGAATCCTGAATTTGTGACGAAGTTCGAGGGAACAAAGGCAACACCTGAGTTCCTACAGGCAATCGCCTACGAGGTGTATGTGAAGAACGTCACATTCGGGCTTCTCCATCAATGGCTGACGGATATGGGAATGACCGTTTCTGCAAATACGCTGCGCAATTGGTTGAAGAAAGGCAAAGTTTATCTTGACAAGCTCGTTGAGTCACTGAAGGAAGTAGCGTTGGAGAAAGACTCTATAGTAAACTGTGACGAGACTTGGTGTAAGGTCCGTAAGTATGACCATTACAAGAAATGTTACATCTGGGTACTTGTAAACAAGGCAGAGCGTGTGGTTATCTTCTTCTACGACAATGGTTCCCGTGGACGTGATGTGCTTACAGACTTTATCGGTGATGCAGAATTGAAGAGCATCATGTCTGACGGCTACAATGCCTATACCTTTATTGGCAACGAGTTGAAGGTAGCCGAGACTCCCAATTTATCCAATACAGACCATCAGGTGTGTCTTGCACATGCGCGTGCCAAGTTTGTGAAGGCAAGCGAGCAGGCTGGCGACAAGAATGCAGACATCTTCATTAAGTATATAGATGATTTGTACAATTTGGAACGCCAGTATACAAAGGGTAATCTTACTGACGAGGAGAGAGAAAAACAACGTCAAGGTCTTGAGACGAAAGGTATCCTGATAAATCTCCGCACTCATCTCGGTATAGAGAAGTCCAAGGATCCTGCGACTGTTACTCCTTATTTGCAGAAAGCGTTGAACTATTTGGATACATTTTGGGCAAACATCTTTACCTATATAAAGGATGGTAGTTATCCGATAGACAACAATGCAGCCGAGCGTGCAGTCCGTCCTCTGACAACCCAACGAAACAACATGCTCCATTTCGGCAGTGATGATGGAGCGAAGATGGCAGCCACTTATCACAGTATAATCAGTACGGTGAAGCTGCAGGGTCGGTCGGCGTGGGATTACCTTGGAAAGTTTTTTGTTAACATCTTTAACGGTTGCAGAGATTTCTTCAGTCTGCGACCAGATAAAATCGGATTGGCAATATGCCAATAGTTAATAAACAAGTAAAATTTTTAACATCTCGATATATAGGCACTTGTAAAAGTGCCTATACAAAGGGCTATGCCCTAAATTGAGTACTAACATATGGATATAAAAAGATGAATATATTAATTCATATACAAAATCTTAATAATATAAAAGAATTTGAAAATGAAAAAAATAGCCATTTTTAATCATAAAGGTGGAGTAAGTAAGACTACAACTGCATTTAATATAGGTTGGAAACTTGCTCAAAAAGGTAAAAAAGTTCTTTTGGTTGATGCAGATAGCCAGTGCAATCTTAGTTTGTATTCTTTAGGAAGTGAAAAGTTCAATGAATTCTATATGTCTGAGAACAAAAACAATATAAAGGATGCTCTGGAGCCAGCTTTTAAGTCAAAGCCTAGACTGATAGACGCAATAGATTGCATACAAATACAACACAATAGTAATTTGTATTTACTTCCTGGTAATTTGGATTTGTCAGAGTGCGAAGTACAATTAGGTCTTTCCTTTCAACTTACAGATTCTGTAGGTGCTTTAGAGAACCTTCCTGGCTCGTTCAATTACTTGTTTGATAAAGTTGCAAGTCGATATAATATAGAGTATATCATTATTGATATGAATCCAAGTCTCAGTTCCATCAATCAGGATTTATTGATAACATCAGATTATTTCTTTGTTCCAACGTCGCCTGACATATTTTCATATATGGCAATTAAATCTTTATCTCGAATTTTGCCAAATTGGGAAAAGTGGGCAAAAAATGCAAGGACTCTTTTTAAGGATGCAGAGTATCCTCTTCCGATGAACACTCCAAAATTTTTAGGCTATACGATTAATGATTTCAATCTTTCAAAGGGTAAACCGACGAAGGCCTTTGCTGAATTGATGGATAAAATCTCAGATGTTATAGATCAAGAATTAGTTCCTAATTTACAAAATGAAGGAATGCTCTTGCCTGATAAAAAATATGTAGATGCTCAGAACTTGAATAGTAATCTGAAGAGTCAACATAGAAAGCTACAGAAATATTGTATTGCAGAAATCTCGAATTTCAATAAACTAATTGCAATGTCTAATGATCAATCAATACCAATTTTTGAATTGAGTAATAAAGGCATGCAAGAGGGACAAAGCAAGACTCTTGGGTGGTTTAAGGCACTCTTTGAGTTGATTGCAGATAAGATTATTTTAATGACTTCAGATGAGGAATCCTAAAAAAACTAGGAACGCCAATCTGCAAAATATCAAGCGAATGCATTGGTTGCATGAGCAGTTGGTAAAAATAGTCCCAGCAATGGATACAAGCGATATATTGCGTTCCGAATACGTACTTATTGTGAGTGCATTTGATTGCTATATACATGATGTTGTTTTGCAAGGAATGTCAGATATGTTTTCTGGTAATAAGACTGAATGTAAAAGTTTTACTGATTTTTGCATACCAATGTCTACTGTGAAAGAATTATTGGCGACTTCAGATGTGTCGTTAAGAGAAAGTATATATAATGCCTCCGTAAAGAAGATTTTATCTAAAGATAGCTATCAATCTCCTAAAAGTGTAGAGTTTGCTTTAAGTATGGTAAACATGAAAAATATATGGTCTAAGGTAGCGAAGAAGATGGAAATGTCAACAGAAGATGTTAAAACTAATTTGGGTCTGATTATTTTACGCCGGAATAAAATAGCTCATGAGGCTGATATTGAAAACTTGGTGTCTATGAAAAAGACAGAAATTGAGAGAACGGATGTAGAAGAGGTTATAGCATTTCTCAATGATGTGGTATTGGCAATAGATAAAATCCGTATAGATGGATGAATCTCTTATCGTGATATATAGGATACAAACATACTTAAATTCAATCGTTAATTATGAACAACTTCAATGATATAAAAGTTGCGGTGGCCGGTACCGGCTACGTAGGTCTGAGCATAGCGACATTGCTGGCTCAGCACCATCATGTTACGGCAGTGGATGTAATCACAGAAAAGGTGGAGAAACTTAACAACCGTATTTCCCCTATACAGGATGATTATATAGAGAAATATTTGGCAGAGAAGGAACTCAACCTTACTGCTACTCTTGATGGCAAGGCGGCTTATAAGGATGCCGACTTCGTGGTGATTGCTGCACCAACCAACTACGACCCCGTAAAGAACTATTTCGATACTACACATGTAGAGGAGGTTATCGACCTAGTGCTTGAGGTGAACCCCGATGCCGTGATGGTTATTAAGAGCACCATACCTGTGGGTTACACCCGCAGCCTCTATTTGAAGTATGCGCAGAAAGGAGCGAAGATGTTCAATCTTCTGTTCTCTCCCGAGTTCCTTCGCGAGAGCAAGGCGTTGTACGATAACCTTTATCCAAGCCGCATCATAGTGGGCTATCCTAAGATTATCGACCGCCCAGAGTTTGTAGAAGAAAACGAGGCAATAAAGGCTGTAACAGATGTCGAGATGTTGAAAGAGGCAGCCAAAACCTTTGCAGCTCTCTTGCAGGAAGGAGCCATCAAGGAGAACATTGACACCTTGTTCATGGGCATGAAGGAAGCCGAGGCAGTGAAACTCTTCGCCAATACCTATCTTGCCCTTCGCGTAAGCTATTTCAATGAGCTTGATACATACGCTGAGGTCAAAGGTCTTGATACCAAAGCTATCATAGAAGGTGTAGGTCTTGATCCACGAATTGGTGCTCATTACAATAACCCAAGCTTTGGCTATGGTGGTTATTGTTTACCAAAAGATACCAAACAGCTTTTGGCAAACTATGCTGATGTGCCGGAAAACCTTATTGAGGCAATCGTTGAATCGAACCGCACTCGCAAGGACTACATTGCAGATGCCGTATTGAAGCGAGCTGGCTATTATAGCTATGCAGTCGACAACAGCTTTGACACTGCCAAGGAGCACAACTGTGTGATAGGCGTCTATCGCCTCACGATGAAGTCTAACTCCGACAACTTCCGCCAGTCTGCCATTCAGGGAATCATGAAACGCATCAAGGCAAAGGGTGCAGAGGTTATCATCTACGAGCCGACACTTGAAGACGGCTCAACATTCTTTGGAAACAAGGTGGTGAACAACATGGATGCTTTCAAGGCACAGAGCCATGCCATCATCGCCAACCGTTATGATGCTTGTCTGGACGATGTGAAGGACAAGGTATATACAAGGGATATATTCCGTAGGGATTAAAAATATAAAGGTAATAAGCAGACATTTCTGCTGTTAGTGTATGTTACAAAATGCACGACAAGGGAATGTATCAAACTTAATACCTTGGCATTTGCTTGCCTATAAAATGGACTATACTCTAAATTGAGTACAAATGACTCTCCAGTCCCTTAATATAGGGGGGGGAAGTTCTTGAGTGGTAAGCACTCAAATTAGGGTTTAAATTAGAAAGAAGTAACTTCGCTGCTGATTTGGAGAATCAGGCAATAAAGTTTGTGTTGCAGGATTTTTTTGAAGAAAAAGAAAGCCTGGTAGAACGCTTGTTCAAATTGGATGATGTGCTTTCTCGCATTGATTCTCTATAATCTTCATTGAAGGATGCCGAACGTAAGCGTAAGGCAGCTGAGCGTAAGGTGGATGACTTGAAATCAAAATTAAAGTTTGCCAATAAGAATCGCTTCGGCGACGTATTATGCTTTCGATAAATGGAGGATCGATTTTGTGGTTTACAGAATGTATAACAAATATGAGATATTACAAATTGAATGCTTACATTCAATATAAAAGCACTTGCAAAAGTGCCGATACAAAGGGCTATGCCCTAAATTGAGTACTAACAAAACATATAAATGTCACAAACAGCAAATAGAGTAATTAAGAATACTGGCTATCTTTATATGAAGATGGCGATAACGATGTTCGTATCGTTATATACCACCCGTTTGATATTGAATTCCTTGGGTGCTTCCGACTTCGGTATATATAATATCGTCGGAGGAGCGATTTCCATGTTGGGTTTCTTGAGTGCAACTATGGCAGGTGCTACCCAGCGATTTATGTCCTTTACAGAAGGACAAGGAAATATTGAGAAAAAGAAAAGTATATTTAATATAAGCCTTACCATACATTTCTTTACGGCATTAGTTGTTGGCGCTTTATTAGTCGTTGCTGGGTTTATATTCTTTAATGGAATTTTAAATATACCTGCAGCTCGAACAGAAGCAGCCAAGGTTGTGTATTTTAGCTTGATAATAAGCACAATGTTTACAATCATGTCTGTTCCGTATGATGCGATATTGAATTCTCATGAGAATATGCTCTATTATTCAATTGTGGGAATTGTTGAATCTATACTGAAGCTGATAGTTGCATTTGTTTGTGTATATACAAGTAGTGATAAGTTGATAATATACGGTTTGTTGATGGCATGTATTCCTTTTGTTACTCTATCAGTCATGAGAATATATTGTCATCGTAACTATAATGAATGTATAATCAAGCCTCGTACATATTGGGACAAACAGATATTTAGAGAGATGCTAGGCTTTGCTGGGTGGAATATGGGAGGAACGATGGTTATTATGCTTAGCTCGTATGGCCAAGGTATAATCCTAAATAATTTCTTTGGTACTATTCTGAACACAGCCCAAGGTATAGCCAGCCAGCTTAATGGACAAATGCAGGCTCTTTCATCTAATATATTGAAAGCTTTAAATCCGATCTTGGGTAAAAGTGCAGGAGCAGGAGATTCTGATTTGTTAATAAAGTCAACTTGTTTGGGAGCAAAATATTCGACGATGATTTATTTGATGTTTGCTTTGCCAATGTTTGTGGAATGTCCGTATATATTAAAACTATGGCTTAAAAATATACCAGAGTGGTGCTTGATATTTGTTCGTTTGCAGATTATTAAGAGTTTTATAGAAATGCAGTTTGGCACTCTTCCTGGATGTATTTCAGCAACAGGTAAGATAAAGAGATATACGATTTGTAGTACGATATCTAATTTCTTTCAATTGCCATTTATCTATATAGCGTTTAAGTTAG
>OKSN01000728.1_pt1 | contig 19717 bp, 10 predicted proteins | sample 1606191 | NCBI WGS metagenome assembly OKSN01 (sample SAMEA3879535, study PRJEB24766) | human gut metagenome | biome: human-associated habitat; feature: feces | place: USA | collected 1985/1987
CCCGCCGCACCGAACACATCCTTATGGCGGATAGCACTCCACAAAGCACCGTGGCCGCCCATACTCAATCCACTGATGGCACGCGCCTTTCTATCGGGAATGGTAGCATAGTTCCCGTCTGTATACTTCACCAATTCCGAGGTGACAAAAGTCTCATAACGGTAGGCAGGATTCTCCGGACTGTCCCAATACCAACTGTTCTTGCCGTCCGGACATACAAATATGATTCCTTTCTCATCCGCCATCTGCGGCAATTCCGGCTTCAGCTGCACCCAGCTCCGCGCATTGCCGCCATAACCGTGCAACAGATAAACCACCGGACAAGCCTGCTTGCCGATAGCCTTATCAGGCAATACATACACAACTTTTACATCCTTATTCATGGCTGCACTTCTCACCAACACCGTGTCTACACGTGCCGCCTGCAACATTACGGCAAACAGACACCACAAAAGCCCCAAGGCAATAATTCTTTTTTTCATCTATTTATTGTTTATTTTTTCTAATGGATGGCAATATTAACAATAAATACTGAAAAATCATTATCTTTGCCTCACAAACTATTCAAAATCCACTATGGAGTTTATTATCATTCTACTTTTACTTATTCTGAACGGCATTTTTGCCATGTATGAAATCGCTTTAGTCTCCTCAAGTAAAGCACGCCTTGAAACTCTTGTCGGAAAAGGGAACAAAAGAGCCAAAGGAGTATTGAAACAACTGGAAGAACCCGAAAAATTCCTCTCCACCATCCAAATCGGTATTACTCTTATCGGTATCGTATCCGGTGCCTATGGTGGTGCCACCATCGCTGATGACGTAGAACCGCTGTTCGCCCTCATTCCGGGAGTAGCCGCCTATGCCAAGACTCTCGCCATGATTACCGTAGTAGCCATCATCACCTATCTGTCGCTCATCATAGGCGAACTGGTGCCCAAGTCCATCGCCTTGAACAACCCGGAACGATGGGCCACCATGCTCAGCCCCTTCATGATTGTGCTGACCAAGATTTCCTATCCGTTTGTATGCCTGCTGAGCGCTTCCACCAAACTGATGAACAAACTCATCGGACTGAACAGCGGCGAAGAACGCCAAATGACACAAGACGAACTGAAGATGATTCTGCACCAAAGCTCGGAACAAGGCGTCATCGACAAAGACGAAACGGAAATGTTGCGTGACGTGTTCCGCTTCTCGGACAAAAGAGCGAATGACCTGATGACCTATCGCCGCGACATCGTCGTGCTCCATCCCACAGACACACCGGAAGAGGTGCTGCGTATCATCCACGAAGAACACTTCAGCAAATATCTCCTGGTGGAGCGGGGAAAGGACGAGATTATCGGTGTGGTTTCCGTAAAGGACATCATCTTGATGATGGGCGGCGAACAACCCTTCAACTTACGTAGTATTGCACGCCCTGCTTTGTTTATTCCGGAAAGTTTGTATGCAAAGAAAGTTTTAGAGCTGTTTAAGAAGAACAAAAACAAGTTCGGAGTTGTTGTAGACGAGTATGGAAATACAGAAGGTATCATCACCCTGCACGATTTGACGGAAAGTATCTTCGGAGACATCCTCGAAGAGAATGAAACGGAAGAAGAGGAAATCGTTGTTCGTCAAGACGGTTCCATGCTGGTGGAAGCTTCCATGAATCTGGATGACTTTATGGAGGCGATGGGCATTATGAACTATGATGACCTGAAAGAAGAAGACTTCACCACCTTGAGCGGTCTTGCCATGTTCTTGATAGGACGGGTGCCGAAAGCCGGAGACTTGTTCAGCTACAAAAACCTGGACTTCGAAGTGGTGGATATGGACCGCGGACGGGTGGACAAGCTGCTCGTCATCAAGAAAGAAGAAGATGAATAACAAACGCTATTGCGTCTTTATAATTAACTTAAACCATTAAAGCAATGAAAAAAGTAATGATGATTGCAGCCCTTGCCGCTGCATTGGTATCCTGCCAATCAAAAGGAACTCAGAACAATGACGCCGTCGCCATGGACGAAAGTGTAATGGCTGTTACCGGCAATGACTCGTCTGCCGTAGCCGTATACGAAGGAATCCTTCCCGCCGCCGACGGTCCGGGCATCCAGTATGTATTGAGCGTAGACAGTGTAGGTCCCGACGGAGAAAGCGGCTACACGCTGGTAACAACTTATCTGGATGCCGAAGGCCCCGGAAAGAACAAGAGCTTTACTTCCAAAGGAAAGAAAGAAGTTATCCAGAAAGACGTCGACAACAAGAAGAAAACAGCCATCAAGCTGACCCCGAACGACGGGGACACTCCGGTGTACTTCGTAGTAGTGAACGACACAACCCTGCGCCTTGTCAACGACAGCCTGCAGGAAGCTGTGAGTGACTTGAATTATGACATCATCCAGGTGAAATAGTCCATCCATACTTATAAGAAAGAACGGTACAGCCGGAATTACTGAATTCAGTGGTTCCGGCTGCTGTTTTTTCAATGAGGGGGCATTTCAAACAAGAGAACAGAAGGCTATATCAAAAAGTTAGTGCTATCTTTGTCGCTTCATCAAAGTATATATAAACATGAAACATTCTTCCGAGAAACCTTTAGCACCTGCCAACTACTCACGCTGTTTCAACAACCAATGCCCGAAAGCCGACAACTGCCTGCATCGCTTAGCCGCCCTTCGCGATACCCCCGAGTACCCGTCCATCCGCATCATCAATCCACTGTGTATTCCAGAGGATAGCAGCCAATGCGCCTATTTCCAATCGACACAAAAGATACATGTTGCATGGGGAATCAGCCACTTGCTCGATGAAGTTCCCTACAAGAATCTCCAACCTCTGAAAAGCCAGTTGATAGCCCATTTCGGCCGCGGAAAATACTACCGCTTCTACCGGGAAGAATCTTACCTTTCCCCCGAAGACCAGAACTATATCCGCAGAACTTTCCACCAATACAACATTCCGGGAGAACCGGCTTTCGGCTCTTACAGCGAGGAATACAAATGGTAGAAAGGTAATCTTCAGCCCCCTTTTCATGTCATTTTATCACTAAAAATATAGATAACACTTTAGTTCACAACGGTGAACACTTTGTTACAACAGTAAGAAACAAAGTGTTCACATACTATGAAACAAACTGTTCGCACTCAATAAAACAAACTGTTTTCTTTAACGGAACAAACTGTTTCACCTTATGAAACCCAGGTTTGGCAATCTCACCCTCATGAGTAAATTCAGACTGATAGGAGTCCATGCCCAAATGCCCTTTAAATGGACCAACCGTAGGCATTACAGCAACACCGGACATCTGCCAATTATGAATATGGCTAAAACATCGTATATACTTAGAGCCATACATATAACCCGATCCCCATGAATGTTCCGTATCTGTATCAGGACTCAGACTGACCATACCAAATGGGCGACAAGCAGAACTAAAAAAGAACCAACGAGAACGATGGCTGTCCACGAATGGATTTACCAGTTCTACATACTTCCAATTTGTTTCGGGCTCATTAGAATAAACCTTTAACGACATTAACAATGATGACAGAAATACTAAAGCCAATAAACACTTCTTCTTATCACATTTCATCATACTGGATTTTAAAAATTAAATCTTTATAATTTCTGCTTCCTATAGTTGCGAACATTTCGGTTATCACCTGTATCAAGCACCAACCGAATAGCGGCACCACCGGAAGCACGAAGAGAGAAACGAAGCACCGACTGGGCATTCACAAGATACCGCTGACATCGCACACGAGTACGGGTTTTTACTGATTTATCTCCATCTGTATAAATCTCAGCTATATAAGACTTTCCTTGCGGCAAAAAATCGAGACTAATCTCCTGTTCGCGAGCATCATTATTGGTTATGGCACCAACAAACCACTCTTCACCTTTGCGGCGAGCTATGGTAACGAATTCGCCTATCTTACCTTGAAGCACCTGCGTATCATCCCAAGTAGTATAAACATCATCAAAGAATTTCAATTCAGGTTCATCTTGTGAATCAGAGGGTTTATCATACCAATACATATACTGAAGAGGGCTGTAATAGATTACAGAAAGAGCCAACTGATGAGCAGGAGTTGTTTGAATAGTACGAGAACGAGGTACCCCATAACTATCTTTATCCGTATGCAAACGCCCGAAGTCCTGACGATAATAACAGATAGTATAGTCTGCGGCACCTGCAACAAAACGCGTAAAGGGAAGAATGGTATTATGAGTCGCATCAGGGAATTCTTCATTTCCTCGAATACCTTCTTGGGTCATCAGATTGGGATAAGTACGACTAAAACCCGTTGGACGATATTCATCATGAATGTCCACCATAAGGCCATATTGCGCACATTTCTTCACCGCTTCGTGCATCCACCTTGTCCATATTTGAGAGCCGACCTGTACAAAACCGAACTTAATACCCGCTATACCCCATGATTTGTAAAGAGGAAGTATCTCGTCCAGTTGTTGTTGAAGAGCACGTTGATTTACATAAAGGATAACACCTATTCCTTTCGACTTGGCATAACTAATCACTTCTTGCAGATTAAGCGCATCAATCTGCTCATTGCGCCGTGGGTCGAGCGTTACGGTAGTAGCATCAGAAGACTTGTCATATTCAAAACCATACCAACCTGCATCAAAATGAATATACTGCAAGCGGCGCTTCACTGCAAAATCCACTAAAGCCTTACCACCTTCAGTGGTAAGTGTAACTTCCCGCATTACCTTCCCCGGTTTAATCCAGGATGTATCAGCGATTTTACAATCAGGATTCAGATTAAGCAACAAGTCATTGTTAGCGAGAATATCTCCTGGCCGGGAAGCGCACATCACAATTCTCCAAGGCGTATGATATGGAGCTATATCCTCCACTATTCCATACATTGAAGTAAGCAAAGTATAAGGTTTCTCATCCGAAAGTTTAAATTTGGTACGCACATAATCCACGACCTGAGCCTCGGCAAGACAAGCATATTGGCCTTCTGGCAATTGAAGCATCAACGGACGATCCGACTCATTTTCCCACCCTTCGAGTGGCAAAAGATTATAAGGGGTCTGTGCCCGTTCGGTATGCCAAGCAAGAGTGCCTTTAGGAAGTGTAAATTGGGTAAACTCATTTTCAATCTTCAAATATTCACCTCCTACAAAACGATAACGGAATGCAACGCCTTCGTTATAAGCTCGCACATCCAGCACCATTCTCTTCCGCGAACCAGTTTTAGCCAACTCTATCTCGCAAGCATTATATAATTCCTTCACAACGGCACGTTCACCGTAGACAGGTTTCCAATTCTTATCTATCCGGCTGTTACGCGAAGTGACTATTCGGATTCCATCATACCAATTTTCGTTCCATTCGATTCCTAACCGAGAAGGTTCTATCACCTCTTTCTGTTGATAGAAAAGCGAATAGCTCAATTGTCCGTCATCGCTCACCGTAAACTCATATTCGCCGTCGGGCGATGTAACCTTCACCGCTTCTGCCATAACAGAAAACGCAACCAACATACCCCAAAACGTCAGTGTTAATCTCTTCTTCATATCAATTCTAATTACAATATTGTTATTTTGTTTAGCTCCACACCTATCCGTCACACACATTTATAAATGACTCTCGGAAACGATACTTTCAACACCGACAGCCTTTATGTCTCCAAAATCGAGCAACAACGAAATATGCCTGTCACGTGTACCAAATAATGTTCCATTATTGGAACGTGCGTCTTTCACAGCAAACCAATAAGTATTACCATCCACTTTCACCGCATCCTTCTCATAAAAAGTCCAAAATTCAGGAGCACTCTGTACGCTATAGCTCAACCGAAGCCATCCATCTTTAACCTCTTCGGGTTTATGGCTGAATGTCACTTTTATATAAGGGAATTCTGAAGGATTATAGTGTATCCGGTTTTTCTGCATTGAGATACCTTTGTTCACCAATAAGAATTCATTGCCGACAGGCTCTAAATCAGGTGCTGCAATTTGCCACCCTTTCCAGCCATATTTAAGTTGTTCTGAAATTTGCCCTTCAAGAGGAACCGGTTCGTTTTTTCCTAAGTAAAAGAGTAATGTTCCAAAACCCGGATTATCACACGTCCATCCTATGCCTTCAGGGCGAATACGCTTTAGCACCTTTTCCGTATAAGGCATTGCAATTCCCCTTCGTTCCACATAATGATTATATGCAATTTCAAAAACAGCCCTGAATTTGCCCAATTCTGCTTCTCCCATATTTTGCCAGTTACAATATTTACCTGTAGCATCTTTCCAAACTTCAAAAGGAACATCCGTATAGCCCAAGTTAACTTTAGAAAGATATTCATATCCTTTCATAATACGATTATCTAAAGCCGCATAAAGATTATCCCCTTGTTTCCAAGCGCATTCTGCCAATTCAGCCAAAACACCTACTCCAAGCATACAGTGAGCTTGATCACGTCCCGATTCTTGCAATTGGCCAGTTTCTGCAATGTAATTAGGCAAACTTCCATTATCCCGACTATTATAAAAGAAGTCTACAGCCTGATTGTAAAGAGGTTCATCATTACAGAAAATACCAATTGCCATCACCATTTTGTTAACCGATCCTCCCCAATTACCATTTGCATAAGGTTTGGCTTGAACAAAAGTGGTAAGTACTGGAAGAAATACATTACGGAACATACCTTCTATACTCTTTGTATCAGCTTCGCTCCAACCTTTCACATATTGATTATCTTGATAAGTGTAACGCATTATTTCAGCTGCATTTATAAGCATGAATCCCTGAAGACCTGCACAAAGAGGATCATCAGGTCCATATATTTTCTGTAATGTGGATGCATATCCTCGAAGAATTTCCATAGCTTTATCGGCATGACGTACATCACCGGTAATGTTCCACATCAGAGCATTATAATAAGCCGCATTACAATCGCTTTCACAAGGAGCTTTGGTGTATCCATATTTTCCGGCACGACTGATATTCTCAAACGGCCCCTTCATTTCATACTCAAAGGATGCACCCGGCACTTTTCTCAATAAATCATACGAACCCATAGCCGGATAGGAATTCTCTTTCACAAGTCGAGTAATACGTTTTAAATCGTCTTGAGAATGAAGCAAACCGGGATGAATAAAGTTTCGGGCAGCAGCAGAAAATATCGAACATAGCATCACTAAAACGCTTGCACATTTAAGTAGTTTTTCATATATATCCATAACAAATACTCTTTTAAGATTAAAAGAACAAAGAGCTTGCACAATTTATTGCAAATAACAAACTGGCAAGCCCTATTAATTTATAGTTTCAATTTACTATTATTCCCATCCAGGGTTGTTTCCCAATTCTTGTCCGTTAGATAGGGTATTCAGCCAATTCACCGGAATAGGACGAAGACTATATTTGGCATTGGTGGCTGCACTTAATTGAGTTTGGATTAAACCACCTGTAATATGGGTTACGTCCCAGTTATACTCTAAAACTCTTTCGGCCAACTTACCAGTTCGAGTCAAATCATTCCAACGAGGTGCTTCACCAAATAATTCAAGTGCTCTTTCATCCAATACGTCATCAATAGTGACTGTACCTTCATATTTAGCCAAACCTTGTTCCTTCGCATTATGCATTGCACGCTCACGAACCGCATTGATACAAAGCAAAGCATTCACATTGTCTTTTTTCATTACAGCTGCTTCGGCTGCAATCAAGTAAGTTTCAGCCAATCGAAACAACACGATGTCACGACTTCCATACTGGCTACCACCACTTTCGCCATAAAGAGTACCTGCATCCTTGAACTTATATACCGGCAACCAAGCACGAGTGGTTGAACTATTGCCTTGCAAACCGGTAATAAAGTAATCATCTTCAGAGCAATCTTTGTAAGAACCGGAAGGATAATTATAAATAAACTTCATCGGAGAAGCAGCATTTGCCGCATCTTGCTCAGCTTTTGAATACACTCTAAAGCCTTCTTCTGTAGGTACAGGAAAATGAATCACCGTATCGGCAACACCTGTACTTGAAGACCCTAGCTGAGTAGTATTCATAAAGGCATTACGTCCATAAGTACGTCCATCCACCGAAGTAGCAGGATCTCCATTAAGCGGACTCATAAAAGTAACTTCCGCACGACGGTCTTTTTTCCAATCGAAAGAGGTATAAAGATACTTTGAGGGCATCACATCTCCGTAGTCATTGGCGTAGAAATTTGATTTGGCCAAACCTTCCCAACCTTCACGGTAAGAGAATAGATAATAAGTACTCTGTTGATTATTATTATTATTTGTACTATTGTTATAGTTTACAGCAAAAATAACCTCATCATTAGCCTCATTAGACTGACGGTGAACCATAGCATAGTCTTCAAGTAAACTATGCCCCGTCTTTTCAATTACATACATCGCATCATCATATGCATTTTTAAAGTCATTCACATCTGCATAGTCCTGATATCCACGAGTCAAATAAACCAAAGCACGCAAATGGCGAGCTGCTGCTTTTGAAGCACGTCCAAAATCGGAAGCTCCTTGTTTTTCGGGCAATGAAGAAGATAACACATCTTGCAAGTCTTTCAGAATCTGAGTATAAAATTCCGCGCCACTGTTCAGTTTAGAAGTTGTTGCTGTTGATTGAGCTTCTTCCAGTACCAAAGGAGCTTGCCCCCAATTCTTCACAATTTCAAACAAATAAAGCGCACGAAGAAATTTGACTTCTGCCACCCTCAAGTCACGTTGATTCGGATCAATTCCTTCAATAGGGTCTTCTGTTTTAAGAGTCACATTTGTAGCACGGCCGATAGCAGCATTTACATCTTTTAATGCTACATAAAGTTTAGACCACTGCTCATATACAGTTCCGTTTGATTTATCATAAGTCACTACATACTGATTCAAGTCGCTAGTAACAGTACCGTTAGGCTGTGTGCCAATATCAGTACCCAATTGAGTAAGTTTATGGTAACTATAATTATTATATACAGACTTCAAAGAGGCATACGCACCATTAACTAATGATTCATAACCTTTGGCTGTTTTGTAATAGTCTTCAGCTGACTGACTAGTCCAATTTTCTTCTTCAAGAAAAGACGAACAACTTGCGAAAGTAGCTACGGAAATAAGCAATAAGCCCTTTTTAATTATATTCTTAGTTTTCATTTTATTCTTTCTTTAATTTCGATTTGTTAAAAAGAAACATTCACTCCAAACATCACATTGCGTGTCATAAGGTCTGTGCTAGATACATTTGTAGGTAACTGTTCGGGAACAATAACATTATCAGCACAAATAATCATCGGATTTTGAACCGTACAATACAATCTCAAATTGGTCAAGAATGATTTAGAAATCAATTTCTTATCAAATGTATATCCCAAACTAACATGAGTTATTTTAAAGAAATCTGATGATGACATTGTATGTGAAACGTCCGACTTCTGATTTCCCCACGAACCTGCTTTGCTACGATAAGTTCCCATATTACCGGGTTGAGCCGATTCATTAGTAGGATTCTCTGGGGTCCAATAATCTTTCACCATATTATTTAAGTTCATATTATTGTTCTCAAGTGCATAAGACACATAGAATTGATTACGCATACGACCGCCCAATTGGAAAGAAGTACCTACCGATAAATCAAAATTCTTATAATTAAAAGTATTAACCATACCACCGGTCCAATCCGGGGTGCGCTTACCATCAATTACGCGGTCAGCATCATCTATTTTACCATTTTTATCTAGATCCAGTACTTTATATTGGCCAGGTTTACATCCATATTTAGCAGCCTCTTCTGCTTCGTCCAACTGCCATACGCCAATAGTCATCAAATTATAGTTGATGTCAATAGGTTGTCCTACCACCCAAAGATTGCTATAATCACCCTTCATTCCTTCGAATGACTTACCTCTTGAAGTCAGATCTTCTATATATTGCAGCTTTTCAATCTTATTATTATTATAAGCTATATTGAATGAAGTTCTCCATGAAAAGTCTTCTGTACGGATATTTTCCGTATTCAATACAAATTCAAAACCTTTATTACGAACAGAACCAACATTAGCCTTTACTGAAGAATAACCAAGAGTAATGGGAAGAGTTTTGTTCATAATCAAATCTTCTGTCAAACGGTTATAGTACTCAAAAGAACCTGATATACGGTTGTTCAAGAAACCAAAATCAACACCGATATTATATTCTGTTGTTCTCTCCCAACCTAATTCCATATTACGCAAATTGTTAGGCACGTAGCCAATTACATCATTCGTTCCAAAAGAATAGTACTGAGCGCCACTGATAGAACCTTGTGTCTGATAAGCACCTACATTATCATTACCAGACTGACCGAAACTTACACGCAATTTCAAGTTATTCAGCCAATCAATATCTTTCATAAATTCTTCTTCAGTGATTCTCCAAGCCAATGCACCAGCGAAGAAACCTCCCCATTTATGTCCTTCAGCCAATTTGGAAGAACCGTCATAACGCATACTTGCAGTCACATAATACTTGCCTTTATAATTGTAGTTCAAACGTGCCAAATACGACATCAATGATGTTTTAGTGTACTTAGATTGAGTCTTATTCGTTTTTGCACCATTTTGCAAAGCATACCATAAAGAATTATAAGAAAGACCGGCACCGTCACCACGCATAAATTCATTCTGATATTCGGTCATTGAATAAACACCTGTCAAATCAAAATGATGGTCCTTCATCAAATCAAAATTATAAGTAACCATATTATCCCAAACCCAATTCAAAATGGTAGTTTTCTCATACCATGCAGTAGCTTGTGAACCTTGATTACGCTTAGTATAAGCACCTGCATACATACCATAGTCAATAAATTGAAGATCGGGAGAAAATGTAGAGCGTAACGCCAAATTCTTAATAGGATTAAACTCTACAAATAAATTACTCAGAACATCATATTTCTTATATCTCCATGATTGGTTTTTCTGAGTTACAAAAGGATTGAACTGTCCGCTACCATATTTGAATTCCTGCTCACCTGTCACAAGATTAGTAGGATGATAAGTAGGACGTAAACGATAAATAGTCTGCAAACCATCTTCATTACCAGTTTCTTGGTCAGAAAAAGTTCCATAAAGGCTTACCCCGAACTTAAAGTAATCATTAGGCGTTACGTCAACGGCAGCACGCAGATTATATCGCTTATAAAACTGAGGTTGAAGACAACCATCTTCATTATGATAACCCGCAGACGCCACATAGGATGATTTCTCTGTTCCTCCAGAAACTGAAAGTGTATGACTGTTCATCCACGCAGTAGAAGTAAGAGCATCAAACCAATCCATATAATTATTATTTTCAATAGCAACCAATTCTGATGCTGAAAATATTTTATCATCCGAAACATATTCTCCGTTACCTTTAGTAGCTCGAGAGTATTCCCGTGCAAGTTGGACATATTGCTGTCCATCCATCATATCGGGAGCATTCATATAATTTTTAAATCCAACGGAACCATCATAACTGACTTTAGGAGCTCCGGCTTTTCCTCTTTTGGTAGTCACGATTACAACTCCATTCGTAGCTCTGGAACCATAAATAGCTGTAGAAGAGGCATCCTTCAATATATCAATCTTTTCAATGTCATCAGGATTGATGTTTTCCAATTCAGCACCAGGAACACCATCAATTACAATCAATGGTTTGGTACTACCACTAACTGTATTCAAACCACGAATCAAGATATTATACCCACTACCAGGCTTATTAGATGAGCGTTGAATATTGACACCAGGCACTACGCCTTGCATAGCACCAGCTGCACTGGAGATACCAGCAGCCGTCAATTCTTTTGTAGAAACAGAAGCTACGGCACCCGTCAAATCAGATTTCTTAACTACGCCATAACCCACTACAACAACTTCATCAAGCATTTCTGTATCTTCTTTCAACACTATCTCATTTAATTTTTTATCTGAAGCTGATAATTCCACAGATTTATAACCTAAATAAGAAACAACTAAAATAGCTTTAGATGAAGAAACGCTCAATGAAAAGTTTCCATCAATATCAGTAATTGTTCCATTGGTAGTACCTTTTTCTATAATACTTGCACCAATAATCGGTTCACCAGTAGAGTCAAGAATCCTACCTTTAACTACACTCGTCTGCATAACAGCCTGAACATCGTTCGCTTCGGCAAATGCCATCTGCGGACTCCCCGCCAACAAAGCTGATACCATTGCCGCTGAGAATAAAATTCTTCTCGATGAGAACTTTAGAAATTCATTCTTCATAAATTTATAAATTTAAAATTAACACTATATTATTATCAATACCTAATTAGATACATTGCTTCAAGTATTCGCGTACCTCTTTACGGCTGATGAAAAGATGGTTCTCCACCGTGCGGCGCGAAAGATTCAATTCTTCCGAAATATCTGTGACAGACTTGTCTTCAAAACGGTTCATGACATAAATCTTACGACGCTGCGACGGAAGAAATTCTACCCGCCGTTTCTCGCAAGCCAATAAATCATCGGCTACCACACAAGACTCCACCTCATTATGACTAACCTCCGTCCTATCATACATATAAGAGGTAATCTCTTGTTTCTTATAATAGCGACGCAAATAGTCGTTCACCAAATTACGCGAAATGGTATAAATGAAAAACTTGACAGTATCGGGACGGAGCATTCGTTTATAGTCCATCAGACGGACAAATACATCTTGGGAAAGATCTTCCGCCTCTTCCTTATTATTCACCTTATTATATATATACAGGTAAACCGAAAAATGATAACGCTCATAAGAATCAGCTATCAATTGGGGGGATGTCATCATGCAGTTTTCCATAATAAATTAGATTACGATTCATGTTTTCCGTTCGATTGAACAATGCAAAAATAACTTCTATTTCAATAAAAACAACACTTCTGAAGGGCATACAAATCTCAACTAATACGGTTAGACTAAAAACAAAGAAAGTCGCTAATATATAGCGACTTAAGAATATGAGACTCACAGTATCAATTAATAATTTGAGACTATTCGTTGTTCCCTCCTATGCTTCGGATATATTCATTCGGAGTAATTCCCGTAGCTTTCTTGAAATAACGGAAGAAAGAAGCGCGGGAACTGAAGCCACAAAGTTCGGCAAGAGCACTCAGCGTATATTTGGAATACTCTTCCGTATTGACTAAACGTTTAAACTCGGCAATGCGGTAATCGTTGATATAATCATAATAATTGCGTTCCAAGTATTGATTGAAAAGATAAGAAAGTGTATGGGCAGACGTATCAATGGCAGCAGCCAAATCGGCTATCTTCAAATCAGAATGCTTATAAAGCTTGTCTTTATGCATGATTTTTTCCAGCTTGTCCGTCAGTCGCCTGCACTCTTCCGAGCTGACCTTTACGCTCTTATACTTTTCTTCGGATACCGATTTTGTCTCCACCGCAACAGATTGTTCTTCTTTCACGACCTGTACCTGCTCAGGGGCTTGTCTTTTTCCACGCCCGAAGAAATAATAGCCTCCACCGGCCAACAGTACTGCTACAACAATCCCCCAAGCAAGCCAACCACTGAAAACAGAAGCGATTTCCACCTTCAGCAGAGTTTCCGAATCCGGTTCCCCCATACGGCGCACCTTAAACACATAAGAACCGGAAGGCAAATCATAATAGGTCACTTCCGAACGCCCTGTAATTGCTATCCAACCGTCATCCCTACCCTCCAACTGGTATTCATAGGACATAAAAGCAGGAGAAGTATAGGAAAAGTCGGAAAAACAGAAAGTGACATTTTTCTCCGAAGGCTCCAACCCGATTCTCGAAATACCACTTCCAACGGTGACCATCGGATAAGTAGACGGCTTGCCATTGATATGCACATCAGTTACCTTGACCGGATAAAAATCATGCTTCTTCTGATTCATGTGAGCAACATCCAAAGAGACCAATCCTTTAGAATTTCCAAACCAGAGATTCCCTTCCGCGTCACAAACCGGCGGGCATAGGGTAAAAATGGAACTCGGAATGCCGTCTACAAAGTTATAAGGGATAAAGTTGTCATTCTTGTCATAATGGAACAAACCGTCACTCGTCCCCATCCACAGCCATTTTTTACGATCTTCTATAATGAACATCCCGTCGCGTCCCTCCAAAGGAGTGCCGGGCTGCAACCGCCGGAAGCTGTTCATAGACAAATCGGATATGAACAGAGAGCCTTTGTCCGGAAAGAAATAAAGATTATGCCCGGAGTCCTCGTAAACGACCCTGATTTTCTCCTTATGGATAAATCCCTCGGGAAATATATCCGTACGAAGCTTTTCCGAAGAAGGGTCCCAGATACATACGCCATTTTCCGTACAAATCCATCCTTTACGGGTAGAGTCAAAATAGATTTCGTAGACATTGCCTTCGGGAAGTCTGGAATTGGAACTGGTATAGTGGGCCACCTGCCTGCCGTCTTTATAACAATAAACGCCTTGAGAGGTTCCTATCCATAAGTTCCCTTCCGCATCCTGCTTGATGCAGAAGATATGTCCTTTCAGAAAAGGTTGCGGTTCACCGTCAGGTGCAAAGTCACGTATGGTCAGTCTCTCCGGATTGAAGATGTACATTCCTCCACCGTAAGTTCCTACATAATATTCTCCTTCATAAAATAAAATACAGAATATCATGCCGGAGCGCATTTCGGGCGACTGGAAACTTTTGAAACGATTCCTTTTCTCATCAATATAGAATAAGCCGTCACGCGAACCTACCAGCTTTTCATGCCCATTGATGGCAAGGGCACGGATAGGCATGTCTCTGGAATTGAAATAAGGAGGGAAAGCATAAGTAGTAAACAAATCACTCTGATATAAAGTATAATCAAGTCCCAACTGGTAGAACCCTATCCAAATCATTCCGTTCCGGTCTACCAAAAGCGAATAAACGGAATTGGAACGCAAGCTTTCATTGTCACCCGTCTCATGCCGCATGGTACGGACCACCTTCCGCCGGTCTGTGGCTATGAAATGCACTCCATTGCCATCCGTTCCTACATACAACATATTTTTGCCGTCGCTGGAAAGGGAAGAGATGATGTTGCACCCCACCTCCACAAAATGCTCAAATTCTCCGGAACGGGTGTCAAAGGAAATAATCCCTTGGTCCATAGTACCCAGATAAATGGTAGAACCGATACGGGTGATATTGTTAAAAGCACACACATGCTTGCCGTCTTTTACATTATGATAGGCTTTCACTTTTCTGTCGGACAATCGTAACGAATACAGTCCCTTCTCGGTTGCCATCCATAGCATGCCCTGCTCATTCAATGAAAGTCCGGTTACAACATTCGAAGCAGAAAGGGCATTTTTATCCAGTAATATTTGCTCCAAGTTTCCTTTCTTGTATAAAAAGAGCCCTTTCGCACTACCGATATAGAGTGTCCCTTTTCCATCATGAAGCAAAGAGTGGACTGCACAATTTATCATATCGGGGACAATAAGTTCCAAAGCATCCAATTCTTTGTTCAAACGCCACAATCCCATGCCATTCCCCATCCACAATTGGTTATCTTCCATTTCGGCAATAACATTGACACGTTTCAATTTCTCATTGGAACCGGTTATCGGATAGTGTTTGATATGGCTTCCGTCAAAACGCTCCAAAGAATTACCCGTACCTATCCAGACAAATCCCAAAGAGTCTTTATAAATGGCATTGACCAGCAAATCAGACAGTCCGTCGGATACCGACAAGCCACGCAAGGTATATGTACTTGGATAGGCCCATGCACAGAACATCAACAAGTGAAAAAGAAAAATGTATTTTATTATGTTTTTCATTACACTGTAGTCTTTACTCTATGGTGCAAATATAACGAAAAACATCAACTGTATAGCTACCTCAAGCTTAAAAATAGAGAGAATGATATAACTATCTTCCCCAATATTCCAATCCTTTTGTAGCCTTAGCTTTGTATGTCTGTCCCTTTATTGTAATCGTACAATCGGCAGAGGCTTCATAATACCACCCATCCAGTTGATGTTCCAACAAAACATTTGCAGGTTTTTCAGATTTTATAGTAACCCGAGGAGTTTGCAGCAAAGTACCGTTTCCCAAAAACAATGTAGTTTCTTTTCCCGCCTTGTTTCCGCATAAAGCATAAACAGCTTTTGCCTTCATATCCCCCATGCCGCAAAGGTGCGACGCGTTGTCTGAGGATAAAATACAATCCTTACGACCATTCCTCTGTTCAACGCAAACTGCGACATGGCTCCCTTTGTCCTTACATTCCACCTCCGGAAAAATGACAGACTCAATCTGTCCCGGTTCGTTTACCGAAGACGGCTCATAGATTGCCACAAACGGACGGCTCCATGCCTCTCCTGACTGTCTGGCAACAAATGTCAGGGTAGGCTGTTCCTTGATATTGTAGGGCATCCCCGGAGTACGGCTATAACCTTCAGTCATGGGAGACAAAGCGGTAAAGACTTTACGGTCTTTTTCCCCTTTCATCCACAAGTTCATGGAAATATCATCTCCGTCTTTCATGTCGATAGTGAAAGAGGCCTTTACATCCTTAGCCGTCTGCACTGCTTTCTTGTTGTAGATATAAGAATAGGCATACAAATGTGCGCCGGCAAAAGAGAGTTCTTCGGTAGGCTGTAACCCCAAATCGGTACCGTCTGTACCGGTCAGTGAAAGCGTCTGCCCAAGATTGTGATAAAAATAATCATGCATTTTGTCTCCACCCTGCACTTTACGGCTACGGAATATGTCAACATAGTAACCGGTTTCCGGTCCCGTGGTGACGATGCTCGTCAGACGGGTCTGGTCGGCACAACTCTCCGGTTCGCGGAAGTAAACTTCACTATATGTAATCGGATAAAATTCTCCTTTCTTTGATACCGGTGCCGGAAAGCAAGAGTTCACACGGAAAGCATGGTTACTCTTCATTACCGGATAGCTCGATATACCGTCTACACAAACCGTATTATGACTGGGAAACTGGGAATAATATTCCAAGTAATCCAATCCGCTATACAGATACAAGCCGATACCGGCATCGGGACCCAAAACATAGCCTTTGCCATAAAGCTCCATAGAGATTCCGTTGGCGTGCATGTGATTGCCTTCACTGCCATTCAGCGATACCATAAGGCTGTGGCGTGGATGCATCCCGTTGCGCTGCACCAACCATGACACATTCGGAGCATAGAACAACGGTGATACATAATCTTCTATCTTGCCAGCCTTAATATCAGGATTCAGCACCAATGGTTTATCGTCAAAAAAAGAATTGATGGAGACACGGGCATTCCGTTTCCCGTTCGCCTCACCCATATCTGGCTTCAAGCACTTCAACAAAGCCGTGAAATAATCCTCCTGCTCTTTCTTGCCATTGACCTGGGCATTCCCTATCATGCGGATTATTGGAGAAGTATTCAAATAACCGGGATGGGTATCACCAAATCCGCACATCATCCGGTTGGGGAACAGATATTGGGGAGTAGCGGCTACTGCTTTCGGAATAACCGGCAAATCCAGAGTCAAATCATATCCCAAATTACGGTCGAACAGATTGGTGAAGTTGGCATAGTCATTAAGTACAACACCACTGTAACCGGGACACTCCGCCCAAATACCGGTATTTGAGTCATAGCCATAATCCGCCAGTTTCTTCAGGCTCCATTGACGGATACTGGAACGGTTGAGCACATAATCAATGTAGTACTCACGCCCCTTACCGTCGGCATAACATCTATTATCTTCCAAAATCATGCCAATGTCCATGACATAACGCGCCTGCATCAGGTTCCAGTTGTTATGAGGCACTCCGTTTGCTATGATATTGTCTGCCCATTTCTTGAAAGCTCCGGCATAGATTTCCAGTTTATCGGCATAATTGCTATGTAAATAGCCGTAAAGAAAATCATAAAGAGGAACTATATCTTTAAGAATATCTTCGTGGATTACCTCGAAAGAAGTCATGCCCACCAAAGTTTGCTGGTGCCCATGATTCAGGTCAACGGGGACATTCCGATAATAGATGCCCTGCATGTAGGTATCAAAAACTCCGGCTGCCAATTTTGCATATTTCTCATCATCCGTCAGCCAGTAAAGGAAAGCTGCATCACGGGCAATGCCCATAATTTCACGGTTCAGGCTTTCTATGTTACGACCGGTTTTGGAAGGGTGCACACTTTCCATGGGGCGTCCCGGCAAAGAGTTGTTGCAAAACGTAACATTGCCACCGGCGTCATCGTAAGGAACGACATCTTCCAACTTCGGACGACTGTGTGTAGCAAAGGTCCCTCGTGTCCCCGTATAGCGTACGGTTGGAACTGGAGCTTTTTCTCCACCGGCATAATCAAAGGTTTCACCTTTTACATATACATCCGTGGCATGCGATTCCCAATACATGGCAAGTCGCGAAAGCAACCATTCCGGCTGTGCTTCTGTCAACCGGACATAAACATCCGTCTTGCTTTTCAGCTTTCCGAACACTTCTTCCGCCCACGGTTCATTACTTATCAACTTCAAAGTAGCCTCTTTTCCACCGGCATCAGTCAGATAACGCGGATGCCCTTGGGGAAGATTCATAGACAGAGTGTTGAGCTGTGCCTGCAATAATACAGAAAAGAAAATTGCCATTAATAAAAGAATCTTTTTCATAGTATCTATCTTTTTTCCTTTTAATACGTACAATCTCCTCTTTACACTCAACCAATAAGTGTGTTTTTTCCAATTAATAAGAATATATCTAAAAAGGAAACAGCAACGGCAACACAAATACCATCACCACTCCCATAATAATCTGCAACGGGAGCCCCACTTTTATATAATCCATGAATGTATATTGTCCTGCCGGCATCACCAGTGCATTGGGCGGTGTAGAGAATGGAGAAGCGAAACACATGCTTGCCGCAACCGTCACGGCAAACAAGAACGGAACGGGACTTACTCCAATCTGAATCGCACTTTGAAGAGCAATAGGGGCCATCAGCACTGCCGTCACCGTATTGCTGATGAACATGGTCATCAGGGAGGTCGTGAAATAGATTCCGGCCATGAGTGCCAACGGGCCGTAACTGCCCAAGCCGTTGACAAGGCTGTTGGATATGAACTCGGCTCCTCCCGTTTTTTCCAGGGCTAACGACATGGGAAGCATGGCGGCAATCAGCACGATGCTTTCCCAATTGATGGTTTTATAGGCCGCTTCCACATTGCGGAAACATCCGGTCAGCACCATAAGTATGCCGGCTATCATGACCGCCGTGACGGGGGCTACGGGGATGAAGTCGAATACCATCATGGCGACCATCAGTATCATGATGGCCGCTGCCAGCGGGGCTTTGTAGTCCAGGGTCACCTTGGCCGCTTCGTCGAGCGGCTCTCCCAATACGACCCAGTCTTCATCTTCTTTGCTCAACCGCGAGATGTCGCTCCACGTACCCTGTATGAGCAGTACGTCGCCGGAGTGGATGCGAAGGTCGCCCAAATCCTGCAGCAGGTATTCTTTCTTACGGCGGATACCCAATACGTTAACATTGAATTTGTCTCTGAAGCCTATTTCTTTAATCGTGTGGTTGACGATTCTAGAGGCCGGCATTAAGACGATTTCAGCAATGCCTATGTCATAGAAATCCAGCGAACGGTCTCTGCGTATGTCTTCCGAGGTCCGGCCGTCGAGAAATTCCAGTCGGTGTGCTGCGGCCCAAGCGTTTACTTGTTCGAAATCTCCTTTGACATATAGAATATCTTCTGCTTG
>OKSN01000753.1_pt1 | contig 19355 bp, 11 predicted proteins | sample 1606191 | NCBI WGS metagenome assembly OKSN01 (sample SAMEA3879535, study PRJEB24766) | human gut metagenome | biome: human-associated habitat; feature: feces | place: USA | collected 1985/1987
TGGACAGCCGTTTGGTTTACTGCTTGCAGAATGGTCTTCCGTTGGATATGGACGTTTATGATTTGGCAGAATGGTGCTGCTTGGCAGAGTTGGGTGAACTCTCTATGGACAATGGTTGTGCTGCTGTTACGTTTCCCGATTTTACCCGTGGTGAATGGAATAAGGTGAAAGGATATAGACACGCTTATGCTGCTCCTGCTGACGAGGAAGCAGCGATGGAAAAAGCGAAGGCTTTCACTAGCAAATTGAAAGAACAAGGCGCCAAAGAATGGGCAGCAACCGAAGAATAAAATAAAATTTAAAAAACATGTAATCAATAGGCTCAGGGTATCAAAGAGTGAATCCCGTTCAGCAACAATAGCAGAACGGGATTTTTCACTTTCCTCTGTACTCTTGTGGTGACTGATTGAAACAGGCTTTGAAGCAATGCCGGAAGTAACGTAGAGAACTGAATCCTGCCTGATAGGCTATTTCCGTGATTTGTAGCTCGGGATGATTTCTCAACAGTTCTGCTGCGTATTTCAGGCGGGCATTCATAATGAACTCGTTAGGAGACATACAGCTCAAGGCTTTCAGTTTATTGTAGAATGCGCTACGGCTTAAAGCCATTTCCTTGGCTAGGGCACCGACGTCGAATTCTGAGTCTGAGAGATGGGCTTTGACCGTTTCCTCTAACTGTTCCAGAAACTTGGCATCAATAGGGTTAAGCGCTAGTGCTTGTATCTCAATTTCAGCAGGAGATTCACTAGTTGTCATTTCCTGGCTGAATTTCTGTTTTAGCAGTTTTCGGTTACGCAGTATATTGGCAATGCGAGCTTGCAGCATTTTGTTGTTGAAAGGTTTCCCAATGTATTCATCGGCACCGCATTGCAGTCCTTCCAACTTTTTGTCGTTCGAAGTGAGGGCTGTGAGCAGTACTACGGGGGTGTGGCAGAGGTCGAAGTCGGTTTTTATCTTGGAACACATCTCAATACCGTTCATTTCCGGCATCATGACATCGCTTAGTATAAGGTCGGGACGTTCTTCCATTGCTTTTTGTAGTCCGTCCTTGCCGTTCATCGCAATAACTATCCGGTAGAGTGGCGAGAGTAGATCGGTGAGCAGTTGGAGCAGTTCTTCGTTATCCTCTACAATGAGTACGCAGTCCTTGTCCGTCCTTCCAATGGAAATAGGTTCCGGTGTTTCTGCGCATTCTTCTGTTTCTGTCGTTTCTGTGAATGGTGCGAGTATTGTTGCAGATTCCGCTTTTGTTGCCTCTATGAAGGTGACATCGTTGTCATCTTTAAAGAGATTTTCTTTGGGTAGTATTACTGTGAAGATACTTCCATAATCTATTGCACTTTGCACTTCGATTTGACCGTGGTGTAGTTCTACAATACCTTTTGAAAGAGCCAAGCCGATACCGCTACCGGGTGAGGAAAAGTTTTCGTCCGCCTGGTAGAAGCGGTCGAAGATGAACGGTAGGGCCTTTGAGGGAATACCTTTGCCGGAGTCTATCACCTTAATATAAATAGAATCTCCTTTATCGGTGATTGACAATTCTATCTTTCCTTTTTCAGGCGTATGTTTAAAGGCATTGGAAAGTAGATTGGTGAAGACTTTCCTCAATTGTCGTCCATCGAACCAGCACAACAAGTTTTCTGCTTCTGTATGGAATATGAACTGTATATTCTGTAAGTTCGCTTGGTCTGTGAAATCTTGATGAATTTGTCTCAAGTAGGGGATGAGGTCCATTTGGCAAACGTTTAGATGCAGTTTCCCACGTTCCATCTTCCGGAAATCCAGTAGCTCTGAGATCAGCTCTTTGAACTGGAATGTGTTTCTGTAGATTTTTGTCAGGCGACTGCGCAGAAAAGGAGAGAGGCTATTGACTTGTAACAGTGCTTCAAGTTGTGCGATAATGAGTGTTAGCGGTGTACGAAACTCGTGAGAGATATTGGCAAAGAACTGCAACTTGGCTTGTATCAGTTCTTCATTCTTCTCTTTTTCCAGTTTTTCTTGTGCCAGTGAGGCGCGGAGTTGCATCTTGGAACGTGCTTCACTGAAAATATTCCAGCCAATGACAGTGATTGTGCAGAGATAAAGAATCCACATCCACCAGGTGTTCCACCAGGGATGATGAATAAGGATGGGGAGTTCGATAGCATGTATTTCGTCGAGTAGACTCTGTTGTTGTTCACGTATTACCAGTTTGTACTTTCCGGGGGGGATATTGGTGAATACCACAGTATTACCGTTGGTTTTGCTCCACTCTTTGCTGAATCCTTCCAACTTGTATTCATATATTTTTCTGTCAGTATTATTAACGTAATTGTTCGAAGAAAAACTGATGGAGAAGTTATTCTCTTTGTGGTTCAATTCTATTTGCCGGACAAAGGGTAAAGCACTCTTCAGAATACCATCGTCCCTTCCGACGGAGATAACCCGATTGTTTACTACTAAAGAAGAAAAATAAAGGTTGTAATTGGGGGCTATTTTCTGCAACGAGGAGTTCATGAACGAACTCATGCCTTCTATACCACCTACAAAGGTTTCCCCGTTACGGCAAATCAGAAGTCCGCAACCTTCGTTGATAGCAGAGAGGTGCAAACTCTCCACATCAATTAGCTGCTTCTCCTTGGTCTGTGGATGATAAATGAGAAGACCATGGTCGTTACTGATTGCCAGATAACCTTTGGTGGTGATATCCATATTGTAGCAATAGTCGGCATCAATATCTGTGCAAGCTGTAAATTGCTCTTTTTTTCCGTCGAACCGATAGATGCCGCTTCCGGAGGTACCGAAATAAAGGATACCATCGTGACTTTCCGCCATGCTCTGTACATAATAGTTTCCCAATCCTTTTTCACCGTATTGATAGATATATTTTTCTTGCGGATTGTTCATGTTGATACGTACAATTCTCCTCCAATGGGTTATCCAAAGGTAGTTTTGAGAATCTATCAGAAAATTGCTTCCTTCTGTATTTGCTTCCGGAGTTTGAGGGAATAGTTTTTGAAAGTTCCCTTTGCCTTCTTTGACAAACATCCCTTCTCCCGTAAGGAGATAGATTTTCTCATCTCTGAACGTTACCTTTATCCAGGTATTTCCAAATGCTTTGGAGTGGAAGACAACTTTCTTGCTTGGAATGTCGAAGCACAAGCCGCCCTGTTTGTGAGTACCTATGTAGAGTTGGTCGTTTGCGGCATCGTAGGTAATGCATTTCAGGTTGTAGAAAGGTCCGTGGGCTGATTTTGCGTCCATTAGGTAGTGAGTGAAACGTCCGGTTTCCCGTTCCAGACAGTTCAGACCACCTCCTTCGGTACAAATCCATACGTCTCCACGCTTGTCTTCCACCATGTTTCCGACAAAAGGAAAGCTTAATCCGTTTTCGTTGCCGATACTTTCGGTATAGTGGTGAAAGATATCCACTTCGGGGTTGAAGTAGTTGACACCACCATAGTAGGTACCCACCCAGATAGTACCTTGCCGGTCTTTGTGAAGTGAAAAAATAGAAGAGTGGCATAGACTTCCGGGTTTGCTTCCTCTTTGATAGTAAGAAATATGCCCTAAGGTATCTATCTTGTTCAGTCCGTTGAAGGTACCCAGCCAAATACTTCCCTCGTTGTCTTCCACAAAGCAACGCACATCATTGCTGGAGATACCGAATTCCTTTTGGATGGTAAATTGCTGGCTGATTCCGTTCTCTATCTTGTACATGCCGTTGCGGAAAGTGGCCACCCACATCGTTCCACGGCTGTCCCGGTATAATGAAAGCACGTTGATATTTGGAATCACGCAGACGGGGGATGAAGGATTATGGATGTTATCGGTTCTGTAAAGTCCGTTTCGGGTACCCAGCCAGAGACTGTTATTGGCATCTACATAAAGGCGGATGATTGTTTTATGGAAAGGGGCTTGGTAGACGAATCTGAATGTTTCTTGTTCCCGGTCCCATTGGAAGACACTGTCATTAACAGCTGTCCATATTGTATGGTTGTGTGCGAATAGAGTTTGTGTGCGTAGTGGTAGAGATAAAAAACGATCTTTATGTAGATCATAACGGATCAGTTTCCCATCAGAAGTAAAGAATAGATTACCTTGTTTGTCACTTATGTGTGATATTTCATTACCGCCAAAATAATCTTTATTGTCCGGAGAAGGTTTATAGGTTTTCATTTGGTTCCCATCGTAGCAGTTCAAGCCTTCGAGTGTACCAAACCACATTCTGTCCAGTTCGTCCTGGCAGATAGAAAGTACAGATATTTGTGACAGACCATCTGATTTGCCTAAATGCTTAAAATAGATATTTCCGTGAATGGCAACAGATATGATAAGAAATAGGCATAGTAACGATTTCCTTTTCATAGCGGGGATTTTGAGATTAAGCGTGTTTATGATTACCATACAAAAGTAAAGCTTTTAGCCGAGAATGAGATGTTAAAAATGAGCTTTTTAATAGAGAGGACATAAATGTATCATGGAAAGGACGATTTCTCCTCTTATGGAGTTAAGGGCATTCTGTCTGCTCACAGTGAAAATATTGTCAATTATTAATACTTTAGCTGTCAGGTGCTAACGCCTCTTTTTCAGAGTATTAATACCTGAGTTGTTGGGCATATATACCCAAGGCGCTGGATCTATATATCCACCACACTGGATCTATATGTCCAATAAACGTTGTGAGACAGCGTTATACGATGTGGAGGAGGCGAAGGATGATTTCTCTTCTATATTTTGTGTTTTGTTTTACAGTGGCTGGACAGAATATGATTAATGTTTGCTTAGTATTAGTAAACTTTCCGGTCCCATATTGAATAGCAAGTCTATAATACTCAAGTTAGGCAGGAAGCCTAGTTTGGATTCAAAAACCTGGTAATAAGGCTGCGGAACGAACGCTGTATCGGCCGTCCGGAAGTCCTTTTTGGGATGAATGATTTCACGAAAGTCGGCTTCGTCGGCGGTAAACTCCATTTTATATTCGGCGGTACGTTCTATAACCGGATGAATATCTATCAGTTCGCAGACCAGTCGGCAGAGTTCTTCGTTGAAATCGAACAGAAACTCGTATTTCTTTTCGTAGAAGGGACGGAAATCGTCTTTGTAGTATTCGAAGAAAGGAGTATTGTTGTAGGCCGACTCAATAGCGTTCCAATGCAGGTGTCTCCAGTTGCCGTGGTCGGAAATCCGGATATCTTTCATTGGGCATTTCGGTGTATCGGGCTTTACGGTGGGGATAGAGAGAGCCAGTTCACCGTCCGGTCCGGTAATTGTGCATCGGTTACGGTAGGTTTGTTTCATATAGTGGTCGTGCTGTTCTATAAAAATCTTGTCGTATGCCAATAGTTTGGTGTAGTACTCGACAGGAGCGAGGTAGGCTGAAGATAAATAAGCTGTTTTCATTTCTTTCATTTTATACGTTTTGAGAGTCGTTTATGTTACTGTTCGGGGGATTGTCGTGCTGCCCGGAAGATCATTTCACCGTCCGGAAAAAACGATTCCAACGGTAGCCGTCAAACACTCCGGTGTCTTTTTCTTTGGAGAACCAGACAAGAGAGGCTTTGCCGATCAGATGGTCTTGCGGAACGAATCCGAACAAGCGCGAATCAGTCAGGTTAATGGTGTTGTTGGCTCCCACCCAATAATAATCTTTGGTGAAATAACAGTGTTGTGTTGGTTTGCCGTTCACATAAAGAGTGTCATTCTTGATTTCCGCCTGTTTACCTTCGTGCATCACGAGGGTGTTTCGCAGTAGTGTAATATTCCAGGGATGTACCCGGACGAACTTCCCTTTACCGGGGACGATAAGCGGTCGCAGCTCGGTGTCTTTCTTCCCCGCCAAAGGCTGAATCCAGTTATTCCCGTTTATGGCTTGTTCCAACAGGTAATATTCATAACGGCTGAAACTGCGTACATGGGTACTGTCACTGCTACCCATTAAACCGTCATCGTCAATGGAAAGGGTGTGCATGAGTAAAGTTATCAGATTCTCTTTGTCTACCGGATAAGCATAAAGCCGCTTCTTGTCCGGATTGAATTGTACCTCGGGAGAAATCACAGAAAAAAGGGAATCGATAAATAGAGTATCACCCGGAACACCGATACAACGGCCGATGTAGATCTCGCGGCGGTCGATAACCGGTTGCCGGATTCCGGCAGGATTGTTAAACACAACAATATCTTGTTCTCGTACCGGACGTTCGCGCCAACGGTGATAGGAGAATATCGACATGAAAGGAACCCGCAGGCCGTAACTCCATTTATTCACCAGAATACGTTCGCCTTGGAAAATAGAGTTTTCCATGCCGGTGGAAGGGATAAAACAAGACGTAAAAGCAAATCCCCGGAGCAGAAGCACAATGACTATTGCTCCGGCAAATACTAGTATCCATTTGAATTTACGAATGTTCACTTAATAGCTTCCTTTTTTAATCCACCCACTTAAAGAGGCGGTTCCAACGGATTTTTCCGTCAAACCAGCCACGGTCTTTATCGAGCGACAGCCATACAACGATCGGTTTGCCCACAACGTGGTCTTCGGGTACAAAGCCCCAATAACGGGAGTCGGCAGAATTATGACGATTGTCACCCATCATCCAGTAGTAATCCATTTTGAAGGTATATTCATTGGTCTTTTCACCGTTGATATAGATACCGTCCGACTTCACTTCCAGCTTGTTGCCTTCGTATGCCACGATGCAACGTTCGTAGATAGGCAGGTTGTCCGGAGTCAGCGTAATGGTAGCTCCCTTGGCCGGAATCCAGATTGGCCCGTAGTTGTTGCGGTCCCACTTGGTGTAAAGATTCAGCGGATACATTTGTCCGGCATAGGCTTCCGGTTCCATGATTATTTTGCTGATTAGCTTCTTGTTGCCCAGAAGAGTGTCATACATCTTTTTAGTCAGCGGGAGATGATATACAGGATTCAGTTTTCCTTGCGCATTCCGGCTGTCGAGTCCCATTTCCAATAGTCCGATTTCATAACCGGAGTCTTCCATTAGTGTCCTGTCAGCATTGCTGATTCCCAGTTCGCGGAACATTTCTTCCGGGATATATGGACCGGTTGTTTGCACGAAATAGTTGAATTGCAGATTCTCCGGATTCTGGATTGCCTTACCGTCAATCATGACTTGTCCGTCTACGATCTGGAGCGTGTCACCCGGCAGTCCTACACAGCGTTTTACATAATTCTCGCGGCGGTCTACCGGACGCCAGAGCACTTCTCCGTAGGTTCGCGGGTTATTTAGGATCTGCTTGCGTCCTGCGGCGTAATATAAGTCATACACGGCACGCTGTTGTTCGCGTGTCAGGCTATCCATATCTATCTGTTTGGAATATATGCGTTGGCCTTCGCCGTATGCCAATGTATAAAAGTCTGTCGTCTGTTGGTAATTGACGGCTACCGTATCTCCTGCAGGGAAGTTGAACACTACGATGTCATTCAATTTCACATTACCGAATCCCGGCACTCTTTTATATTTCCATTGTGGCCATTCGATATATGATTTAGTACCTACAATTGGTAATGTATGTTGCGCCAGCGGCATAGAAAGCGGTGTGTTCGGCACGCGGGGGCCGTAACTCATTTTGCTGACATATAGAAAGTCGCCTACCAGCAATGATTTCTCTAGAGAAGAAGAAGGAATCTGGTAGTTTTGGAAGATATAGATATTGACAAAGTAAACGGCTACCAATGCAAAGATAATAGCATCTACCCAGCTCATGACACTCCGAACTGCCGGATTCTTTGACCTTTTCCAGAACGACCAAGGTATTTTCTTTGTGATATAGATATCGAAAATGAAAGGTATGACGATTAATCCCCACCAGCTTCGCACCCAGATGAGGAAAACAAGATAGAGAAGAATAGCAATAGCACATTTAATCCATTGTGCACGTGTGGCTTGTCTCATAGTGGTATATTTATATTAGAACCTTTATTCGTTTAAGAACGGAAATAAGTTTTTCATTCCCAGGAAACCTTCGTGATGCGCGGTGTATTCGGCGGCCAATATAGCCCCGAGTACGAAACCGCCGAACAGTATGAATACCGAAAACTTCACCTTCGCGGATAGAACTGATCGGAAGTTCGTCCGGAGCGCAGTCTGTTGTTCCGCTGATTGTTCCGTCCGGTGCCGTAAATGTCCCTTCCACCCATTTATCCTTACGGTCTATATTCTCTAGAATACCTTCTGCCAGCGTAATGGCAGTTCCGCTGGGAGCGTCGAGTTTGTGGATATGGTGTGTTTCGCTCATGGTGACGTCATACGCGGGGAATTGATTCATTATCTTGGCCAGATACTTGTTTACAGCAGAGAAAATGGCTACTCCCAAGCTGAAGTTGGACGACCAGAACAGCGTTTTTCCGCCTTCCGTACAGAGCTTCTTGATTTCTTCGCCATGTTCGGACATCCATCCGGTACTGCCTGATACGAGTTTGACTCCGGCTTTAAAGGCTTTCATATAGTTGCTGTAAGCCACTGTCGGATTTGTAAATTCTATGGCAACATCAGCCGATTTGAATGCTTCCGACTCGAAGTCTTCCTGGTTATTGATATCAATAATGCAGACAATTTCGTGTCCGCGACTCAGGGCAACCTTTTCTAACTCTTTGCCCATTTTTCCGTAACCGATCAATGCTATTTTCATTGTTTTCTGACTTATATTCAAAATAATAGTCGCAAAGATAAGATTTTTATTACATTTGCAGTGTACATTAACGTCTTGTTAACATGGAACACCTTCTCCACTACGTGTGGAAACATAAATTATTCTCCCTTGAAATCCTGCAAACCACCAAAGGCTTACCGGTAGAGGTTATTGATCCCGGTCTCCGGAATCCGAATTCCGGTCCTGATTTCTTCAATGCCAAATTAAAGATAAACAATACTTTATGGGTAGGAAACGTGGAAATCCATACCCGTTCTTCGGATTGGTTCCGTCACGGGCACGATGGTGATAAAGTCTATGACTCGGTGATCCTGCATATAGTGGGTGAAGCGGACGGAGAAGTGACCCGTACCAACGGGGAAGTCATTCCGCAAATGATAGTGAGCTGTCCCGAACGGATAAAAATGCATTATTATGAACTTTGCGTGTCCGACTGTTATCCGGCTTGTTATCCGATCCTCCGTTCTTTACCGAAGCTTACGGTTCATTCGTGGTTGTCTGCCTTGCAAACGGAACGGCTGGAACAAAAGGCGAAACTGATAGGAGCACGTCTCGAACATTGTAACAATAACTGGGAAGATGTTTTCTTCATCACTCTTGCCCGTAATTATGGTTTTGGCTTGAACGGTGATGCTTTTGAGGCATGGGCGGAGCTGCTTCCGTTTCGTGCGTTGGACAAGCACCGGAACGATCTGTTTCAGATAGAAGCTCTTTTCTATGGTATGGCGGGACTGTTTGAAGATACATTTCTGAAAGAAGAACAAAAGGATGAATACTGCCTGCGTCTTAGCAAAGAATTTCATTATTTGCAACGGAAGTTTGAGATATTTCGGGTAATGGACGCTACTCTCTGGCGTTTTCTCCGGCTTCGCCCGGATAATTTTCCTCATATCCGGCTGGCACAACTGGCTTATCTTTATCAGAAAGGGGACAAGTTGTTTTCCCGTTTATTGGAGGCGAAGACATTGGCGGAAGTGAGAATTTTGCTCTCCACCCGTACTTCTGTTTATTGGGAGAATCATTATATATTCGGTCGTACTTCTCCACAAAGGGAAAAATTGTTAGGAGAACAGTCGAAAGATCTGATTATCATCAATACCGTTGTCCCTTTCTTGTATACATATGGTTTGCACAAGGCCGATGAAGGAATGTGCGAACGTGCCGGACGCTTTCTGGAAGAACTGAAAGCGGAGAATAACCATATTATTCGCTCCTGGAGCGACGCCGGACTACCGGTAGCTTCTGCTGCGGATAGTCAGGCGCTGATACAGTTGCAAAAAGAATATTGTGATAAACGTAAATGTTTGTATTGTCGTTTCGGATATGAATATTTGCGGAAGAAGTAAGTTCCTCTTACTTCTCCAGTTCCTTATAGACTGCATTTAGAAGTTGGTTTTCCATTGTAGGTCTGGGAGCTTTGCGGTTTACAATGTTTCCTTCCTTATCTATTAACATATAGGTAGGGAAGGAATGGACTCCAAGATATTTTTCAATGGCAGACTGTTGCTTGTCGGGCAAATTGTAATGGACTGAACTTTTGCTTGTCAGACCGTACTCTTTGATAATGTTTTTCCATGACTTGTCTGTCGAATGATTGCAAAGGTAAAGGAACACGACTTCTTTTCCTGCAAATAGATTCTTAATGTTTCCCGCATATTGCATCATATCCTTGCACGGACCGCACCAAGTCCCCCAAATATCCAGATAAATCACTTTCCCTTTGTATGGCTCAATGATTTTGCGGAATAACTGTTCGCCGTCCGTTATTCCTTCCAGAGGGGCATTTGGCATCAGGCTTTCCGGATGTTCGATGGTTTTATGTGATACTTTATCATATTTCTGTTGCTGGACCAAAACATAAGATTGCAAAGAAGGATTCGTAACTTCCTTTTTAAATTTACTGATAAGGCTGTCGGGCAATTCCTTATGGGTATATTGAAGCATTTCATAATAGCACTTTGTTTTTAGAATCTCTCTCAGGTCCTTATCCATTTGAAGGGAGTCGATAATTGCCATGCTGTTGTTGATTGCATTAACGTACATCTGTCCTGTCATATATTCATTGAGAAGACCGTCTCTGGCAATGAGTTGCTCTATTATTTCTATCTGGGGTTTGATGACAGTTTCCTGTTCCTTGGTGTAAGCCTTAATGGTTGCTGAATCGGCTTTGGCAGTCTGCAACTTTTCAATTTCTTCTTGATATTTGCTGAAACTGCGTAGTGCGTTCTTTTCTTCTTCGGATAGCCGGACTTTACCTTCGGCTTCAAAGGCAAAGTAAAGTCTCTCCATATTTTGAGGTGTTAAGGTTAGGCTGTTGGATGATGGAGTTGTGTCGTCGATATAACCAATGTAATCTCTCATGAATGAATTATACCCTCTGAGAAGAGTATAAGGATGTACTGGATGTGGGTAAAAAGCAGAATCTATATAGTTCATGAATTCGTCTTCCAAATGTTCCTGTTTGTTACGGTCTACTGAGAAACGTCGTTGCATCAGGGTAGATGCCGCATCGTATCGTAGTTCCTGTTCGGTGTAGTAGCGGTATTTGTCAGAAAGTAACGGATGTTCTTGGAGTGTTTTCTTCCGGAACTCCAGTTGGCGATGAAGCCTTTCCTGTGTCTTGTGCAGACACTCCAGATTACTTCTTTTTTGTTCTTCATTATAATCGAGTGATTCCCTCAGTCCTTCATGGGAGAGAAGTTCGTTGAGTACACGTGCTTTCTTTCCCATGAATAACTTTTGTTGTTGGGCATAATCTACGTATAAGAAATAAGTTTCTCCGGGTTCTACCGCCGACCAGATGGTCGTACGTCCCCAGTCGATAAAGACATTATGACTGTTCAGTACGGGAAATCGCAGGGTAAACCGTCCTAGCGAGTCGATGTCAGTCTGGTATTTTTCTTCTTTGCCTGTAATCATGTCAGGTATGCTAACGTCGAAAGGGCGTGAAGAAGGAAGATTGCGCAGGTATCCGGTGAGGGTGACGCTGTCTGTCCGGTACCCGTTGTCGATGAACGGTGTAGTATCGGTTAACGGGTAGTCCGGTAGATGTTTGCCGTTACAGAGGATATATTTTTGTGGATTATCTTTTCCGAATGCAATGTTGCAAGAAGCTCTGTTCTTATGTTTCAGAGATAGAGTCAGGCGGGTTGTATTGTTTTTTAGTTTGACGACGGTTTCATCCTTTTTAATTTGTATGGATTCGTAGTCCCAGAACCGGCATTGGTATACGGCGAAGTTTTCAAAGAAACCAATAGTCCATTCGCCGGTTGCCTGATTTACCCAACATCCGGTGATGATATATACTTCAGGGCGGGAAGTTGCGATGGGAAATACTGTCTTATTCTGTAATTCGGCTGCAACCTTCATTGAGTTGGGAAAAGGAAAGCTAAGGTAAAGCAGTTTGTACCGTTCTCCGTTTTTGGCGAGCAGACGATACTCTTTATTAAGGAAATGTCCGGCAGATACGATATCCCATGTTTTTCCGTCATATATAAATTTACCATCGCGTGTAAATTCGTATATAACATTGCCGGACAATCCTTCCACCCATTTCTTGTAAATGATGTCAGGCAGTGTAGTGGGAGTGAGCATTTCCGTGTGGTCGGGAATTTGCTTGCGGACACAGTGTTTAGGTTCTTTCCAGCCTTGATAGAAGATGATAGCACTATCTTCGCTGATAGGGGTGAAACGGAAATCCATTTTATTTCCATTTTGGTTCCGCAGGTGGAAGAGATAGCTTCCATCGGTTTTCTTTTCCATTTGTTCGACCTGGAAAACGGTATAGAGAGCTTCTACAAAATTCTCTCCAATGAGAGGCCCGTTCCAGTCGGATACGTTCTCTGTTTTGTATTGCCAATAACCCCGCAAAGATTCGGGTATTGTCTGGTAACTGTCGGATTGGGCGAATGTGATAACTCGTGTACAGCATAGTAATAAAAAGACGAAAAGACGGAATGGATGAATGTGTGTCATAAGTATGTCTGATTTAAAGTGATACTAGTTACAGTAAATACCCCCTAAAGATAGTCATCCCCACATCTAATATATGTAATTTATAGTTGTTTAACGGTAATTTTTCTATTTCGCGGCTCTCGTGTATGAAGATGTTGAACTTGTGATTATCTTTGTGCCTTGAATGATAGCATTTGTATTATGGGAATGAATCACTAATATTATATATTTATGAACGTGAAAAGGTTTGTATGTTGTCTGTTAGCCAGTGTGTTGCTGTTGGGAGTGTCTTTGATTTCTTGCGGTAATAGTTCCAGGGCTAAAGCGAAGAATGAGATAGCACAGTCCGGCGAGGATTTTAAATCATTCCTTGATAAGTTTACGTCCAGTGCAGCATTCCAATATACCCGTATCAAGTTTCCATTAAAGACACCGATTACTTTATTGGCCGATGACGGAGAAACTGAGAAAACGTTTCCGTTCACCAAAGAAAAATGGCCGTTGCTGGATAGTGAAACGATGAAGGAAGAACGCATTGAGCAGGAAGAAGGTGGTATTTATGTTTCTAAGTTCACTCTCAATGAGTCGGTTCATAAAGTGTTCGAAGCAGGTTATGAGGAATCAGAAATCGACTTGCGTGTCGAATTTGAACAGGCTGCCGATGGGAAATGGTATGTAGTGGATTGTTATACAGGCTGGTATGGATATGATTTGCCGATCGGGGAATTGAAGCAGACCATTCAGCAAGTAAAAGAGGAAAATGCAGCTTTCAAAGAGATACATCCTTGAAAAAGCTTACTACTCTCTTAAGATTCTCCTACATAATATCCTAGTTCTGACTCTTTTTCATCTACCATTTCTCTGACGATACATTATTTGAGATATTTTGTACAATTTGAACCCCTCTTTTTTCAAAAAGAGGGGTTTCTTTGTATCCGAAAAGAATGTCTTTAAACTAATGCCATTGATGATGAAACGATTCTCTACAAGCTGCTGTCTGATTACTTTTTTTCTTTTGAATAGTGTCATGCTGTATGCACAACATGAAAACACCTCTGTGCAACAGTGGAAGATTGAAGATGAATCCCGTGCCTTGCAGATGATAGAGCGTGCGGATACAGTAGAACTAATCGTGCCCGGTGGGCTAACGATGTGGTATCAGCAACGCCTGACGGGTGATTATGAGATAAACTATCGCATTTGTATGGTGATGAAAGGCGGGAAATATGACCGCCTGAGTGATTTAAACTGCTTTTGGGCTGCCAATGATCCTAAAAAACCTGATAATCTTTTTGCCCGTAGCGAGTGGCGTAATGGTGTCTTTAAAAACTATAATACATTAGATCTTTTTTACGTTGGATACGGGGGAAATGATAATTCCACCACCCGTTTCCGCCGGTATAACGGCAAGTACTACGGAGTAGCGGATGATAAAGTGAAACCATTACTTCGAGAATATACGGATACCCCGCATTTACTTGTTCCGAATCAATGGTATCAGATTAGTATTCGTGTACAAAAGGGAGTGACCACTTATTCCGTTAACGGTGAAGAACTGTTCCGTTATTCTATTACCGGCAGTGAGGGAGACGGGCATTTTGGTTTGCGCCTTTTACAGAATCATGTGCTGTTTACAGATTTCAAGGTGAGGATATTTTAAAACCGAATTAATAGAAATAAATCTAACTAAGACCATAAATCCATGATGAAACAAGCTTTTACGAAATTAGGAGTATTCACTTTGCTATCTCTCTTATGTCCGGCATTTCTTTATGCGCAAGTTGTGACGGACGAGCGGATGTTCTCTTTTGAAGATCCGCAAGTACCGGAATGTATTTCCGCCACCCGGTCTCAATTATCTATCTCCGATACACATTATAAAGACGGAAAACATTCGATGGAATGGGCGTTTAATCCCGGTGCCGTATTGGAGCTTAAGAAAGATCTGAAGTTTGAAAAGAAAGACCCTACGGGCAAGGACTTGTATCTTTCGGCATTTATCGTGTGGATATACAATGAAGAACCGCAGAAAGCAACCATTGAATTTGAATTTTTGAAAGACGGAAAGAAATGCACCTCCTTCCCTTTCGGAATCAACTTTAAAGGTTGGCGTGCCGCATGGGTTTGTTATGAGCGTGATATGCAAGGCACACCGGAAGAAGGTATGAATGAACTCCGTATTGTCGCCCCAAATGCAAAAGGACGCCTTTTCATCGATCATTTGATTACTGCAACGAAGGTTGATGCACGTCAGCAGACAGCCGATTTGCAAGTACCTTTTGTTAATCCCGAAACAAAAAATCACTGGCTGGTTATTTATAAGCACTCTCTTTTGAAGCCGGATATCGAATTGACTCCTGTCAGCGACAAGCAAAAAGAAGAAATGCAACTGTTGGAGAAACGTTTCCGCGACATGAATTATACAAAAGGCAAGCTCTCGGACAAGGAAGTGGAGACTATCCGCAAGAAATATGATTTCTACCAGATTACTTACAAGAACGGGCAGGTATCGGGCGTACCTATTTATATGGTACGTGCTGCCGAGGCCTATGAACGGATTATTCCGAATTGGAATAAAGATATGCTGACTAAACTCGGCATAGAAATGCGTGCTTACTTTGATTTGATGCGGCGGATTGCCGTAGCCTATAATAATAGTGCTGCAAAGTCGGAAGTCCGGGAAGAAATGAAGCAGAAGTTTCTGGCGATGTATGACCATATAACCGATCAGGGAGTGGCTTATGGTAGCTGTTGGGGGAATATTCACCATTACGGATATAGTGTTCGCGGGTTATATCTGGCTTATTTCCTGATGAAAGACGTACTTCGGGAAGCCGGAAAGTTGCCGGAAGCCGAACAGACATTGCGTTGGTATGCGATAACCAACGAGGTGTATCCCAAACCTGAGGGCAACGGAATTGATATGGATTCCTTTAACACGCAAACTACCGGTCGCATTGCAAGTATCCTGATGATGGAAGATACCCCGGAGAAGCTGCAATACCTGAAATCCTTCTCTCGTTGGATTGATTACGGTTGCCGTCCGGCTCCCGGATTGTTTGGGTCGTTCAAGAGCGATGGCGGCGTTTTTCATCACCGCAATCACTACCCGGCTTATGCTGTCGGCGGTTTGGACGGAGCAACAAATATGATCTACCTCTTTAATCATACAGAGTTTGCCGTATCCGAGTTGGCGCACGAAACAGTGAAAAATGCATTACTTGCCATGCGTTTCTATTGTAATAAGTTGAACTTCCCGTTGTCGATGTCCGGCCGTCATCCCGATGGAAAGGGGAAATTAGTCCCGATGCATTATGCAGTGATGGCTATGGCGGGAACTCCGGACGGAAAATCGGAGTTTGACAAGGAAATGGCGTCCGCTTACCTGCGTCTTGTTTCAGACACTTCCGCTGATGGGCAGGAACCGGAATATATGCCGAAAGTATCGAATGCACAGGAGCGGAAGATGGCAAAACGGCTTGTGGAGAAAGGATTCCGTGCCGAACCTGACCCACAGGGAAATCTGTCATTGGGCTATGGCTGTGCATCCGTTCAGCGTCGTGGCAACTGGTCGGCGGTGGCCCGCGGTCACTCCCGCTATCTTTGGGCGGCGGAACATTATTTGGGACATAACCTTTATGGCCGTTATCTGGCGCATGGCAGTTTACAGATTCTGACGGCTGCTCCGGGGCAAATGGTGACTCCCGCAACAAGCGGCTGGCAACAGGAAGGCTTCGATTGGAACCGTATCCCGGGTGTAACTTCCATACATCTTCCGTTGGAACAGTTGAAAGCTAAAGTCATGAATGTAGATACATTCTCTGGCATGGAAGAAATGCTTTACTCCGATGAAGCATTTGCCGGCGGATTGTCACAAAAGAGAGAAAACGGCAATTTTGGAATGAAACTGCATGAGCATGATAAATATAACGGTTCTCACCGGGCGCGAAAATCCTTTCATTTCATCGATGGAATGATTGTTTGCCTGGGCTCCGATATTGAAAATACCAATACCGCTTACCCGACGGAAACAACGATTTTCCAGTTGGCGGTAACGGATAAGGCGGGACATGATTATTGGAACGACTACCGTGGCGAAGGTAAGATATGGATCGATCATTTGAATACCGGTTATTATGTACCCGTTTCCGCCAGATTTGAGAAGAACTTCCCGCAGTATTCCCGTTTGCAGGATACGGGCAAAGAAACGAAAGGGGACTGGGTCTCATTGGTAGTCGATCATGGCAAAGCCCCCAAGAACGGCAGCTATGAATACGCTGTGTTGCCGCAGACAACTGAATCTGCCATGAAGGCCTTTGCCAAGAAACCGGGATATAAGGTTTTGAAGCAGGACCGTAATGCTCATATTGTGCAGTCGTTAACTGACAACTTATATTCTTATGTACTTTTTGAAACCCCACAAACGTTACTTCCCGGTGATTTGTTGCAGCGTGCGGATACTTCTTGTCTGGTGATGATTCGTAAAGAATCGTCCGACAAGTTGTTGCTTACCGTAGCTCAACCGGACTTGGCACTATATCGCGGACCGAGTGACGAAGCCTTTGATGAAGACGGAAAACGAGTGGAACGCAGCATTTATTCCCGTCCGTGGATTAATGACGAAAGTAAAGAGATTCCGGTGACGGTAACTGTGAAAGGATATTGGAAGATTAAGGAGACTCCTTTCTGTAAAGTGGTTTCAGCAGATAAAAAGCAGACTGTACTTTGCTTTACTTGTAAGGACGGAGCTAGTTTTGAAGTGGAGTTAAGGAGGTAAGAAGCGAATAAGCCGCTGCATATTTTATTCTTGTATTGACGGTTTTAGATGGTTCCACCTGCTTGAAACTACAGTTTCCCCATAGAGAAACTTTGGTTTCATCGGTAAGAAACCAATGGTTCCAAGCCTTTGAAACTATAGTTTCAAGCTGATGAAACTATAGTTTCGCATGGGTAAACCAAAAGTTTCAAGGCGCGAAACTTTTAATCTCATTACTTCTGTTGTCTTTTAGCTCCGGTGACAGCAAAATTGCCTTCACAATGCTGTCACCTGTTGCCGTCACAGCCTTATCCGTTTATAACCAAAACGTTAAACTGCAATCGGTGACAGGTGGCAGCTATATGATTAAAATAAATTAGTGGGAGAGATTAGAACATAAACATGGCAACTGCAACAATGCGGTTGTTGCATACGGCATGAGTATCTTTGATTTTACCGCTGGATGTATTAAGAGAACCATACCATGCAGAGCTTAGCGTATATTCTAAACCGAATTTCCAATGAGGGACATTATAAGTAAGTTCTGCTCCGGCAGTGACAAGTTGGTCGAGATTTGTACCTGTACCATATAATTGTGCTTTTCCATCAGGGGCATATAATTCGTCACTTGTCCCCAAGTTTTTAGCATAACCGACAAAAACGCCCGGTTTCCATTTCTGTCCATAAACAACGTTCAGCCAAGAACTGGAAAAGCGTATCGGGGTATACTTTTGTTCTCCGGTACGTTCGTTGACAGACTTCACTCCGAATCCGCCCAGACCGGAAGCCTGTGTGAGATTGGAACCCAGAACACTTTTTGCTCCAACAAACCAGTCTTTATTGGTATATTTAACGTGAGCTTCATAGGAAAGAGTGGTGATACGCTCGTCTACTTGAAATTTCTTATTGTTTTCTCCGGTAGCTTCTGTCCGTGGCTTCAATGATAACATTTCGATTCCTACACCAGCCAATAAACCTCCGTTCTTATAATCGGCACCGATGTAGATTTCGGGAATACAGCTTTTCTTTATGTATTCTTGGCTCTTTCCGGCAGGACCTTGCGACAGATATTGCGACTGCCATACGGCAGCTCCCGTAAGTTGGAAGTTCTTTTCAGTGTAGCGATAGCGGATTTGCGGCGCACGGCTGAACGGTTGGAAAGGCGCTCCCACGGAAAGGTTCAGAATCTGAGGGGAGACATTTCCGAACAGTGGATGCCATGTCTGTCCCAGCAATAAGGCGGACTTGCCCCAATCCAGATTCAAATAAGCATGGCGGAGGCGGATTACCGAGTATGAGGTACCTGTACCGCGAAAATCAAATTCTACTTTGGCGGAAGTTTTGGCGGTTCCCAGTTTCGGACCGGCCACATCTACGCCCAAGCGTGAATACAAGGTATAAAAGTTGCTGTTCGGCGTTGAGTTCAAGTCGTTTCCGTCCTCATCGCGTACCTTATCTTTGGGGTACATATAAAATAATCCGTCTACGGTTTCTTCGTTAGCACGACTATTATAATAGAAGTCGGTACGGATCTGCCCATAGAATTTAAACTTGAAATCCTTGTTCTGTGCGAAGCTGCCTGCGGCCGTTAGCAGGCAAAGCGAGATTAAAATGTATTTTTTCATAATGTGCTTGTTTATAAACGGGCGCAAAATTACACAAAATAACTGGTAATCAGTTTATCGTTAACTAAAAAAGGCTTGGATAGCCTGATTATATTTGCTGAGGCTTGTGCTTTTATGGATTGCTTTCATTAGTTTTCTGTTCGCATTCGGTGCGAGATATTCCCAAAACGTTTTCATCTTGTTCAGAAGCTGCCCGTCGCCTCCTTCCAGTTGTGCGGTGTACTGATTGTAGACGGAAGTATGCATGATATGCAGTTTCTCTTTCATCTCGTCGGGTGTCAGCGTACGGTTTTCCTTATACTCCAAAGCTAATGCCGGGTTTGCGAGCAGTCCGCGTCCGATCATCACTCCTGCCAATGCGGGGAATTGTT
>OKSN01000754.1_pt1 | contig 19290 bp, 17 predicted proteins | sample 1606191 | NCBI WGS metagenome assembly OKSN01 (sample SAMEA3879535, study PRJEB24766) | human gut metagenome | biome: human-associated habitat; feature: feces | place: USA | collected 1985/1987
GCTTACAGCGTATAGCTGCTTAGCACATTATTGAATTATTAACGAACTATTGATAAATAGGTATTGAATAGAAAAAAACAGATGAAAATCCTATAACCAAAACCAACCATATAAATAACTCAGACCAGAGAGCAGAATATCCTGATGGATTTCTGCTCTTTTTTGTTTTCCACAAAAGCGTGGATAAGTGTACGGAAAATCCCAATAATAACTTTTTAATAAGTTTGTAAATATCCACACATACCTATCTCAAACCAACAAAAAGAGGATATCCACATAGATATTATTAAGTTTTTAGAAACTTTTTCGCAGTTTTTGACCGAAAAAAGATATAAACTTATTAACTTTGCACCGAATTGGGGAAATGTTGATAAACCGGTTAATGCATTAAGAGACAAGAAAAAGATTTCAAAGGCCTCTGCGGATAAACTGGAATAAGACTTGGATAACGAAATACGCAAGTTTTTATGCAGAATGTTATCCACTTATCCACGGCATATCATCATCTCTATATTCTCTTTTAAAAAAATAAAAAATAAGAAATATAATATGAATGTTATGGTGAAAAAAGAATGGATTGAGAAAGGATACGTTGACGAACCTGTTGACGAAGCCTTGGACTTGAAAGCTGAAATCAGAAAGCTTTGCAAGGAGAAAGATGCTATTATCCTCGCCCACTACTATACGGTAGGTGAGATTCAGGACATCGCCGACTTTGTTGGCGACTCTCTGGCTTTGGCTCGTAAAGCTGCAGAAACCGATGCCCAGCTAATGGTTATGTGTGGCGTGCACTTCATGGCTGAGACATGCAAACTCTTGAGTCCTGACAAAATTGTGATCTGTCCTGACTTGAATGCTGGTTGCTCGCTTGCTGACAGCTGTAAGGCTGAGGATTTGAAAAAGTACAAGGAAGAGCATCCAGGATATAAGGTTGTGAGTTATGTAAACACCACGGCTGCAGTGAAGGCGCTAACTGATTGTGTAGTGACAAGCGGTAATGCCAAGAAGGTGATTGACAGTTTCCCACAGGACGAAAAAATCATCTTTGGTCCAGACTATAATCTCGGTAACTATATAAACAGCATTACAGGCCGCAATATGTTGCTTTGGAACGGTGGCTGCCATGTACATGAGAAATTCTCTGTAGAGGCTATAGTTAAACTGAAGCAGAAGCATCCTGAGGCTGTTGTGATGGCTCACCTGGAGTGTAAGGCACCAGTACTTGCTGTAGCTGATGTAAAGGGCTCTACAGCCACCATGTTGCATTATGCCCAAGAGCATCCTGAAATCAAGGAGTATATTATCGCTACAGAGGCTGGTATCCTGCATGAGCTGGAGCGTAATTGTCCTAACGTAATTTTCTATCCCGTACCTCCAGAGGTAAGCGAGGGTGGAGTAGGTTGCAGCTGCAATGAGTGTGAGTATATGAAGATGAATACGCTCAAGAAGATATATAATGCATTGAAATTTGGTTGGCCAACAGTTGAAGTGGCTCCTGAAATAGCGAAAAAAGCGATCAAACCAATAGAAAAGATGTTATCACTATCGTAGAATGATGTGGTGAAAATTATAAGATTAGTGGTAAAATTTGTTTTTTATGGGTGAAAAAATCATATTTCGCTACCATAAAATGTATAATTTACGACTTTATAGACAAAAATCGTCGTATCTTTGCATCAGTTAAAACAAACGGACGTTGTGAAACGTCATTTCATCATCTTTTACTTATACAAATAATATTAGAAAATTTAATCTAATTATAAAGATAGAGCGTTCAAGTGATTTGAATGCTCTATTTTTGTTTATATAGGATTTTCTCTTATTCCTCTGTATGCTTATCCGGATGGGAGAAATCTTTATGCCTTCATTCATTTATTTCTTGATAAGAAAGAGAAGTGCAATTCGTCCTACGTATGTACTTATCATCTTTCTGAACATCATATATTTCTTGGTATATTCTTTGTTCGGAAGAGGATATAATCCGTGTTTCCTTAATTCTCTGATCGCATGATTCAAGGATATCAATGAATGCTTCAAACGGATATTGTTAACCAGATAATCCATCGAGAGCTGGGCTATACGGCGGTTGAGTGCCTGGCGCTCTGCTACAGGAACCGTATCGAGCAACTTCTGAAGATGTAGAATCACCTCCAGTTTATTGTCCATGTGGATATCTATCTTATCCTTATTTTCTAATTCGCCAGGCGCGTATTTATCCACTCTATTATAATAAGGTGAGGTCTGAGTCTTGAATATTCGTTCTGCCCGTAAGAAGAGTTGTGGTGTAAATTCCTCGTCCTCGCCAAAACTGATGTTTGGTGAGAACAGCAAGCTACCCACAATGGCGCGGCGGAATATATAGGAACAGGCTGAGCCTAAAAGGGTATTGTTGTTGAGGTATTTTGTGCCGCTGATTGGGGTAGGGAGTTCGTAAGACGGTTCTCCTGTATCATCCTTGCTGAAACAGAATGTAACGATATCTGGATTATGGAATCTCACGATGTCAAGGCAATGTTCATAGGTTGGCTGAAGAAGATAATCATCTCCTTCTATAAACTGGATGTATTTCCCTTTGGCTAAGTACATGCCATAGTTGCGTGCCATACTGCTGCCTAAGCCGGGTATTCTTAAATAGAGCAGGTTATCCAGCAACTCTTTTATCTGGCTGGCTACCAGTTCATCGCTACCATCATCAACGAGAATTATTTCCCTCTCTTTGGCATTGAGCGAAAGCTGAAGGATACTATTGATGCATTCTACAAGATATTCCTTCTGATGGTTGCTTGTAGTAATGATGAAACTCACCAATGGTGAAGATATCTCTGATATTAATTCTTTCTGCATAAGTTATTCTTTTTTATGACTGCAAAGATAATAAAAAGATTTAATTTACGTATTAATAGTAGTACAAAAAACATAAAAATGGAAATAGTTTGTTCTACTGATAGTAAATATATCATGCCGACCGGTATCATGTTGACCTCTTTGTTTGAGAGCAACATAGGAGAAGTTGTCAATGTACATCTCTTGCATGATCAGAATTCTGCTGCATTATTGAATCCTATCAGAACCATAGCTGCCCGTTATCAGCAAACAATTCATTTCTATCTTATCAGCGATGAGATTTTCAAACATTTTCCAGTTGGTCTGGATTTTCAAGTAGATCATGTAGGAACTTCGTTTGCTACTTATTATCGTTTGTATCTTGCGGAAATTCTGCCTGCTGATATTGATAAAGTTATCTATCTGGATGGCGATATTCTGGTTGTGGATAAACTTGTTGAATTGTGGAATACTTCTGTTGAAAACTATGCAATTGCCGCTGTTCCAGATAGTTATAATAATAATATTGAACACTATAATCGCCTGCGTTATCCCCAATTTATGGGTTATTTCAATGCTGGTATGTTAATTGTCAATCTGAGATATTGGCGTGAAAAGCAGGTCCTTCTCAAATTCTTTGATTATGTGAAATCTAATACGGAAAGGTTGAGATGTCATGATCAGGATGTACTGAACTATCTGTTCAAGGATTCTAAGTTGGTATTACCTATCAGATATAATGTACTGAATGAGTATTGGTTTGATTTGCGTTATTCTCTTATCTCCTGGGAATTTGATGAACAGATATTGGAAGCTCAGGCTCATCCGGCCATCATCCATTTTACGGGTATTCCTAAACCATGGTATAAGAACTGCAAGCATCCATGGAAAAAAGAATTCGATAAGTATAAAGCGATGAGTCCTTGGCGTGATGAAAAAGAAAAGCGCTGGATGCCATTGAAGTTCTGTCTGGAGAAAATGGCCATAAAACTGGTGGTAAGCATGGGACTGCGCAAATCTGATTATATTGTAGAAAATAGGTATATTGAATTGTCTTAAGATTTCTGATATTCAAGTATCTTTTAAATAAGTATCATATAAAGTTATGAAGATTCTGTTGGTAGGTGAGTCTAGTTTGCTACATAATACTCTCAAAAAGGGATTAGTAGAACTTGGACATCAGGTAACGCTGATGTCCGACGGCAATGATTGGCACAACTCTCCTCGTGACATCGACTTGCGCCGTAATATGGAGCGTTATGGAAGATGGAGCGGGCTTATGGTGTTGTGGAAAATTGTTTGCAATCTTCATAAGATATGTGGAAATGATATTGTTCAGGTGCATAACTATCAGTTTGTGCCTTTGATGGGTTGGTGGAACATGCTGATATTCTGGTTTCTCAAGCTTACCAATAAGCGAATCATTAAAGGCTGTTTTGCCGATGACCCACATCTGTTCAGACAACAGGCCAAGGGTATTCCAGCTTATTCTGATACTTTTTGGAATGGTAAATTACAGAATATCGAGGAGAATAAAGAGCGTATGGCTTTTCATTTCATGCCTCAGTTTGATAAGTGCTGGCATACTGTATCTTATCATTCTGATGCTTTGATAGCCTGTCTTTATGAATATTACCTCTGTTACGATGTTTCTGAATTTCATAAAAAACTCTACTATATTCCTCTCCCGATGATAATTCCTGCTATAGATGAAAACAGGCAGAAAGGGAATGGTGAGGTTATCAAAGTGCTTGTAGGTTTACAACCTAAGCGCGAGTATCTGAAAGGTGCTTTAAAGATAGCTCATTTTGTAGAAATTCTGGCAAAGAAATATCCTGGTAAGATAGAACTCAAATATGTAGAAGGAGTAGCTTATGATGAATATTGCCGGATGCTGGATGAAGCAGATGTTCTGGTAGATCAGTTTTACAGTTATACTCCATCCATGAATTCGTTGGCAGCCATGGCACGTGGTACTGTGGTTATCGGTGGAGGAGAGGAAGAATATTATGAGTTCATTGGCGAAACAGAATTACGCCCTATCATCAATGTGAGTCCTGAGTATACTGAATCTCAGAATGTAGCAATCATCGAGCAGGCTTTCTTTACTTCTGGACATTTATCATATCTCTCGCGTCAAAGCATAGCTTTCGTTATGAAATACCATGATTATCGGAAGGTGGCAAAAGAGTATGAACAAATATATTTACAACATTTATAATATATTGAAATGCAGATTTTTAAATACTTTCTGAGATATATGAATACGAAGAAGGCTTTGTCTCGTTGGACAGTCTTTTATGTGGGATCCAGCGATTATAAATAATATCAAAAAAGCACTTCATTGTTCATTCCGTACTGATGAAATCTGTAATGTAGTATTTCACATATCCCAACTTAATACACCTTATTATCGGGACAAATATGATCTATTGAGTCCTTCTTTCGTACCCTTAGATTCTGTTTCACAATCGATGTACAATTAAGTATAACATCTCAATAGTTCTAGCCATTTTTGAAAGATGTTAAATTTAGAATATTGAATAGCCATGGTTTGAGCTTTCATACCCAGATTATGGCGTAGTGATTCTGAATTTATCATCTTGCAAATGGCTGTGATAAAAGCTTCATTATCATTTTGTCTTACGATAATACCATTTATTTCATCTCTAATAATTTCGTTAGCTCCATATTTAAAGTCGAAAGTAACAGAAGGTAAACCACATGCTTGAGCTTCTAACATTACAATACCTTGACCTTCATAATGTGAAGACATTACGTGTAAACTATAGTTAGGATATATTTCCATCATATTTTCTCCTCTGCCACACAATTTTACCTGTTTTTCCAATCCTAAACTTGTAATTTGCTCTTGTAATATATGGTAAAGTGAGCCGGTTCCATAAATATCGAGTTGCCAGTCGGGATATTGTTTGGCTACATTTTTCCAACAGGTAATCAATCTGTCAAATCCTTTCTGTTGTTCTAATCTTCCTACAGCAATAGCTTTTTTGCAACTGTAGTCTTTTACCTTTTGGTGAGGTATGTTGATAAAGTTGGGGATAACGTATACATTCTTTGCCGATTGAAATTCTTTAGCATCGTCATGAGTCAGACAAACTATGGCATCAGCTTTTCTTTCCATTAATCCGAATAGTGAGTGAAAAGGATTGAATGAACGTGCCAAATGTGATTCGTATATTCTTCTTGCCTTGGTATGACAAAGAGGTAATAACAAAGCTCCCAATGTAGTGGTAAAGAATACTACGTCGGGATTAATCTGTTTTATTGTTTTATTTAATCTGTAAGCTGCTAATAATAATGTAATTATTCTGCTTAATAGCTTATATACTTTATTTCTTGTCTTCTTGGCAAAAGGAACATGAAGATGAATCAGCCGGATACCTTCGTCTAATATATACTGTTGTTTCCGTTTATCTTCATACACAGAAATTACAGTAACCTGATGATGGTATTCTTGATAGAATGTATTAGCTTTCATAGAAACGATTTTTTCTACGCCTCCATTCTCAGAATAGTCTTCTATGATGTATACTATATTCATGTTTAATGAGTTGTTAATCCTTTTATTTTGTGTATAAGAAAAATAATGTTCTTTACTATAGATACTCTGAACATCAATCGTTTGTATAATGAATATCTACTTCCTTTTCCATTACAAGAAATGGTTAAGGAATGACGGCGGAAATAGATAAGTTTATCATCTATGAATTTTACCTTATATAGAAAGGCTGCCACATTTCCTATCCAGATATCATGCATGGGAATATCTTTAGGAAAAGGTAATGCTGCCTCTTTTACTCGTTTTGTAAATGCCATGCAGCACCCTGTATATCCGTTTTTATAGAGGATATTATATACTCTTCCACTTTTTATGTTCATTAATTGATAGAGCGATGGTGATGTAATTTTCAGATTTTCATCTGTTACTTCTGCATCGCTGATGATGCAGTCGTAATGTTGTAGCCATTTCAGACAGATTTTCACTTTATCATCTTTCCAAACATCGTCTTGATCTGCTAGAAATATATAGTCACCTTTGGCTTCCTTTAATGCATTTTCAAAATTGAGAGTTGGTGAGTGACGATAGACACCATCTATGATTTTTATTCTTTTATCGTTAAAACTCTTGATAATAGAAATCGTATTATCTGTGGAGCCATCGTCAGAAACGATGACTTCATCTTGGAGAGACAGCTGAAATAAGATAGAATTCAACTGCTCTCTGATATATTTCTCACCATTAAAGGTGGCTATACAAACTGTTATCATCGTATGATGGCTATTTTACAAACTGTTCCTTTCTCTCCTTCTTCTGTAGCAGTTTCTACCATATATATTCCACTTGCTACTTTTCTACCCTTCAGGTCGCAACCATCCCAGCTATAACTTCCACCGGTACTTTTACCTTGGTTTACGAGCGTACCATTAACAGATACTATCTTAATATCTGCATGAAAGCTTAGTCCTACAATATTAATACAGCCTGTATAATCTGGTTTTACAGGGTTAGGATAAGCGTAGACATTATCCTTTGTCATTTCTTCGTTTGTTGCTGTAACATCACTCATATATGAGCATAATCCCTGATCTGTTGCAAAATAAACCAAACCATTAGGCATGATGATGATGTCTTTTATTAAATTGGATGGTAATGGAGAATTCTCTGTAGTAAAGTGTTTCACTTCTGTATTACAGTCATCGCTGATAACATATACTCCATTATTAGTGGTACCCATCCATTTTCTGTTACCTGCATCTACGGCTATACATCTTACTTCTACATTAGAGAGTAAATAGTCGGCATAATTTGTACCATCATTACGTGGTATTTTATGCTGGGTAAATTCACTGGATTCATTTTCTACGTTCATTTTTGAAAGATAGATAGGGCCTAATGTTGTTCCTAACCAGATATTACCAACTTTATCTTCTGTGGCACAAAGTACAAATCTTGGATTGAGGGCAGTTTTATCCTCGTTGATGAAGTTTGGACCATACTGAGTGATTTGATCCGTAGTTGGATCAAATGCATAGAGTTTACAACTTTCCCACCAGTTATTAATAAACCATAGTCTATTGTCATAACTTACATCAAAGAAGTTAATCATATTTCCATTATATACATCAGTTATTTCATTATGAGTGAATGCTGTCCATTCATCACTATTCTGTGTATATTTCCATATTGGATAATCGATATCTATATTTGAAGAACTGTTCAGTACCCACAGGTTACCTTCTTTGTCATATTTTATACCTGTTATCAGTAGATAATCGTCGCTATTTACGCAAGACTGTAATGGGGAATTGTTACGATTGTAACTCTTTATAAACTTCTGATTTTGAAATTCATATAGTCCACTTTTTGCACCAACCATAACATGACCTTCTTTTTTAGGATCAAAATCCATGCAGAGAAGGTCTATGTAATTATGACCTATCATTTGACTTGTAGGCTGTTCGAATTCACTCCAGGTATCACCATTCCATACATGTACTTCACCAGGATTGTTATAATCACCTTCTTGTGACCAACTTCCTGGTACTGCATATATAGTACCATTATTTAAATATAATTTGTGGAACCTGTTTGATGTAGGTCCGTCAGGACGTACGCCTTCTGTTTTATATTGGCGTTCCTGGTTTGTATCTACAGTATAATAGGTCAGTTTACCATCTGATGTTGTTGTCCACCAGTATTTAGAGTTTGAGTCGTATACGTTTAGATAATCTTCCGTAACCTTTATATAATCCCCTGTTCTGATCCAATTTCTTTTGTCTAGCAGATTATCTGTCAGTTTTCCACGAAATAATCCTGCACTCGCTGATGCTGCATAGAGATAATCGCCGTCTATATATGAATAGTTAACTTCGAAATCTAAAAGATAACTATTGCTGATACTTCCATCTTTTACATTTATTTTGATAATTCCTATACCTGTAGAAAGATAAGCATATTGCCCATAACAGTATATATGGTTGATATTTTTATTACCTGTCGTAGAATACTGATAGAAGTCAGAGATATTGTCAACATTACAATCTAACCCAAGCAAATCTATATTAGAATTGCTGTATGTGATAATTAGCTTTTTACATGTAGGATTATATCTGATATGACTGATATCTACGTCTGATAAATAGTTTGATTTGTCATATGTTTTTATACTACCATCTTTGATATTATATGAAAATAAACTACCTGATGCCAATGCAAAAGCAGTTTCTTTAGCAGGAGCTATTTCTGTAATATTATAATAACTGCGATACATAGTCCATGTACCTATCTGAGCAGATAACTTCGATAGGTACGAAAATAGAAATATTATGATAAATATAAAAGTTTTCTTCATAAAGTTCTGAATATAATAATATTGTTATAGTCTTCATTGGCTATTATTTAAAAGCCTAATACTATATTAACTGCAAATATAACTATTTATTGTTTTTATAAACAGATACTTATAGATATTTTTGAAGTTGATGCTGGATGGGTGAAACGATGGCTTTCTTTGCTATCCATGCTGTGAGGATAATAAAAGCGAGGGATAGGATGAATTGGAATTCTTGATGTGGATTTCCTTCTCCATATCGTTTAAGAAATATACTCTGTATGATGCGAAAGCAGAGATTATGACAGAGAAATATTTCAAAACTGATGCTGCCTAGCCATAGCAAGAGTTTATTATGGAATATCCTAATAAAACAACCTTTACCTTGATCTCTTGCTGTAAAATAGAACACGGTTATGGCTGATGGTATCCAATAAATAATGGCACAGCGAATGTTCGGATTGCAATGGATTGATAGGAAATACATTGCGATAAACAGCAATACCACTCCCATATCCGATAGGTTTACTTGCCAGAAAGAAGTTGAGTTTGTTATCTTATCTGCTATTTTTTTACCTTTTTCTGATCTGCATACTTTATATAAAAGGATACCTATCATGAAATCTATCATTCTGAATAATGGGTGGGCATAAATGTAGCCGGCTGAATAATCTGCTTGTGCACAGAGCGAGATACTGATATAAACTGTCATATATATACTTATTGTTGCTAATAAGTATAACCAGGAATGTCGCATAATCCAAGCGTATAAATACTTAAATATAAGATAGAAGAAGATAAGATCAGAAATAAACCATGTAGCTGCATTGAGATGAGCCATAAAGTCATGTGCCGGATACCAGGTTTGTATCAACAGCGAATGGGATAGAATCTGATACCATGGTAATATACGCCCTAATCGCCAATCCATTAATATGAGAATGGCGAGAATCAGAATATGAAGAGGATAGAGTTTGATGATACGGGAAAGGAAAAAATTTCTGTTTCCCAATACTTCTTTCTGTAGTTTTTCTCCTTTGCTTAAAGAGAGTACAAAACCACTGATAACAAAGAAAATGGCAACAGGAAACTCGCCCAAGTAATTGATTAAATCTTGGGATATGGGTAGGGTGGAATGCGAAATCACAATCATTAGGATAAGAATGAATCGCAGGGAATTGAGTGTCCTGATCATGATGCCTTTTCTTTGTTATAATGTTATTCTATTCTGTATTGAACAAGAATAAATCTTATTTCTTTTTCAAATACTCTACCAATTTAGCCACGGCTCTGGCTCTGTGACTGATGCCGTTCTTGATTTCCTCACCCAGCTCAGCAAAACTCTGGTCATATCCTTCCGGAACGAAGATTGGGTCGTAGCCGAAGCCTTCGGTACCATGCTTCTCGGTGGCGATATAGCCGTTTACGATACCTTCGAACTGGTGAACTTTCTTGATGCTGGTGCAGCCGCAAGGACATACATCCTGCTTCTCGATGTAGCAGATAACGGTGCGGAAACGGGCCTGACGGTTTTCCTTACCATCCAGTTCTCTCAACAGCTTAGCCATGTTAGCCTCACTGTCGTGGTCGGTACCCTCGGCATAGCGGGCACTGTGAACGCCAGGGGCACCATCAAGTGCCTCTACCTCCAGACCGGTATCATCGGCAAAGCAACTTACATGGTAATGGTCATAAACATACTGCGCCTTCTGCAAGGCATTCTCTTCCAATGTGTTGCCTGTTTCAGGAATATCCACATCGCATCCTATCTCCTTCAGCGATACTACCTCGTAGTCGCTGCCCAGGATGTCGCGAATCTCCTGGAGTTTATGCTGGTTGTTGGTTGCAAATACTATCCTTTTCATAAGTTTATAATTTATAGTTAATAGTTTATAGGGCATTCTTGCAATAGTGCTTCTTGCTATACGGCGAAGCCGCTATAAACTTTTAACTTTTAATTGTTTTAATGTCTTTATCTTTGATTTTCACCTTCATCTCATCAAATCCCTCGCCATACACACCGATTACGGAACTCTGACTTACAAAGGCATTCGGGTCGATGATCTTGACGATACGGAAGATGGTGACGCTCTCGTTCTTCTTTGCCAGAATACAGAGCACTTTCATCTCGTTGCCCGTGTACCAGCCGTGGCCATCGAGAATGGTTACGCCATGATCCATCTGCATACCGATGGCATTGGCTATCTCCTGATATTTCTTGCTGAATATCATAAACTGTACACTCTCTCGCTTGGCATTCATCACATAGTCGAGTACCAGGTTTTCTATCACCATCGTACAGAGACCGAATACTACCTTTCTAACAGCGTCTATCGTGGTAAACTCTGGTTTTGCATTGAAGACGAAGAATGAACTGCCCACGATGAGGAGATCCACGAAGATGAGCACACGGCCCAGCGAGATGTTGTGATATTTGTTGACGATGGCAGCAATGATATCCGTTCCACCTGTACTTCCATTATGCAGAAAGACGATGGCGAGTGATAAACCCGTAAACAGACAGCCGATGATGAGCGACATGAAGTCTTGTCCCTCTCCCAATATCTGCACCATCTTGCCATCTTCACCTATCATCCAGTCTTGCGCCAGAGCCAGGAATAGGGAGAGCATGATGATGGCATAGATGGTCTTCACCATGAATTTGAATCCCAGTATCTTCAGCGCTGCAAGCAGCAAGGCGGCATTGATGAGAAAATAAGACAAATAGATAGGTATCCCCGTGCCGTAGTAAATCACGGCTGCGATACCCGTTACGCCACCCGTTACTATCTGGTATGGAAGCAGAAAAATGGTCCATCCAAATGTGTAAAGCAAGAGTCCAAGAGTAATGTAGAAATAATCCTTGCACTCATTCTTAATTGTTTGACTGATTGCTATTTGCATAATATTTTCCTCGTATTTTTAAAGCACAGAAGGTCGCCCATTTTTAGATGAGACGACCTTCTGTATATTATCTATAAATTACTTTTTCAACACAACGTTGACAATCTTCTTTGGTACGATGATCACCTTCAACACGTTGAATCCTTCCAAGTACTTCTGGCTCTTCTCGTCTGCCAATACCTGCTTCTGAATTTCCTCGTTAGGAGTATCCACAGGGAAAGTCATCTGGAAACGAGCTTTACCATTGAAGGAAATAGTGAGCTGCATATCGTTCTCCTTCAGATACTGCTCATCATACTTTGGCCATGCTGCATCGCAAACGCTGCCCTGCTCGCCAAGTGCTGCCCACAACTCTTCTGCGATGTGTGGAGCGAATGGAGCGATGAGGATGACGAGATCTGTCAGGAGTTCCTTGTTGCGGCACTTCTGCTGACCGAGTTCGTTCACGGCAATCATGAAGGCTGAGATAGATGTGTTGTAAGAGAACTTCTCGATATCCTCGCTTACCTTCTTGATGAGCTTGTGAACGCTCTTCAGGCTCTCTGGCTTAGCTGCCTCGTCGCATGGCAGGAAGTTGTCGGTACGGTTCTCGTAGAACAGCCCCCAGAACTTCTTCAGGAAGCGGTGGCAACCGTCGATACCGTTGGTATCCCAAGGCTTGCTGGCTTCTACAGGACCCAGGAACATTTCGTAGAGTCGCAGGGTATCAGCACCATACTTCTCAACAATCATATCTGGATTTACCACGTTGAACATACTCTTAGACATCTTCTCGATAGCCCATCCGCAGATGTATTTGCCATCTTCCAGGATGAACTCAGCGTTCTGATACTCAGGGCGCCAAGCCTTGAATGCCTCGATATCCAAAACATCGTTGCTTACGATGTTTACATCTACGTGGATAGGAGTTACGTCGTAATCCTTCTTCAGATTCAAGCTTACGAATACAGGAGCCTTGTCGTGGTCATCGCTGTTGATGCGGTAAACGAAGTTAGAACGGCCCTGAATCATGCCCTGGTTCACCAGCTTCTGGAATGGCTCTTCCTTGCAGCTTACGCCGAGGTCGAACAGGAACTTGTTCCAGAAACGAGAGTAAATCAAGTGACCGGTAGCATGTTCGCAACCACCTACGTAGAGGTCCACGTTCTGCCAGTACTCATCAGCCTTCTTGCCTACGAGTGCCTCATCGTTGTGAGGATCCATGTAGCGCAGGTAGTAAGCAGATGAACCTGCGAAACCTGGCATGGTGTTGAGTTCCAGTGGGAATACGGTCTTGTTATCTACGAGGCTCTTGTCAACCACCTCTTTCTTCTCGGCATCCCAAGCCCACTTTTTGGCTCTGCCCAATGGTGGCTCGCCAGTCTCTGTTGGCTTGTAGGTCTCAATCTCAGGCAATTCGAGTGGCAGGCACTCCTCTGGAACCATCTGTGGCATTCCGTCCTTGTAATATACTGGGAATGGCTCGCCCCAGTAGCGCTGACGGGAGAAGATGGCGTCGCGGAGACGATAGTTTACCTTTACTCGGCCGATGCCCTTCTCGGTAACAAATTTCTTGGTAGCTGCGATAGCCTCCTTCACGGTGAGTCCGTTCAGAGAGAAACCATCCATGCTGCTCTTGCCTGCTACAGGTGAGTTGGTTACGATGCCTTCCTTGGCATCGAAGCTCTCCTCTGAAACATCAGCACCCTCGATAAGAGGAATGATAGGCAGGTTGAAGTGCTTGGCGAAGGCGTAGTCACGGCTATCGTGAGCTGGCACAGCCATGATGGCACCTGTACCATATCCTGCCAATACATATTCTGAAATCCATACTGGGATTGCCTCGCCAGTGAATGGATTGATGGCATAACTTCCTGAGAATACACCGGTTACGCTGTGGTTAGCCATACGATCAAGCTCGGTACGCTTCTTCACGTAGTCGAGATATTTATCCACCTCTTCCTTCTGCTCGGCAGTAGTTACCTGCTGAACATATTCGCTCTCTGGAGCCAGAACCATGAAGGTTACACCAAACATTGTATCGGCACGGGTGGTGAAGATGGTGAACTTCACGTCGCTGTCCTTTACAGAGAATTCAACCTCTGTACCCTCAGAACGGCCAATCCAGTTCTTCTGGGTTTCCTTGATACTATCGCTCCACTGGATGGTCTCCAATCCGTCGAGCAATCGCTGAGAGTAAGCAGATGTTCTCAGGCACCACTGCTGCATCTTCTTCTGGATGACAGGATAACCGCCACGCTCACTTACGCCGTTTACCACCTCGTCGTTGGCAAGCACAGTACCCAGGCCTGGGCACCAGTTAACCATTGTTTCACCGAGGTAAGCGATGCGGTAGTTCATCAGGATCTGCTGCTTCTTCACGTCGTCGTAGCTGTTCCACTCCTCGGCAGTGAAGTCAATCTGCTCGTTCTGAGCCACGTTCAAGTCAGCAGAACCCTTCTCCTCGAAGCGCTTGATGAGCTTTTCGATAGGCTGAGCCTTCTGGCAGCCGTTGCAGAAGAATGAGTTGAACATCTTCTGGAAAGCCCACTGAGTCCAATGGTAATACTTAGGGTCGCAGGTACGAACCTCGCGGTCCCAGTCGAAAGAGAAGCCGATTTTGTCGAGCTGCTCACGATAGCGGTTGATGTTGGCTACGGTAGTAACCTCTGGGTGCTGACCAGTCTGGATAGCATACTGCTCTGCAGGCAATCCGTAAGCATCGTAACCCATAGGGTTCAGTACGTTAAATCCGTTCAAACGCTTGTAGCGTGCATAGATATCGCTAGCGATATAACCAAGTGGGTGACCTACGTGCAAACCAGCTCCTGATGGATAAGGGAACATGTTGAGCACATAGAATTTCTTCTTGTTTTCATCCTCAGTCACCTTATAGATCTTGTTCTCGACCCATTTCTGGTGCCATTTCTTCTCGATTTCTCTGAAGTTGTATTCCATTGTTTTATCTAATAATTATGTTTCTTTTCTTAAATATAATAAGGTATAACCCTATTCAAGGTGCAAAATTACATTTATTTTGGCACATAACAAAATAAAATGCAAGTTTTTTATGAATTTAATGTCTTAGCATGCACACACTTCATGTTCTTTTCCAGTTGGGCGGTAGAGCTGGCTCCTACCAATACGCTGGTTACACCTTTCTGCTGCAATATCCAGGCAAGTGCCATTTCGGCGAGTGTTTCGTCTCTTTCTCCTGCTTCTGCGTTCCATTTCTTGAGCTGTTCCAGCAGTTCTGGAGTTAGAGCAGAGTGTTTCAGAAAATGCTCTTTTGCCATACGGCTGTCTGCCGGTATTCCGTTGAGATATCGGTCGGTGAGAAGTCCCTGTGCCAGAGGTGAGAACGAGATGAAACCGATGCCGTTTTCTGCGCAATAATCTAAGGTTCCATTCTCTTGTGGCGCATGGTCGAGCATGTTGAGTCTGTCCTGAAAAATGAGCAGCGGACAGTCGTGTTCCTTCAGATATTGGTCAGCAAACTTCAGGGCTTCCAGTGGCCAGCGGCTGATGCCGAGATAAAGAGCCTTGCCTTGCTTCACGATGTCTACCATGGCTTGAAGGGTTTCTTCGAGCGGTGTGTTCGGATCGTAGCGGTGGCTGTAGAAGAGGTCAATATACTCGAGATTCATTCTCTTGAGACTCTGATTCAGACTGGCCATCAGATACTTACGGGAACCCCAGTTACCGTAAGGACCTTCCCACATATCATAACCTGCTTTGGTTGAGATAAAGAGTTCATCGCGATAGGGTTTGAAATCATCTTTCATCAGTCTGCCCATCGTTTCCTCTGCACTTCCGTATGGAGGTCCATAGTTGTTAGCCAGGTCGAAGTGGGTGATACCATGGTCGAAGGCATAGTGAGTGATGGCACGACTTCTTTCGTAAGGATCTACCTCTCCGAAGTTGTGCCAGAATCCCAAACTTATTTTAGGCAGCAAGATACCACTCTTGCCGCATCTCTTGTAGAGCGCTTCTGCATCGCTATAGCGATTGGCGTCAGCATGATAAATACCTTTAATGTCCATTATTCCTTATATTTTTTATTACGGCGAAGAACCAGAAACTCTTCACTCTTCACCTTTCCTTTGTAAATTCCTATAAACAAGGCATTTGGCGTGGTGAAGAGTTTTTGTTCACTCTTCACCCACTCTTCACCACTCTTCACCGGTATGTGGTTAGGAGCCTGCCGGCTCTTCCTTTTCTACATCGCAAAGGTAATAAAAATATTTAATATAATCGTTGTATTGAATAAAAATTATTTTTTTTTCGATATAGATAAGTGGGGATGTAGTAAAGGTCGATTGGTTATGGAAAAACATTCATTGGCTTGCCAATTAAATAAACAATTCATCCATCGTAATCTGTTTCTGTACGATGTCGCTATGTTTGTTCTGCTTCAATCCGAAAGAAGTAATCAATGTGAGGAGAAGCGATTTGGATGTTTTCGTCTCTTCTGTGAAGATACGCAGTTTCTCCAGCAACTTCTCCTCATATTCCTTGCTGATTTCGAATTCGCTCTTGTAGAATTTCATCTCACAGATATTGATGGTTTCATCTTTCCGGTCTATCAGCAAGTCTATTTGAGTTCCCTTTTCTGTATTGCTGCTTCGCCATGAGCAAACCAAGGTCTGTACTCCCGAAATTCCCAGGGCGTGCTTGATTTTGTCTATATGGTTTAGACAAAGCATCTCGAAAGACAAGCCAGCCCAAGTATGGTATAGTTGACTGTTTTGGGAGGATGACCAGAAACTGGAATTCTGATACTTGTTGTGCTTGATGAAACGGAAGTAGAAGAGCGTATAGAAATCTACTAACTGGAATAAGGTGTTTCGCTTTTGGCGAATGTCGGAAGTCATCTTGTTGGCTGTGTTGAATGGTTCATACAGACGGATGAATCCGCATTGTTCCAATTCTTCCAGTACTGTAGAGAAAGCTCCATTATCTTTTCCTCCCGATGCCTTGACCAGTTCCTGTCGGGTCATACCCATTCCTTTGGTAGCAAGGGCAGTAACCACGGCGATATGGTCGGCTGATTTCTTAAACAAAGCTCTGTATAAGTCGTTGAACTCATCTTTCAGTTCTGCATTATCTGCGAAAAACAGCTGGTCGATGTTCTGTGCCAGACTTTTCGATTTATCCATCATAGACAGATAATAAGGTATTCCTCCCATAACCATATAGCATTCTGCTATCTGTTTTCGGCTGTAGCCGAAGTGGTAAGCCTTGAAGTATTCTTCGCATTCGTGCAGGGTGAATGGTTTTACTATCAGATGATGGGTCAGTCGGTTGTGCAAGCCACCACGGTTGCGAATCAGGTTGTTGATCATCCAGGAGGTGGCGGATCCGCAAACGATGAGTTTGATGTCGTTGCGCAGTACAGCCCAGCTGTTCCAGAAGTTTTCCAGTGCAGGTATTAATCCCGATTTGGCGGTATCCATCCATGGCAATTCATCGATGAATATTACTTTCTTGCCTTCCGGAAGTATTTCTATGTATTGTGACAGGGCATAGAATGCCAGCAGCCAGCTCTTGAACGTCTGCAGAGTGGTGGAGTGGGTATATTTTTGCAGGGAAATGCTGAAGTTGACAAGCTGTTCGCCTTTGGCAACTCCGTTCATTCCTGTCATGAAGAAGGCAAAATGGTCTTCTACGGCTTTTCTGATGAGAAAAGTCTTGTCTACACGTCGTCTTCCATAGACGGCGATAAACTCTGATCTATCGGAGTTTATATATTCATTGAGCAGTTTGAGTTCTGCTTCTCTTCCTATCAGTCTCTGTTCCATATCTTTCGTTATTTTCTGCGCAAAGATATAAAAAAATCCCCATTAGCGCAAATTATCCCGTTAAGCGTTCGGCATTTCAAATCCGCCGGGACGCCTGTCGGGAGACTTTCTATTGACACCTGTCGGGAGACTTTCTATTAAACAAATCGTTCATCGTAATCTGTTTCTGTACGGTGTCGCTATGTTTGTTCTGCTTCAATCAGAAAGAAGTAATTCTCCAGTTTGTCCGCTTTGATTTTGCTAGATGTATGATACAAATACATTTTTAAGGACGACTTTTTGTGATTTTCTACACTTTTAAGGACGACTTTTTGTGGTTTTATACATTTTTAAGGACGACTTTTTGTGTTCATTGAAATAAAAAATGTATTTTTGCATTCAGAAACATCAAATAATCAGATAGTTATGAAGAGGTTACTTCATTAAAATTGATTTATTATTGTAGCCATAGCCGATAATCTTGACGTCTACTTTTGAATGGATTAAAGTTGGTGAACCTTGTATCTTGTATTGGAAGTAGATTGTATCTATTTTCTCTGTAGTGGCTATTTTGAGAGTTTTAACTTCGTCGAATATATCCAATGTTATCTTTTTGAATTTTTTGTTGTCGCAAGCAACCACTCTTTTTTTTACAATATATCCTCGTTGGTCTGTCTTGTATTCAACAGCAACGTATGCTTCCAAATTATTTTTTTGAAACTCAATAGGATATTTACACTTTTTTTCCAATTCGTTTATGAACAACTCTCTATTTCTATAGTCAGGATTACCTGAGCTTACTCGGCGTACACCAAATAGTTGCGGAGAAGTTTCCATAAGAGACACATTTGTATTGGAGTTGCACGAACCAAGCACTACCAATAATGTCAATAATATAATACCCAATAATTCTTTCATCTTATTTATTTTATATCGCAGTCTTTCGTTTAAACGTATCTTATAAATAGTAACATTTTTCTAATCGAGAGGCTTGTTCTGCTCTATACGAGTATTCTTAACGGCTTCTCCCAAACGGTAAGCATGTAAAGCTTCGTCCACGTCACTCTCAAAAGCGTCACGTTTCGGAGTACCAACTTTTCCAAAGTGCTTGTCAAGCACATCATCCAAGGGAGTAAGATTCATCTGTGCCATATATTTATAATTTATATACGAAGATAAGTAAAATGCTTCATACTAAGCTAAATAGTGAGATTAGATATAGCAGGAATAGCATCAAAGCGTCCCTGCAGATAAGCCTTCTCCATATCCAGCGTGTCCCGGAAATCCTTGAAATCAAACAGAGAATACAAATCACTGCTTCCATCCTCTCGCTTGTTCACGAAATACACCTGATCCCTTCGCTGGAAACCGGTGTTCAGCAAATGGGTGTTATGAGTGGTGTAGATGAGCTGGGCATGGTCGCTATGATTGAACATACCTATCACAAA
>OKSN01000768.1_pt1 | contig 19139 bp, 19 predicted proteins | sample 1606191 | NCBI WGS metagenome assembly OKSN01 (sample SAMEA3879535, study PRJEB24766) | human gut metagenome | biome: human-associated habitat; feature: feces | place: USA | collected 1985/1987
TTATATCCATATTAGGAAAAATTGCAAGTACTTTTTCGCTGTTTTTTACAAATTTGTCGCAATTTCTGTTTCACGTCCTCAAAAATCGGCTTCAGCACTCCATTTTTTTGCTTCGCAGGCCCAAATTTTTGCTTGAGCATAAAAAAAGAGCAGTTCACACTGCCCTTTCAGTTCATTGTTGTCTTTTGGCCGCAGCTGCAATAATGCTTTCCGCCAGCTCCTTCAGACTGATGCGTTTGGCCATACTGAACTGCTGCATCTTACGATATGCTTCCTGCTCTGTCATGCCATGCGCTGTCATCAGAATCCCCTTGGCACGGTCTAACAGCTTACGGTTCTCCAGGCTTTCCTTCAGCTTATCAAGCTCCAAATTAAGCTTATGCATTTCCTGAAAGCGTTTGGCCGCAATCTCCATCGCCGGGAAAAGCTGTTCCTCACGTACAGGCTTAACCAGATAAGCAATAACGCCTGCATCCGATGCCTGCTCAACAATATCCTGCTGACTGTAAGCTGTCAGCAGCAATACCGGCGCAATATTATCGGCAGCAATAATTTTTGCCGCCGTAATACCGTCCATAATCGGCATTTTAACATCCATGATAATAAAATCAGGCTTCAATTCCGCAGCAAGCTTTACTGCCTCCTGTCCGTTGGCTGCCTCGCCTACTATGTCATGACCGGCATCTGCCAGCATTTCGCGTAAATCAAGACGCAAAATAGCTTCGTCATCTGCCAATAATATTCTCAGTTTATTTAACATCTTCCAGTCCCCCCCTTTGGAATTGTTACTAAAGCAAGTGTACCGCCATCATCACGATTCGCCAAGCTAAAGCTTCCCTGCAGGTCTGCTTCCGCCATAGTCTTGATAATTTTCAATCCTAAGCTTTGACGGCTGCTGTTTAAAGAAAATCCTTCCGGAAGACCTACACCGTCATCGGCAATCGATAAAATATAACGCTTGCTTTCTTCCGCAAAGCGCACCTTAAGGCTGCCACTCATGCGTCCTTCGTAAGCATGTTCTATAGTATTCTGCAATAATTCGTTGAGAATCAAAGCGATGCTTGTTGCCTTATCAGACGGCAGCTGTACAGGATCTGCTTTAAAATCGGCATGCAGGATAAATTCCGGATGCAGCATACTGCTGATAATTGCCTGATAAATTCCCTTGGCCACCTTACCGACATCTATCAGACCGGTATCCTGCTGCGAAAGATACTCATGCACAATAGCAATGCTGTTGACTCTGTTGACGCAGTCACGCAAAACTATTTTGGTTTCATCACACTGCGCGCGGCGCTCCTGCAAGCGCAGAAGACTGGCAATAGTCTGCAGATTGTTCTTTACACGGTGATGAATCTCTTTAATTACCACAGATTTTATCAGCAGTTCCTCGTCTTTTTTGCGCAGCTCGGTGATATCCTGCAAAATGACAATAGCACAACTGGCCTTAGGCCTGGGAATTACCGGCAGAATACGTATGGAAAGCAAAATGCCATGCATCGTAAATTCCTTGCTTTCCGCCGTGCCTGTTTCCATAACCATCCCGACCAACGGCCAGTTGATAGCAACATCATTAGTACGGCAGCCGACAAGATGAGAAATATCCATAACATCAAACATATGACGCGCACGGTTGTTGGCAGCAACAATCACTCTGTTGGCATCTACTACCATAATGCCGTCAGAAGGCAGCAGTCGCCGATAGTTGCTGTTATTGCTCACATCCTGGCGCAGATTACACAAAAGCTCCAGCGACTGAGCAATAATAATATCATCGGGAGCAGCGCTTTCAAAGCTGACGGCACCGTAGCAATGTCCGCGGCTGTCACGCAGCGGAAAAACCTTCAGACTGTTGAACATGCCCAAAGCCCATTCACGCTTGCCGTTAACAGGCACATTTTTTTGCAGCACACGCGCAACGAGCGGCTCTTCAACCGCACGTACACGCCGGCCCGTCATATCCGGGCGCACATTTCCTACCTGTGTCATCGGCTGCTCCTGCTTATAAACATTAAAAAACTTTTTATTCTCTCCCGGCAGATAAATCGTCACAGCAGCATGTGCTATATCTGCCGCCAGACCGAGTACCTGTGGCATAGCTTGTAAACTGTTTCTTTGTTCTGCTGTTAAATTGCTCAGCATGTTTCCCCTCTTCTTCCTGCTGTTGTCCTTTCCACAGCTTTATCTGATTAATCCACTATTTTATCCACTATATCCACAGGCTTTTCCACACCAGTAATGCGCTTATATGTGGATATTGCCCATTTATCCACAATATCCACAGGCTTATGCACTATAAAAGACACTTGTTTAGCCTAATTTTAATGATGGATTAGCGTTCAAGTCCAATGGACTGAAGCTGCCGGCCTGATACATAAAATAACCGCGGCAGGCAATCATTACAGCATTATCGGTACACAAAATCGGTGTCGGATGCACCAGCTGGGCACCAATCTCCTCCATAGCCTTTTCCAGTGTGTTTTGCAAAGTTTTATTGGCAGAAACGCCGCCGGCCAGCACAATTTTATTGTAGCCCGTATGCTGCATAGCATGTACCGCTTCCTTAACAAGTGCATCAACAACAGCTCTCTGGAATGATGCCGCAACATCGCTGCGGTTCACCTCACGTCCTGCCTGCTGCTGATTATGCAGATAATTGATTACGGCGGATTTCAGACCGCTGAAGCTGAATTCGTAAGGCCTATCCAGACGTGCTACTGGAAAATCAATAGCATGGTCATTGCCGCCCAATGCCAGACGCTCTATTTCCGGACCGCCGGGATAAGGCAATCCCATAACGCGGGCAATCTTATCGAAGGCTTCGCCTGCCGCATCATCACGTGTTTGCCCCAAAAGCTCAAAGCTGTTATAGCCGGTAACCTTCAGCAGCGCCGTATGACCGCCGCTGACAACCAGCGCCATGAACGGCGGCTTCAGCTCGCTGTCTGCCAAAAAGTTGGCAAATACGTGGCCTTCAAGATGGTTGACACCTATCAACGGTTTATCCGTTGCCCAGGCCAGTGCCTTGGCAGCCGAAAGACCGACCAGCAGCGCGCCGACCAGACCAGGTCCGTAGGTAACGGCAACAGCATCTATCTGCTCCATGCCGACGCCAGCCTGAGATAAAGCCTCGTCAATAACAGGCATAATATTCTCGATATGCTTACGCGAAGCAATTTCCGGCACAACGCCGCCGAATTTGCGGTGAATAACGATTTGGGAGGAGATAATGTTGCTCAGTACCTCACGGCCGTTCTTTACTACGGCAGCCGCAGTTTCATCACAGCTGCTTTCGATACCTAAAATATATACATTCTTCTGCTCTTTATTCATGGCCTGCTCCTTCTTTATACAGCCACATTATAACTGCATTTTCATGATTGTCTTCGTAATAATTCGGACGAATGCCTTCGCTGGCAAAGCCACAGGTCAGATAAACCTTCTGCGCGGCAATATTTCCCTCGCGCACCTCCAGCGTCATCGCCGTAGCACCAAGCTCCCAGGCCTTGTTTACTAAGGCTGCCGTCAGGCGCGTACCATAGCCCTGGCCGCGTTCTTCATCGGCAACAGCCACACGGGTAATCTGCGCTTCGCCTGCCACCAGCCAGAAGCCTGCATAACCGACAAGCTTGCCGGCACATTCCATTACCAGATAGGTAGTCAGCTCGTTGGCTATTTCATTACGCAGCATATTTTCATTCCAGGCATCATAAAAGGATTGTGCCTCTATGCCAACCAACGCCGGAATATCCGCTTCCGTCATTGCTCTGAAGCTTATTGTTGTTTGTGCTTCTTCTCCCACAATTCCTCAGCCTCCGATCTTCTGATATAGTATGGCTCCAAGCCAAAAATTTTCTTATCGTTTTCTGCATCAAATTCTGCCAAGGCAGCCAAAGCAACAGAGCTGCCTTTAGCTTCGGGTGCCACGCTGATAAAATCAGGCAGACCGTTTTTCGCAAGCTTGGTGCACTCGCCCAAAAGCAACGCAGGGGTTCCCTGCAACGCAATTCTTTCTAATGCTTTTTCCGCACTGACAACCTCAACAGGTGCAAGCTCTACAAGCTCACCGTTGCGCCATTCATATAAGGCCTGATAAAAATTGCCCTTTTGCGCATCCAGCACCGGTGATAGCACACTGCCTTCAAGCTGAATATTATAAGCCATAGCCTTTAAAGTATCAACTCCGTGCAAACAGCACTGCCAGCTGTAGGCCATAGCCTCCGCAGTTGCCAAACCGATACGTAAACCTGTAAAGGAACCGGGGCCCATGCTGACAGCCAAAAGCTCGATGTCCTGCTTTTGTACACCGGTACGCTGCAGCAGCTGGTCTAATTGCGGCAGCAAGCCTTCACTATGTGTCATCCCCATATTTATCGTATATTCAGCTAAAATTTCCTTATCACGGCATAATGCAATCGTGCACACCTTAGTGGCCGTATCAATTGCCAAAGTCAGCATCTTCTTCTACCTCCCGCAGCAGTTTTTCATATCTTTCACCCTGAGCCTGCAGCACAGCACGACGGCCTTCACCATCATGCAGCAAAGTAATCTGCAGATATTCCTCCGGCAGCTCCTCCTTGAACAGCTCAGCCCATTCAATCAATGTTATACCATCGCCTCCGGCATATTCCTCAAAGCCGATGTCCTCCAGCTCCTCCGGACGGTTGAGGCGATATAAATCAAAATGCCTTATTTCCAGCTCACGCCCCTGATAGACATTCATAATAGCAAAGGTCGGACTGTTGACATCCTCCGCAGCTGCTCCCAAGGCCACAGCAACACCGCGGCTGAGCAGTGTTTTGCCTGCGCCCAGGTCACCGCTCAGGCAGAAAACGTCACCGCTTGCCGCATGCTTGCCCAAAAGTCTTCCCAAGGCTTCCGTTGCAGCGCTGTCCTGCAAATAAATTTCCATAACCAACTCTCCTCACATTTGGCAGGAAAGAAAACACCTGCCATAGTAATCAATAATTTGAAAAAGCGGCACCAGACTTACCAGTACCGCTTCTTTGTTTTTACAATAAAGTCGTATTACGCGTCAGCGGATCCTCAATATCCATATGACCACTCAAGGTAATAGCCTTTTTACCTTCTATCAGAATCTGTACCCGTTTAATTTCCGGAAACTCTGTCAAGGTATTGGTAATAGCGTAGCAAAGCATCATCTCACCATAGGATCCTTGTCCCTTCTTTGCCAGCTCGCGCGTAAAATCAGCATAGGCAGTGCCGTCCTGCTCAATTTTAAGACTGCGCACCTTAGTACCGATAGGTACAACATCATCCATCTTCGCGTCCTGCGGTTTAGTAGTCACCAAGGCAATCAAAGCATTTTCCGGCAAACTTTTGCCGTTATCCTTCATCGTAATTTTTTCCGGTAACAGCTTTTCGCTGCCATCGGAAGCTGCACGATAAACAATAAAGCTGATATCCTTTTTTTCCTGCACTGCAGCAGTTGCCGCATTCTTAGCATCCTCTTTCGGCGGAACATTTTCACTGCAACCGCTTGCTATTACTGCACACAAAAGCAGCATCAATAAAATTAGCTTTCTCATTCTTGCCGCCTCCGTATTATGCAAAATATTTTTCAATGCCTTCAGCAATCAGACGAGCCGTCTTCTTTTGGAACCATTGTCCCTTCATCAAGGTCAGCTCTTTTTCATTGCTGATGAAGCACATTTCTACCAAAACTGCCGGCATACTGATACGCTTGATAACATAAAAGTTTGCCTGACGTACACCCAAATCATCTACACCAAAATTAGCAGCCAGCTTATTTTGGATATTTTGGGCTAAGCGCAGATCATTATCGGTTTTCGGATAGTAGTATGTAGAAAAACCACCAACATTTTTATTGACCGAAGAATTAATATGCAGGCTGACGAACATATCCGAATTATATTTTTCGCCAACGTTTACACGTGCCTGCAGTTCCTCTGCATCACTGGCATTAGGTCCGAACACATCAACATCGGTAGTACGCGTCATATAAACCTTGGCACCCTTATCTTCCAGAATTTCCTTAACTATTTTTGTAATAGCCAGGGTGATATTTTTTTCTTTGGTGCCATCACTGCCGATAGCGCCCGGATCGCTGCCGCCATGGCCTGCATCTAAGGTAATAATTTTACCGTCAAGACCGCCGCTTGTACGGAACCTGCCGTTTCCTTTGATTACCGCAAGCTTATCAGTATCAGATTTATTAACCGGTTTATTTACTGTTGTTTCTGTTTTGGCAGCAGTAGTATTTTTCTTATTATCGTTTTTCTTTTTACTGCTGCTCTTCTTTTTATCCGCTTTCTTATCCGCTGCGGTACTTGTTTTTATAACGGTATTTTTCTTGATACTGCTGTTATTTTTTGTCGGACGGTTGCTTACTACCGGTCTGTTGCTTACAACAGTAGTTGCAGCACCGTAACCGCTGTAGGAAGCCTGGCGCGGCGTAACATCAAGCACTACGCGGAAGGGGCGGCCTGTTGCAGGATCCTTCTTTAAGACGAAAGCCTTATAGCTTTTTTCCAGCAAGCGCTGTTTCAGCGGTACACGCACCACCGTATAGCTGCCTTTATCCACAATTTTCAAAGAATCAGCCAAAGAGCTTTTTACAGCCTTGCTATGCGGCACCTGCGCTCCCTTATCGGCATTTACCGTCAGATTCAGCGTATCGCCTTCCATATCAACAGCATAGCCTGCAGTATCCGTTACATCAACAACAATACGCAGAACGTCTGCTTTATTGACACCCCATTTTACATCTGTTATCTGCGCCGCCTGAGCAACCGCACCTAAAAGCATACAGCAGGCCAGCAACGTCAGCAGGAAAATCTTGCGCAATAGTTCCACCTCGCAAACTTACACACTCTTACCGAAGATTTTACTTCAACAATTTATTTTAACACTAATTACATAAGTCTGTAAACAAAATTACCGTTAAAGCATTAATTACCCTTCAAAACCTCACAGCGGGCCTCCGGCAAAAACTGCGCCAGCTCGCCTGCTGCCAGTCCGATATCAATACCGCTGATATCCGCAGCCTTTCCGTGCAGATAAACACCGCACACAGCAGCCTCCTGCAGAGTAATCTCCTGCGCTGCCAAACCGGCAATAATACCTGTCAGCACATCACCGCTGCCACCTGTAGACAAAGCACTGGAGCCGGTGCTGTTTACATAAACAGTGCCGTCCGGGCAGGCAATAACGGTCGGCGCTCCCTTGAGCACCAGCACAGCATTCCATTCCTGAGCATATTGTGCGGCAATATTGATACGATCAGCATTAATTTCACTGATTTCCTTGCCGATAAGACGTGCCATCTCACCTGGATGCGGAGTCAGCACCTTTGCAGCCTGCATCTGTGTAAGAATTTCTGTATGTCCCTGTAATGCTGTCAATGCGTCCGCGTCAATAACAACAGGTGTCTGCACCTGCAGCAGAATATCACGCACCACCTGCTGTGTGCTTTCGCTTGTGCCTAAGCCGGGGCCGATTGCCAGTACATCGGCAGCATTAGCATTTTTAACTACATCGCCTGTTGCGCCGCCGCCAAGGATACCGGGCATACGCTCCAGCAGTCCGTGTACCATAACCTCAGTAAGCTTGCCTGCAAGCACATCACGGCTGCTGAGCGGAGTATAAAGCGCTACCAGGCCTGCACCGGCCTTAACTGCGGCGTAGCTGCTCAAAGCAGCAGCACCTGTGAAGCCAGGGCTGCCGGCACAGATAACAGCACGTCCTGCATCGCCCTTATGCGCATCTGCTTTACGCAACGGCAGCAGCTCGCGCACAATATCGTCTGTCAGACGATATTTTTTGCTGGCACATTCCTCTACCATTTTTGCAGGCATACCTATATCTGCCAGCTCAATATCACCGCAATACTCACGGCCGGGATAGAGCAAAAGACCGGTTTTTAACAAAGCCATCGTCACGGTTTTATCCGCACGTACAGCATTTTCAGAAGCAGCGCCGTTGTCTGCATTTACACCTGTTGGTACGTCAACTGCTACAATATATTTTTCGCTGTCATTTATCAGTCTGCAGGCACGCAACAAATCGCCCTCAAGCTCGCCATGAAAGCCGGTTCCTGCTAAAGCATCAACCAAAATATCAGCCTTCGCAGCAGCAAGCTCAGCTACCACCCAGTCATCCTCGCCGGCAATAGCCTCTACCTTAGCATCAGTTTTTTGCAGCATTGCAAGCTCTGCCGCAGCATCACCAGTCACAGCCTCGAGTGCCTTGCCTACGACAAAAACGCGCACTCTTGCACCGTAATTTTGCAGCCAACGGGCAGCACCGAAGCCATCACCGCCATTATTGCCGCCACCGCAAAAAACAACTACGCTTTCGCCATCCAGCTCATCCAAGCTATCATTGACAGCATCGGCAACAGCCTGCGCTGCATTATCCATCAATAAGATTCCCGGTACAGCATATTCCGCTGTCGCCAGTTGATCAAGCTGTTTCATTTCCTGTACGTTTACTAATTTCATTTTCCATCCTCCATTATTACATACGCCGTAGCAAGTTCTCTGCTATGGCTTAAGCTGATTTGTATATTTTTTACTCCAAGCTGTTTTGCCAGCATCGCAAAGTGACCGCTAAGCTGTACTAAAGGCTTGCCCAGCCCATCATTGTCTACGGCTATTTCCTGCAGCGAGCCTTCGCGCAGACCGGTTCCCAATGCTTTCAGCACTGCTTCTTTAGCAGCAAAGCGTGCTGCAAAGCTTGCTGCCGCCTGCTGTCCTCTTCTTTGACAATAGGCAGCTTCCTCAGCAGTAAACACTCGCCGGATAAAAGATTCGCTCTTTATTGCCCGGGCAATACGTTCTATTTCGATAATATCACAGCCTATGCCTACTATCATTTGCTTTCACTCCTTCACACAGCTTCGTAACTATTATTAATTCTTGCAAGTATATCCAAAATCCTTTTTTTATTTTTGTTTTTCACAAAGATATTGCAAAATTTAAAGAGATTCTTCTTTTACCACAGATATCGGCAAGCTTAACTTCTTCATCATTGCAAAAATCCCCGGCATTGCATCAGCACGCAATACCGGGGAAATATTTTTTTATTAAGCTGCTGTTAAATCAGAAGCAGGCAATCTGTCCGTCTGTACGCTTTTCGGTTGCACCGCACAGCACGCCATCCTCATCACGGATAATAATCTGTCCGCGGCCCATATGATACGGGTCGGGCTGAACCACAACGTTATGGCCCATACGCTGCAGCTGACGGATAATGTGGTTAGGAGTATCCTGCTCAACTTCTACAGTTTTACCGCCAATCCACTGCCATCTCGGCGCATCCAACGCCTGCTGCGGATTCAGGCCGAAATCAATCATGTTCATAGCAACCTGAACATGAGCCTGCGGCTGCATAAAGCCACCCATAATACCAAAGGCACTCACAGCCTGACCATCTTTGGTCATGAAGGCAGGAATAATGGTGTGGTACGGACGCTTGCCACCCTGCAAAGCATTCGGATGATTTTCATCAAAGGAGAAGTTCTCGGCACGGTCATTAAAGGAAATAGAAGTACCTGGTACAACGATACCGCTGCCGAAGCCACGATAGTTGCTCTGAATCATGCTGACCATATTACCTTCGGCATCAGCAGTGCAGAAGTAAACAGTGCTGCTGTAGCGCGGATCGCCTACAACCGGCTCCAGCGCTTTATCATTAATCAGAGCACGGCGGTCTGCGGCATAGCGCTCACTCAAAAGCTGCTCGGCAGTAACCTTCATGTAGGAAGGCTCGGCAACATATTCTTTAGTATCAACAAAGCTTAGCTTCATAGCTTCGATTTGCTTGTGCATTGTTTCTACAGTATCGCGTTCGGTAAAGTTATAACCTTTGAGAATGTTCAACGCCATAAGTACTGTAATACCATGACCGTTAGGAGGCAGCTCCCAGATATCGTAGCCGCGATAGTTAACGCTCAGCGGTTCAACCCATTCCGGCTTGTAGGCTTCGAGGTCGCTCTTGCGCAGGAAGCCGTTATGTTCTTGCATAAAGGCATCAATCTTATCTGCCAGCTCACCTTTATAGAAAGCATCACCATAGGTTTCGGCAATCAGGCGCAGGCTTTTAGCCATATCGGGATTCTTAAATACTTCGCCCGGCTGAAGCCAATGTCCGTTAGGTTCAAAGGTATCAAACCAGCCTTTGAATTCCGGTCTGTCTTTATATTTAGTATAGAAGCCGTCAGCCTCTTCCCACAGACGGCTCATGTTCGGAGAAACAGGATAGCCGTTTTCCGCATAGTTGATGGATGGTTCCATAACAGTTTTGATAGGCAGCTTGCCAAACTTTTTATGAATTTCCATCCACGCGCCTACAGCACCCGGAACGTTAATCGGCTCAACACCATAGGGAGGAATTTTATCAAAGCCACGTTCCTTCAGGGCTGCGATAGAAGCAGTCATCGGCGCCGGACCGCTGCCGTTAATACCATACAGCTTGCCCTTATACCAGATAAGTGCAAAGCAGTCACTGCCCAGGCCATTACCGGTAGGCTCAACTACAGGCTGACAGGTTGCAACAGTAATAGCGGCATCAATTGCGTTACCGCCCTTAAGCAAGGTTTGCAGGCCTGCGGAAGCAGCGGTAGGATTACCTACGCATACCATACCGTTTTTAGCATAAACAACACTACGTTTAGAAGCATACGGATAATTTTGTGCATCAAATTTCATTGCTATTCTCCTTTACCAACTTACAAGAATTTCTCTAAAATACCGGCAGTAATTACCGAGAAGGTAGTAACGGTAGCAAAACCGCCTACAAGATATTTCGGCATAATGGCATCGTTTACAACCTGCCTTTCCTCTTCCGTTTCACCTGTAGCAATCGCAATTTCGTTTGCTACCAGATAGGTGGCCGGGAAGCCCAAAAGCTGCATTACAGCTACACCCATAGCCAGGTTTCTGTTGCCCAGGATTTTCCACAGCGGCAGAATATAGAAGAACAGGAAAAGTACAGCAAATACCACGATAAATACCATAATGGTATTAAAGCTCAATACAAGCAAATCACTGACTTTAATTTTTGCCAGAGAAGGAATAATTACCGCAAATACACCAACGTTGAAAATACCGGAGGATTTTGCATGATCCAGGATTTTCGGCGGAACAAGGCCGGTGCTGCCCATTGCGGCACCTAAAATCAAAGCCCAGATAGTAGCGCTCAGACCGGTATATTTTCCGATAACGAATGCCAGCCAACTGAAGAAGGCTGCGATAGTCAGAGAAGCAAAAGGACCATAGAATTTTTTGTGTTTTTCAAAGAAGGTTTCTTTAGGAGCTGCACCGCCATGCACCTCTTCTTTCGGTGCATAAGGATTAACACCGGTACTACGGAATTCCGCCAAAGCTTCCTTGGCCGCACGCAGGCCAAATTAAGAAGCAACAGGAGTACCAAAGAATTTTTGTACAGCGTACAGCACAGTACCCAAAGCAGCAGCCATAGCAAAGCCTTTATCCATAGCAGCGCTGGTCATAATCTGAGTAGCAACGATACCGCCGTTGATAATAGGAATGCTGACAATAGTTTCCTGATAGCCGATTACGGGAATCAGCACAACGCTGCCGACAATCAAAACGATCATGGATAAAACAGCGACAGCAACTGTACGCCATTCAGCAATCAGCTGCTTAATATTCAGGCTGGTACCCATGCTGAATACCACGAAAATCAAAGACCATTTGCCTACGTCAGTAAGACCGGCAAGCTTGATAATATCCGGCGGCAGAACACCTGTCATAAAACCAACAAGGAAAAGCATCAGGCTGACAAATACAGCAGATACCTTTGCCTTTGTTGCAACACCCAACACATCACCAATGCCAAAAAGCAACAGGCAGATGAATAAATAAAAAAACATACTTGTAAACAAAACAATACCCCTTTCAAAACATATATACTATTTCAGTCCGAAAATAGACCGATTTGTTTTAGTATATATGTTTCATAGGTTTTTGACAAGTGAAAATTACATTTTTATATAATTTTAACCACGAGCATTTTTTTATGTAAACTTATTAACATTTGAACAAAGCACAATTCCAAAATATCTGATTATACTGTTTGATGAGGCAACTTATATTCGTAAACCGTAAATTCCTTTGAAATACCGAAATTAAAGCATCATAAGCTGTACTATTCACACCGGCTTTGATTGCAATAACAAAATGCCAGCCAAAACGGTGTTTCACAAATAGAACCCCCACCAACACAGAAAATACAAAAACTCCGCAACTGCAACAGTTGCGGAGTAATTTGTGCGATTTGTGTTTGTGATTGGTGCTTGACAGTAAACCAAAAAATTAACGTTTGGAGAACTGGCTAGCTTTACGAGCTTTCTTCAAGCCGTATTTACGACGTTCTTTTTCGCGCGGGTCGCGAGTCAGGAAGCCTGCTTTTTTCAGTGCAGGACGGAATTCAGCGTCAACTTTCAGCAGTGCGCGAGCAATGCCGTGACGGATAGCACCAGCTTGGCCGGAAATGCCGCCGCCGTTTACGTTAACGAGTACGTCATATTTGCCTTTGGTTTCGGTAACTTCGAGCGGTTGGTTAACAATCAGCTCTAAGGTTTTCAGACCAAAGTATTTGTTCAATTCACGGTCGTTGATAACGATGTTGCCTTCACCCGGAACCAGGCGAACGCGAGCAACAGAAGATTTACGACGACCAGTTGCGTTATAAGTAACTACTGCCATTTATTTGTTCCCTCCCGGATATTATCTAACGTTGATTTCCATTACTTCAGGTTTTTGAGCTGCATGCGGATGTTCGCTGCCAGCATATACATGAAGTTTGGAGAAAATTTGAGCGCCGAGGCTGTTGTGCGGAATCATGCCTTTAACAGCGAGCTCTACCATTTTTACAGGGTTTTTCTTCAGCATGTCGCCAGCTTTTACATAGCTGTCGCCGCCGAGATAACCGGAATGACGGAAATAAATTTTGTGAGTCAGTTTTTTGCCGGTCAGAACAACCTTATCTGCATTGATAATGATTACGTGATCACCGGTGTCCATGTGCGGGGTAAAGGTCGGTTTGTGTTTACCGCGCAGGACTTTTGCAACCTCTGCAGCCAGGCGGCCCAGAGTTTTATCAGCTGCGTCAACAACGTACCATTTGTGTTCGATGTTAGACGGATTAGCCATAAAAGATTTCATCGCTTGTGTCCCTCCTAGATATTTTCCAAATATACAGTTCGTTGCGATCTTCTCACCGTATTTCGGGGCTAGTGAAATCAAGCGGAAAATCACGTAGATATATTATACGCAACTTAAGAGTTTAAGTCAAGTATTTTTGTTAAAATTTTAGCATTTTCCAAGAGTTTTTCCCTTAAAGCTGCGGATACTCCCGATAACCTACCTCTGCCAGGTATAATCCCTGTGCCGGAGCAGGCTCGTTCAGGAATTCACAGCGCTGTGCCGTCAGCTCGGCGGCAAAATCCTGCACCGTACGCTTGCCCATTCCCACCTGCACCAGGGACCAGACTATGTTGCGTACCATGTGATACAAAAAGCCGTCACCGCTGATGCAGAAAAGAATCTCTTCGCCCTGCTGCTGCCACTTGGCAGCATAAATGGTTTTTATCGGCGAAGTATCTACGCTGCCGCTGCTGCGGAAGGCACTGAAATCATGTGTTCCCAACAGCAGCTCCGCTGCCTCGTTCATAGCCTTCACCTCAAGCTGCTGACGCAGCTGCCAGGCATAACGCACCATAAAGGGATTGACGTGCTCATTGACAAGCAGCTTGTAATGATATGTCTTCCACTGTGCGCTGAAGCGCGCATGGAAGCCTTCCGGCATCTCCTCAGCGCTCACCACCACGATATCCTCCGGCAGCAGGCTTGCCGCCGCACGCACCAGATTAGCACAGGGAATGCGTCCGTTCGTAGTAAAGGTCACCGTCTGCGCCAAAGCATGCACCCCGGCATCCGTGCGCCCACTGCCTGCAGTTACTACAGGTTCGCCGCACAGCATAGTCAACGCTTCTTCCAAAACATTTTGCACAGTCTGCACGTTCTTCTGCTTCTGAAAGCCATGATAGGCACTGCCGTCATAGGCTACAACCAGCTTTATTGTACGCATACATTCCCCCAGCGCAGTACTGCGAGGCCAACCGCCAGTATAATAATCAAAGCAAAGGCCAGGTAATCGCGGCCGGCATATACCAGCTCATGCATACGTGTACGTCCTTCGCCACCACGATAGCAGCGTGCTTCCATAGCCACAGCCAGTTCATCGGCACGGCGGAAGGCACTGATAAACAGCGGCACCAGCAAAGGCAGCATATTTTTCATTCTCTGGAAGATATTACCGCTGGCAAAATCAGCGCCACGAGAGGTCTGCGCCTTCATAATACGGTCCGTTTCATCTAATAATGTAGGAATAAAGCGCAAAGCAATGGTCATCATCATAGCCAGCTCATGCGCAGGAACACCCAGCTTTTTGAACGGACGCAGCAGATTTTCAATACCGTCAGTCAGTACAATCGGTGATGTCGTAAAGGTCAGCACTGAAGAAAACAACAGCAACAGAATCAGGCGTACCGCCATCTTTACGCCCATGTCAATGCCTTCGGCAGTTACGCTCAAGAACTTCCAGGTAAAGACAATATGCTCACCGGGAGCGGTAAACATATGGATCAGCATCGTGAGAATAACAATAATCCAGATAGGCTTCAGAGATTTGAAGACCAGCATCCACGGTACTCTTGAAATAAGAATCACCACAGCTGCAAAGGCGGTCAGAATGCCGTAGGCTAACGGCGTTACTGCAAAGAAAATAGCAATGATATAAATCAAGGTAGCCAACAGCTTAGTACGCGGATCAAGCTTATGGATAAAGGAGTTACCGGGGAAATATTGTCCTAAGGTTATATCTGTCAGCATTATTTCCACCCCTTTGCTTGCTTAATCGCCTTAACCAGGCTCATATCGTCCTTAATATTCTCTTTCACGGCCAGGCCGTTTTTGCGCAGTAAATCCGCCAGCTTGTAAACCTGCGGCACATCTACGCCAACCTTGACCAGCTCATCGGCATGCTGCTTGAAAATATCTGCGGGAGTACCGTCTAACAGCACCTTGCCGGCGTTGATAACCAGCAGGCGATCAGCATATTTTACTGCCTCCTCCATGCTGTGCGTTACCAAAACAATGGCAATACCGCGGCTCTTGTGCAGCGACATGATTTCCTTGAATACGGCATTGCGGCTGCGTGGGTCCAAGCCTGCGGAAGGCTCGTCCAAAACCAGATAATCCGGGTTCATCGCAACTACGCCGGCAATAGCTACACGGCGCATCTGGCCGCCGCTCAGCTGAAAGGGAGAGCGCTGCGCATAGGTATCATAATCCAGGCCGACGAAGTCCATAGCCTCACGCACCTGCTTTTCTACCTCGTCCTCGGCAAAGCCTTTATTGCGCGGGCCGAAGGCGATATCCTCAAAAACAGTTTCCGCAAACAGCTGATGCTCGGGATACTGAAATACCATGCCAACCTGCTGGCGTGCAGTCTTGGCCTCCGCACCCTTGGCAGTAATATCAATGCCATCAATGCTTGCGCTGCCCTTATCAGGCTTCAGCAAGCCGTTTAAATGCTGTACTAAGGTAGACTTGCCGCTGCCGGTGTGTCCTATAATGGCAACTATTTCGCCCTTGGAAATCTCCAACGACACATCATTGAGCGCCAGGCGTTCAAACGGCGTGCCCTTGGAATATGTATGATATATATTAGAAAGTTTTATTGACATAATGCCTGCGCCAGCTCCTCATCTGTAATAATATCCTGCGGCAGCTTTACACCGCTTTTGCGCAGCTCGCTGGCTACCTTCGCTGCCAGCGGAGCCTCCAGTCCCAAGGCCTCCAGCTCATCCACTCTGCTGAAAACCTCACGCGGAGTACCCATAAATCTGATATGACCTTTTTCCATAACAACTACGCGGTCGGCAGCCAATGCCTCGACCATGTAATGCGTAATATAAACTATAGTCATCTTCTTTTCTTCATTAAGCTTGCGTACAGTGCCGACGATTTCCTTGCGTCCCTGCGGATCGAGCATAGCAGTCGGCTCGTCCAACACAATGCATTCCGGCTGCAGCGCCAAAATGCCTGCTATAGCTACGCGCTGCTTTTGGCCACCGCTAAGAAGATGCGGTGCATGCTTGGCATATTCCGTCATACCTACTGCAGCTAACGAATCTGCTACACGCTGCGGTATTTCCGGTCCCGGTACGCCGATATTTTCCGGGCCGAAGGCCACGTCCTCCTCCACAATAGCCGCAACTATCTGGTTATCGGGATTTTGAAATACCATGCCCACCTTTTGGCGGATATCCCACATTTTGCTTTCATCATCAGTGTCCATACCATCTACCAGCACGGTGCCGTCGGTCGGCAGCAGCAAAGCATTCAAATGACGTGCCAGCGTAGATTTACCGCTGCCGTTAGCGCCGATAACAGTAACAAATTCGCCCTGCTTAATCTCCAGGCTTACGCCATCCAGTGCTCTTACCTCATTGCCATCAGCATCTGTATAGTAATGCTTCAAATTCTTTATACTAATCACAACAGTGCCTCCATCATAAATTCGTGTACTTACTAATTATATACGTGATAAAAAGATTAGTCAACCTTCTTTTATTGCAAGGTTAACCATAATGCTAAAAAAGTAAACCATAAACGCTAAAGCACGTTTACGGCTTATTTTTATAAATCAAAACGTTCAATTTTAATGCCAACAAAGCAAGACGAGCTTTAGAAAACGAGAAAACAGCCTGCAGGGGATATTGCAGGCTGTTTCTCTTAGGAAAGCTGTTTATGATGAATTTGATGGGAAGGGTGTAGCAACTTCTTGCTACACTCATAGTATACTACAACGCTGTGACAGAGCAAGGGCAAAGTTTTGAAGAAAACGTGAATAAAATCCTTGCATAAACTGTTCTTGAATTAAAAATTAACGCTTATTTATCCGTAATCTGTGCTCCAAACGGCAGCAGTGCCAGCTTAGCCAGCTTAAAATGCTGCATACCGAAGGGAATGCCGATAATCGTGCAGCACAAAATCACAGCAAAAACAGCATGCGTAATTGCCAGCTCGATACCACCGAAAATCAGCCAAAAAATATTTAACAGCAATGAGGTTGTTTCGCCGCTCAAAACTACGTCCTTACCAAAGGGGAAGAAGCTCAAGCGTCCCAGCTTAAAGCACTGCAGCCCGACAGGAATACCGATAATTGTCAAACACCACACAAGACCTACCAGATACCAGATAATGCCTGCTAAAATACCGCCAAATAAAAACCAGATAATATTACCGATAATGCTCATTGCACACTTCCTTTCATCTACTGATACTGACAAACCAACCGGCACACCGAAAAATATACACGTAATTGGTTACTGATACATTTGATTTAAAAGATTGTAAGTAATCTCTCTAAGGCTAGTTTAGCATACCGCTAACTTTTGTGCAAGCGCAAAGGCAAGCGGCACTGTGGGAACTCTGGGGAGAGTCTCACAGTGCCGCTGCCTATATAAAATTAATTGGGAAAACTTAATGATTGGTTTCTTCGGCTAATTTTGCCGGAACCAGCTCAGATTCTTCCTTGAGATGTTGTTGATATGCTTTAGTTTCAGCAACAACTACGCCGGAAAGAGCAACCAGAGCAATCAGGTTAGGCAGAGCCATCAGACCGTTAACGATATCGGACATAACCCAGATTTCTTCCAGCTTCAGGAACGGGCCAACAGCTACAAGAATAATGAAACCGATGCGATACGGAAGAATTGCTTTAACACCCATCAGATATTCTACGCAACGTTCGCCGTAGTAGTTCCAGCCAAGGATAGTAGTGAAGGCGAAGAGCACCAGGCCAACCAACAGTAACCAAGTACCAAAGGCAGGGAATGCAGAGCTGAAGGCTGCATTAGTCATGGCAGCACCGTTGAGATCGCCGTTCCAAACGCCGGTAACAATCAAGGACAAACCGGTCATGGTGCAGATGATGATAGTATCAATGAAGGTACCGGTCATGGAAACCAGACCTTGTTCAGCAGGCCAATGAGTTTTTGCTGCAGCTGCTACGATAGGAGCAGAGCCCAGACCGGATTCATTGGAATAAATGCCACGGGCGATACCACTGCGCATTGCCAGCATAATTCCGGCACCGGCAAAGCCGCCTGCTGCCGCAGTACCGTTGAAGGCACCGTCAATAACCAGCTTAATTGCTGCCGGCAGAGCATCAGCATAAAATACCAGCACGGAAACGGTTGCGATAACATAAACAGCAGCCATGAAAGGAACAATCTTACTTGCTACGTTAGCAATGGATTTCAGACCACCGATAATAACAACAGCTACAAGAACAGTCAGAACTGCTGCTACAACATATTCGGAAACACCGAAGGATACATTAACAATAGAGGTGATTGCATTTACCTGAGTAAAGGTACCGCTGCCCAGGCAGGCAGTCATAACACCGAAGATAGAGAACATTACAGCCAACGGCTTGAATTTTTTGCCTAAGCCCTGTTCAATGTAGTACATCGGACCGCCGGAAGCGTTACCGTTTTCATCATAGGTACGATACTTAACAGCCAGCACTCCTTCGGAATATTTGGTTGCCATACCGAAGAAAGCAGCCAGCCACATCCACAGCAGAGCACCGGGACCACCGAGCTTAATTGCCGTTGCTACGCCAACGATATTACCGGTGCCGACAGTTGCAGCCAAAGCAGTGCACAAAGCCTGAAAGCTGCTTACATCACCTTCGCCCTTGCTGCGGGCGGTAAAAATCAGCTGCAAGGCTTTAGGCAGCTTCATAACCTGAAGCAGGCCAAGACGGACGCTCATTAAAATGCCTGTGCCGATGAGCAAAATCATCAAAGGCGGGCCCCAAATGAAGCCATCAATAGAATTCAAAATCTCCAACATAAAAAATTCCCCCCAGTAAAAACTTAAAACACGTTTACAATTTAAGGCTTTTTCCCGAAGCCCATGTATAGTATTGTATCACATCAATATATAGTGTACAATACTTCACGCGATTGTATACACGTATTCTTCTTAGTGGCAGGGAATAGTGTGACAAATCACTGCATGTAAATCGAGTAGGAGGTAGGTAATTAGTTTACC
>OKSN01000771.1_pt1 | contig 19091 bp, 19 predicted proteins | sample 1606191 | NCBI WGS metagenome assembly OKSN01 (sample SAMEA3879535, study PRJEB24766) | human gut metagenome | biome: human-associated habitat; feature: feces | place: USA | collected 1985/1987
TGGGTCGAGGCCCATAGTCACATGGCCGCGCACGGGCGGCTGCATGAGCAGCGGCCGGAGATTCAGGGCAAAATTGCGGATAGCGCCCGCGTACGCCCGGTCGGACAGGTCGCTGCGCACCTCCCGCTGGATGGAGGGGAAGATCAGCCGCTCATAGGCATCCTCAGCGGCGGCGCGGACGAAGGCGGAGACCTGCATGGTGGGCTTCAAAGCGGCGCGGCACACCAGCGCGGCGCCCTCATTGCCCGCGAGAATGACGTTGGGCTTGAGAACGCCCTCTTTTTCGCCCCGGTTCATGGCGAGGATCTGATGATCCAGCACCCGGGAGATGGGCTGGGAGAAATCGTAATAGAGCTTGTAAACACCGTCGGCCTCCGCGTCCTCGGCGGCGGTGCAGGTCAGCATTCCCCGGCGCATCACCAGCTCCCGCAGAGACTTGCGGATGTCGGCGTCGTCGGAAAGATCTTCGGCAATGATGTCATTGGCACCCTGCAAGGCTTCTTCCACGGAGTTAACGCCCTTTTCCGGGTCGATATAGCCCTCGGCCAGCACGGCGGGGTCTTGTCCGTCCTGAGCGAAAATGGCCTCGGCCAGAGGCGCAAGCCCTTTTTCCCGGGCGATGGAGCCGCGGGTGCGGCGTTTCTGCTTGTAGGGGCGGTACAGGTCTTCCACCTCCGCCATGGTGGCGGTGCTGTCGATGGCGTCGGACAGCTCCTGCGTCAGCTTGCCCTGATTTTCGATGGACTTTTTTACCTCGTCCCGGCGCTCCTGAAGATTGCGCAGGTAGGTCAGGCGGGTCTCCAGATTCCGCAGCGTCGTGTCGTCCATGGCGCCGTGCATTTCCTTGCGGTAGCGGGCGATAAAGGGAATGGTGTTGCCCTCGTCCATGAGGTTCACCACATTCTGAACATATTCCAGCTTCTGACCCAATTCCTCGGCCAGAATTTCGGGGATTGATTTCATGTTTACTGCTCCTTTGCGATCGTTGGGTGGTGTGAAAGAGATGATCGGAAATTCTATCCCGGGAAGTATACCATGGATTTGAAAATCCCGCAAGTTTTTTCTTGACAATCTTTTCCCACCGCGCTATAATGTGCAAGTAGCCTATGGGCCTGTAGCTCAGCTGGGAGAGCAAGCGGGCAAGTTTCCGTCCCTAAGAACCGGGGATGTGGCGACGATGGTAGGTAAAAGGTTCGCATATATGACCCTTATGGGCCTGTAGCTCAGCTGGGAGAGCGTTCGGTTCGCATCCGAGAGGTCGAGAGTTCGAGTCTCTTCAGGTCCACCAAGGCGGGTTTGCAATTTTGCAGACCCGCCTTTTACTCTGCTCTTGCGTATATTTCGGCTTTTTCATTGCCAAGATTTCTGGTATCAGCGGAAAGCTTTCTGAATTCGTCGAAGGTGACATTGAACATGATTTCCAGCGTGTAGTCCCGATAGACGTGGATGGATTTGATGAATTGCGATACGATCATCTTCTTTGCGGCAAATGTGCAATTATCGTAGAGGTCAGCCCAAGTTTTCAGCTGGTTCATTTCCTGTTCCTCCTGCGCGGCGCTGTGCTGCACTTCTTCAAGAGATGATCGGGCTTCTTCCGAACTGAGTGTTAGCCGATGGATTTCTTCCTGCGCTTTTGCGACCAATTCATTCAGCAAGTCAATGCTCAGTCGGCTTTCTCCACGAATTACTTTAATGGTTTCAGCTTGCAGATCGGTCAGCTCCTTTTGCTTTTCTGAGAGCTGGCTACAGGTCAGACGGTATCTGGCTTTTGCCAAAGCAACCGACTGCTCATGCTGCTTGATGATGGCTTGTGAGCTGGAATTTGCTTGGATTTTGGATAGCTGATAGCGGATGATCTGGTCAACGATGCCGTCCAGCTTCGTTACACCATAGCCGCTGGGGCCATCACATTTGTCAGGATGCCTCGCCTTATAATGGCAGTTGTATCTCAGCTTGACCCCGTTGCGAATTGTACCGTCCGCCCGGTTTATTATGCGGCCGCTGGTGGTCAGTGTGAGCCTGTTTCCGCAGTGACCGCAATAGATATTCCCAACCAGCAATGACCGCCCACGGAGGTTTGCAGAGGCTCCTGTCCGGTTTATCGTGCGATCCTTCATTAAGGCTTGCGCCCGCTCGAAGGTGTCCGGGTCGATGATCTGCAATTCGGGAATCGGTTCGGATTCTACGTCACCGTTGTGAATCACACCGGTATACATCCTGTTTTTCAGCATCCGGACGAGGGTGGTGTTGGGGAAATCGCTGCCATCCTCCCGGCGAACATTCATTTCCATAAGGTATCGGCTGATCCGCTGTGCGCCATAGCCTTCGTTGACATATTTATGGAATATCAGTCGGACGATTTCTGCGGCGGTTTCATCAATAACAAGGTCACCGACTTCTTTATTCCGCTTGTTAGTTCGTCCTTTGTTTTCAAGGCGGTATCCGTAGGGAAGGGTGCCACCGGTATACAAACCGCTTTCGGTGAGCTGTTCCAGCCTCGTTTTCACACGCATGGAGGTTTTGATGCTCTCGCCGGATGCCTGCCAGTATCGGATATAATTCAGCAGCTTGTCCACATGGTTGTCAAAGCGCTGCTCTCCTTCCACTGCGCTCCATACTTCAATACCGTTTTTGACAAACCATTCTACTACAAATGGCGTTTCATCATCCTTACGTCCTAAACGGTCAAACATATAGACGAGCAGAATATCGAATTTCCCTTCGACTGCATCCTGCTGAAGTTCCTGAATGGCGTCCCTTTCTTTTGCGGATTTCTTAAATCCGGAAACGCCCTTCTCGTATAATTCTTTCACGATGACCCAGTTGCTGTGACCGGCAACAAATTCTCTGCAAAACAGCCTTTGCATAGGGATATCGTCTTTTTCGACCTGTCCGATTGACGATACACGGTAGAGTAATTCAACTCGTTTTGTTTCTATGGATAACATAACATACACCTCATTCTCTGTCGAAAATGGCGTATGCCCTTGTTCTATATTAAATTTTCAAGGTGCATCTTTACACCATTATTATACCATATTGCCGGAATTTTCGCAAATTTCGGGACGTTTTTTCGATGTGGGGAGTTGGTTAAGCAAGATGCTTTCAATATTGGAAAGCACTGTTGTTTGGGGATTTTCTGCGAACTCAATTTTGACGGTACATCCGTTTATATAGATCGTTTCTGCATATTCCTGCATGGATTACCTCCTGCCTGAAGCTGCTCCTGTTTCATGGTTTGCCGGTTGACTACCTTGATTTTGAACGACCAATTTGGAGAATTCGGGATACTGTTGCGGTATAATCGGTCGGGAGAAACAACCAAGACTGTGCTGAACTCGCCCTTTGCATGATCCCGCAGAAGTTTTTTTAATGCGGGGCGGTCTAAATCGTTTCCGGCGAAACCGCAGTCGGCATACCACTTTGTAACAGTCAGGCCGCTGCGCTTCGCATAGTGTTCCAGCCTTTTCCGCTGGCAGCTGACAGCGACCTGCCCATATTCACTTGAGCCGTGGTCTACACGGCAATAGATAGCTGCTTTGGTCATAGAAATGACCTCCTGATACGACAAAATCCGCACCAATTATCAGGTGCGGATTCTGGATGTTTCACTTTTCTGTATATAGTCTAAGGCTGAATCAGACGGCGGCTGGCAACCGCTCCATAGGTTTTATAGTGCCTCCCCCCATTCCCATGACGGGGCGTTCTACGGTGTGACCCATAGCCAACGCAAGTATCATAATTCCTGTATCGTAATTCATGGCCAATGCAGCGCTGCCAAGGCTGCTTGCAGTATAGGTGTGATTCGCTCCGTGCCTGCCTGTTCACCTCCTCGGGCAAGCACCTCCCGGCGCATCTACTGCTGGCTCGTCACATACAGAACGTATCTGATCGCCCTATTCAGTTGTAGTAACGGCGTATAGCCTGAGCCGGTTATCGGCCCGCACAAACATATAGAATCTATGTGCTTGTGCGGACAGATAATGGCGGGAAATGTGTCCCAATTTGGGACACATTTCAGTCCTCAAGGTTTTCTCCCGGCGGGAGTTGGGTGGGGTCGAATTTGGTGACGATCTGATAAATCAGCTTCGCTTCAATCCGCTGGCGGATGTCCTCGTCCACCAGTTCACAGTAGTTCCCCAATTCATCATAGAAAGGCCGCTTGGCACGAATGGCAATGTAGGGGGCATAGTGCTTCAAAATTCGCTGCATTGCCTCGGCATCGCCGTTTTTGGCGGCAAGAATGGTTGCGTATGGAATCAGATCAGCCATTTTCCATCTCCTCCAATAATGTTCGCAGCCTTTTCAGGGTGACGGCTCTGCGGTATTGAACTGTGGCCTTTCGCATATTCAGCAGGGCAGCGATATCCTGATCGGAATAGTTCAGGTAATAGGAAAGTAGCACAATGTCCCGCTGAATCGCCGGGATGAAGCCCAGAACCGCACCAAGGGTGCTGTCCCGAACCTCCACATCCTGCCCCTGCACAGAAAACAAGCGGCTGTATTTGTTGTACTCATCCTCGCTGCTCAGTGCCAGCAGCACATCCCCCGGCAGTGCCGATAAGGGGATCTCATGGTTCAGACGGTAGGCCAGCTCCCGGAACGCATCAATGCTTTCGTTGCGGATCGTGGTCTTTGAGAAGGAATCAAACGTTTGCTCTGTGTATGTATGAAAGGCATCTAAGGTCATTGCTCATGTGCTCGCTTTCAGGTTTTATCTATATCACGGACGAAAATGAGAAACGACCAAATTTTCCAGAAAACTTCTCAAAAAATCCTGAAAAGATATATGTCTCTCCCAATTTCGCGGAACAAGGCGAAGAAATGCGTCCCAAGTTGGGACGCATTTCAGTCCGTCAAAGAACTTCAAAATTGCGCCTGCCTCTGGTATAATAGAAGAAACGGGGGTATGTTCATGGAAGACTGGAGAAAAGATGCACGGTATGAGCCAATTATCGTAGACTTGGAGGCAATGGTGCCAAAAGGCCATCTTCTGCGGAAGATAGAAAAGATTATGGATTTTGAGCGGCTGAACCTGCACTACTGCTATGACAATGGCCGCCCGGGGACAGACCCAGTCGTGTTTATAAAAGTGGTGCTCATTCAGCATCTGTTTGGGATACCGTCTTTGTAGCAGACTTACCGGGAAATTCAGGTGAGTAATGCCTACTGTTGGTTTCTGTGGTATGTGTTATACACACCACCGAGGCTTGGCCGCGGTTACCAGATGGGTCAGGCTTAAATTTTCTGCCATGAATCTGAAAAAGCTGGCCCAATGGAACTAGGAGGACTCTTTTTTCGCTAAAATTTGTTTATTATTGCCTAAATTGCAAGGGAATCCCTGCTCCCGCTTGCTGAAAACAGGGACCCTTTGACGGCTTGAATGGGCTGCCTCAAAATAGAACTTCTAAAAAATGCCTAATAAAAGCCGTGAAAACCCAGTGGAATCCCTGGATTTTCACGACTTTTTCTGATTTTCACAAAGGCTGTTCTCGCACGATTTGCATTTTGAGACAGCACCTTGGAAAGTTATTCTTTCACAGCACCGGCAGTCATACCGGAAATCAGGAATTTCTGGAAAACAATAAAGATGATCACAATTGGCAGCGCGGCAACTACAGCAAGCGCCATCATGCCCGCATAATTATGGGAAAACTCCCCCAAAAAGCTCTCCGCAATGCCAACAGTCAACGTCTTTTTGTCATTTACATTGATCAGAACCTTTGAAAAAACGAAGTCGTCCCAGGCCATCAGGAAGGAATAAATCCCTACGGCGTAAATGCCCGGCTTCATCATGGGCAGGATCACATCGACCAGAGTCTGGAACCTTCCGCAGCCGTCGATTTTTGCGGCTTCATCCAGAGATACCGGGATCGTATCGAAAAACGACTTCATCATCCAGACGGACAGAGGCAGGGAAACGCACAGGCAGGCCAGGATCAGTCCCAGGTATGTGTTGGTCAGTTTGAACTGTACAAAGAATGTATACAGGGTGATCAAAATTGCCACCGTCGGGAACATCTGGACGGACAGCAGCGTAGACATGATGGTTTTCCGGAAGGGAAACCGGTAGCGGGACAGCGCATATCCCGCCATCAGGGAAAGAACCACGCAGGACAGCATGGTCCCTGCGGAGACGATCAGGGAATTTTTGATGAAGCGCAGATATTTTCCGTTTGAAAGCACTGCGGCCATATTCTGGAACGTATCAAAGGTCGGCTTGAAATTCAGCGGCCGCTGCATGAGCCCGTTGTTATGCCGAAAGGCCGAAATCACCATCCAGTATACGGGGAAAAGGAAGATAACCAGCGCGGCAAGCAGTACCAGATAAACGAGTATCTTTTTCAGCGTCTTTGTTTTCATAAAATCCGCCTCCCTAATCATCAAACCGCTTGGATTTGACGTTGTAGATGGTGACAATACTGCCGAGGATCACCAGCCAGATCACGCCCAGAGCAGAGCCGGCGCCAAGGTCGTAGCTTGTAAAGGCCTGCTTGTATGTGGCTATGGACAGGGTCGTGGTCACGTCGATCGGTCCGCCATCGGTCATGTTATAGATAATGGTAAACTGCTGGAAGGAGGAGAGGAAGGAAGTGATCAGCGTGGTACCGATCACCGGCTTGATGGATGGCAGGATAATATTGACCAGACAATGCCAGTAATTCGCGCCGTCGATTTCCGCCGCTTCAACCAGATCCGCGCGGACGGACTGGAGTCCGGAAAGGAGCATAACGATCATATAGGGCGTCTGCCGCCAGACACAGGCGATGATGATCGTCAGCATGGCTGTCTTCGGGTTTTGCAGCCACTCCATATAGGGATTATTCAGCAGGCCGAGCTCGCTGAACAGAAAATTCAGAACGCCGAATTGCGCCTGGAACATCCATGACCACAGTACCGCCACGACAATGGAGGGAATCGTCCAGGGAACCAGAAATGCTGCCCGGAGCATGGAACGTCCCTTGATCTGGGTATTCAGCAGCAGTGCCAGCGCCAGGCCGATCACGAATTCCAGCCCGACCGTTCCGAAAACAAACACAAGCGTCGTGCGCAGCTGCTTCAGAAACGCTCCGTTTCCCCAGACCTTCCGGTAATTCGCAAAGTCATTCCAGTGCATGCCCTTTTTCATGTTCAGAATGGTATAGTCGCAGAAGCTTGCCGCGATACCTTTGACGATGGGAAGGAAAATTACGATCAGGAAAACCAGAATAGCCGGAAGCAGCATCGCGTACGCGAAATAGAGATCCTTTCCGCGTTCAGAAAGTCCACCGCGCTCCGGCAACGTCGACTGGAGCTTTTTCATAGTAAGATCATCCTTTCTGGTGATTGGAAAAACGGGGGTTAAAACCCGATGTTTTAACCCCCGTAAGCTGGGAGAAATTATTTCTGACCGTAAAGGGCCTTCATTTCCCCGTCAATTTCATTTACAACAGTGGCGGGATCCTCCATATTGATGGTAACGCGCTGCAGAGCCTGGGCGATGAGCAGCATGGCATTGTCAAAATTGGAGCTCTTGGCGTTCAGACCTTCCGCGGTGCCGGCGGCTTCCAGGAACACCTGCATATCCGCGTTCAAGTCCTTGTAATAATCAATTTCGGAGGTGCTGGTTCTTGCGCAGATGGCGTTCAGATCCTTGGTGTAGATGGCCATTCCCTCGGGGCTCTTCCGGGTGCTCGGTCTGCTTGAAGCACACCAGGGCATGGTCGGTCGCGAAGGTAGGTACGTTGCCGGGAACCAGGCAGACGCCGATCTCATCGGCATAGGCGTCGCCCTTTGCGGAGGTCGCCAGGAAGGTGTTCTTCTGGGAGGCAATGTCGAAATGGAAACCGACCTGGCCGTTGCCGAACAGAGTACGGTTCTCTTTGATCTCCAGGCCGGGAGCGATGGCGCCGCACTTGACCAGATCCTGAACCTGGGTCATGGCATCGATGGTGCCCTGGGAGCCGAAGGTGATATTGCCTTCCGCATCCGCATATGCGGCATGGTTGGCAAACAGATCGTTGTAGAAGTAATAGCCGGTGCCGGAGAGCAGCGCGGTGGAGAGGGAGCGGCCGTAGACCACATTGCCATCCTCATTCTTGCCCAGCGCGGCGATGTCCTTGCACATCTGGATGAACTTGTCCCAGCTGAGATCCTTCAGATCCGCTTCCGTGTAGCCGGCGGCGGTCAGCAGGGTCTTATTGTAATACATGCAGAAGGGGTTCCGAATCATGGTGCCTGCCATGACCTTTCCGTCATAGGTAAAGCTGTCGTTGGCACCGGCATAAAAGTCGCTCAGCACATCGGCGGACAGGATGTCGTTCATGGAATTCAGAACGTCCATTTCAACCAGTCCGGCCACCCAGCCTGCGTTGACCTGGGAAACATCGGGGGCGGTGCCGCCAGCGCCGCGAACCAGCAGCTGCTCGGCCAGGTTGTTATAGGCGTACTCCGTAACATTGACGGTGATCCAGGGGTACTTTTCTTCAAAAGCCTTGACCATGTTGTACAGGGTCGCGGAAGTGGTTTCCTCTGCTGCGTACCAAGAGGAGAACTCGATGGTAACAGGCTCCTTATCCTCTTCAGTTGCATCGTCAACAGCGGGAGCCTGAGTAGCCTGGGCAGCCTGCGCAGGCTGTGCAGTCGGTTCCTCGGCTTTCTGCGTCTGTCCGCATCCGACCAGTCCCAGCGTCAGTGCCAGCGTCAGAAGCAATGCGATCCACTTTTTCATAATGTTCCTCCTTGAAATTTGTTAATCATGGGAACCTCTGATGAAATCGTCTTCGGCTGAGCAGCGGATATTTTTCCCCATCCGTGCAGTTCCGAAAGCAGGAAATATAGTGCAGCCGTTGCCGGCGCAAGCCGGCTTACGGATGCGGCATACCCCTTGCGGGTATATCCAGTATTTCTCCGCTTTTGGAACTATCGTCTGGTAAAAAACTCTCGCTGTCTGCTCTCGCCGATTTCATCGGAGCTTCCCTTGGCTTTCTCTCAGCCGCTGTTGACAGTATACTATCTGCACATTGCACAGTAAATTGGCGGTTATTTCATTCCTTGTGATTCCTTGCGGAAAAATTGAACAAATTTTGTCAGAGTGATCAGAATCAATTATAAATTATGGTATTTTCTTGCGCTTTCCTGTCATTTCATTCTTCGGTATTCCTTGGGCGTCTTACCCGTGTGCTTTTTGAACACCTTGTTGAAATAGACGGCATCCGAATAGCCTACCTTTATGGCAATTTCATAAACTCTGTCATTGGTTTGCGCCAGCAGCTCCTTTGCTTTCCGCAGGCGCAGATCCGTCAGGTATTCCTGAATGCCCACGCCCTTCTCCTGCGTAAAAATACGGCTGAGGTAGGTGGGTGAAACCCTGATATGTCCGGCAATCACATCCAGAGAAAGATCCTCGGTGTAATGCGCCTGAATATAAGCGGCCGCACGGTCGGCCAGGGATGCGGATGGCGCCCGCGTCTGTTCCATTTGCTCCATATGGGTACAGAGCTGATCGATCCATCGGCATATCTCTCTCGGAAAATAGCTGTTCCACAGGTCGGCCTTCAGTCTTGGGTACACATTCTTAAAGTGGCTCTCCAGGATCGGATCCCTGCCCTTGGCAGAATTAACGGCCATCAGAATGTAAGAGCAGTGGTTCCGCATAATTTCCACCGATAAGTCGGAAACCCTGGAAAATGATTCATTCAGCCTTCGCAAGCTCTCGGTTGCCTGCCCATAGCGGAAATGAAGAATATGTGCCACCAGCCGTTCGACCTGTTCCGCTGTCTGGTCTGCAAAACCGTCGCAGGTCATTTTTTCATCGGAGAGATGCAGTTTCCCAAATACAGCGGAAACATCGGAAAGACTGTCGGCAATACCGAATTGGATCGTCACCTTCGATAGGTTCATTACGGACTTCAGGGCAAAAAGAACGCTCTCCTGCATATGCTCGCCAAATTTTCTTGCGTCCGTGCCGTCACAGCAACCTACACAGTAAAGCAGGCTCGCCCGCATATCGATCAAAAGCCACACGCCCGTGCTTCGCAGCGTTTCGCTGATCGTTTGACGAATCGCAGAGCTGACGGTTTCGCTGGGGGTTTTCTGTATTCCGCCGTCTAATTCGTCAATGTGAACGGACATACACACAAGCTGCTCATGGTAGAGTTTGATCCCATAGAATTTCAAATAATCCCGGATGGTTTCCTTGTCCTGATATTCACCGCGGATCCAACTCCGAAGAAAGCGATCCCGTCCCTTTGCCCGCTCCTGAGATACGGACCGCACCTCGCTCTTGCGCATCTGATCCAGCTTCTGAGCGGTGCTTTTCAGGAGTTCTCCCAGCTTTTCCCGTGTAATATCCAGCTTCAACAGGTAATCGTCTGCCCCCTCGCGGATGCCGTCTTTTACATAATTCAAATCACCGTAAGCGCTTAAAATAACACAGATCGTATCAGCGGAGCGTCGCTTGACCTCACGGATCAGGCTGATGCCATCACACACAGGCATTTTTGTATCGGTCAGCACAAAATCCGGCTGGATCTCATCGAAGGCATCCAATGCAGCCTGCCCGTTTTCAAACAGACCGACCAACTCAAAACCATAGTCCTGCCAGTTCACAATCGACTGGTAAGCTACCCGAACCAGGAGCTCATCCTCCACGATAATTGCTCTGTACACGGTTATTCCTTCACCTTCATTCCATAGCGAATTTCTACGACTGTTTTCATGCTCTCCTCATCGCTGGTAATGGTCAAGCCCGCACCTTCCCCATAGAGAAGCTGTAGCCGCTGATGGATGCTGTTCAATCCCAATCCCTTATGCGCCTGGCTCAGTCCGGAATTGACCTCGTCCAAACGGGCAGCCGAAATGGGCAGGCCGTCATTTTCAACGGTAATGACAATGCCCTCCCCGCTGCGGCTGGCAGCGATCTTTATGGTGGAAAAGCCTTGCTTTGGTAAAACGCCGTGCATGATTGCGTTTTCCACAACCGGCTGAATAATGAATTTGGGGCAGTCCAGCTCCAGCAGATCAGGGTCAATGTCATAGGTAACATTGAATTTATGAACATTGGTCGTTTTCAGAATGTGGATGTAATCCTCAACATTTTGTATCTCATCTTTCAGCGCAAAGTCCGCTTTTCCGCGGGCGGTGCTGTTTTTCAGCATTCGCCACAATGCGTCAACGATATCCTGAATGTTTTCTGCACCCTGTATAATGGCCATCATGCGAATGGCAAACAGGGCGTTGTAGACAAAATGCGGATTGATTTGCGCCAACACCGCTTTGTGCTCTGCCTCCTGTATGGCGCGTTCCTTTTCCAGATTTGCCGCCATCAAATGCTCAATACGGGTCAGCATATAGTTGAAATGATGTGCCAGATAGTCAAATTCGTCACTGCCGCCGGATTCCGCCCGCACGTCCAGCCCCTTTGTATTCACGCTCTGCATCGTGTCAGCCAACGCCTGGACAGGACGAATGACCTTTCCTGTCAGGAATATCCAGAGAGAAAGGGCAATCAGAACCAGAACCACGATCATGGAAATGCCGAGATACAGCATGGTATTGTCTATGGAATGGGTATCCTCATAGGGCAGCAATGTAATAAGACGGTAGCCATAGCCTGGAACAATCTGCTCAAACGCAAGATTTTCTCCATCGTCATAATAGCGGTACTGCGTATTATCCCATTGGGCGTGTTCCAGAAGGCTTTCGCTTTTTTGCAGCATTTCCGCATCCGCGTCCGTATTCAGCAGTCTTCCGGAATCATCAAACAAGTAAACATACATTCCGTCCAGGCCGTGATTGGGCTGCATAATGGAAAGGCAGGCCGGGCGGATGCTCAGGTAAACCACGCCGCGAATATTCTGATAGCTTTGCACGCGGAGGGCGCGCATGGCAGAAATGTCCGTTCCGATCGCCCCTTCGTATGGGGCATAATCCTGCGAATCTGCCGATACATCGGTGCTCCACACGATCCTGCCTTCGTTATCAATGGCAGACTGATACCAGCCCAGGTCCTGATTTCTTTGCAGGAATCGGCTGGTGTCCAATGCCATATAACGGAAAGAATGGGGATGCCCGTCTGCGTTGTAAATGATAATGCAGTTAATATCCCGGAAACAGTCCAGACGCTCATAGATATTCAGTGCAGCGTAAAGGTCGTTCCATTGCAGGGTCTGGTCATAGGCCGTGCTGATGGTGCGATCCAGCGCGTCCTGAATCTGCTTGTCTACGAAAATGTAATCCATCAGCTCCTGAATTTCATTCAGGTCCTGCTGCACGATATAAGCCGCGTGGTTGATCTGGCTCAATGTGGATTCGATACGGTTCTTGCGAACGATCGTATTCGATGTCTGATAAAGAGATGCCCCTATTATGCAGGCGCAGATCAGGATCATGCTCATAGTGAACACCAGAATCTGCCGCCGCAGACCCCCCGCGCCTTTGGACATGTGCGTTATGTTCTCCTGCTGTGGGCTGTTTTTCATTCGTGATTCCACCTCTTTTCCATTATAATCCGGTCGGGAAGCAGCTTCCATGGAAGAATATTGCACTTCTTGTCATTTTTTGCTTTTTTGCCGATAATCTGTGGGAGAGCACTCCATTCTCTGGGAGAAAACATTGCAAAAGTAGTTCGGATTGCCATATCCCAGCATATCGCTGATCGAATTGATGGGTAGATCTGTGTTGCTCAGCATACGCATCGCGTCTGTCATACGCAGATCTCGGATGTATTCCCGGATGCTGATGCCCAACTCCTTCTTAAACATATGGCTCAATGTAGAGATGCTGCAATGGCAGGCATCGGAAACATCCTTCACGCTAATCGGCTGGGCGTAATTTTTCCGCAAAAACACAACGGCATGACCCAGAATGCTGCTGCGTGTCATGCTCTCAACCTCATTTGCGTTCAGTTCCCCAAGGAGCAGGTTCAGTAGTTCAAACATACGGCATAAGGGCATGATCTTAGCCGTCAGGGATTCCGTATCAGGGGGCAACTGCCGCACACTCTTTCGGTAGGTAGCGATCAATTCCTGCCTGTTCAAGTGATACTTTTGCGCGACATAGGTGATTCGCTGCGTCACCGTATCCTCGTGCATCCGGTAGCCGCTGACGCTGATAAAGGCCAATGCTTTTCCGTCCTTTCCCCGGATCGGATACACATATTCTCCCATTCCCGCATAGCACACCCCGGAAAATGGACCGTTACAGCAGGCAGACAGCACGTTTCCCTGCCGTTCTATGCAATGATTCCATGCTTCCTGACTGGATTTTACCAAAAGGCAGTATGGATTGGAATTGATGTTATACGGTGCCAGTACACCCATATAGTCTTGGAGGGGAATGGAAAAATTATGAAATGCAACATAGTAGCCATCGCCGATCAATAAATCAAAATAGCTTGTAATGTCCCGCAAAAGACCCTTTATCATAAGCACACCCCTTGCACGAAATCGTAGATTATAGGCAGACCACTGGATTCCGTTTCCTTTGTATTTACTATATCATAAAGAAAAGACAATGTACATTGTCAAAACTTGTCAAGGAGGGCAATTTCATGATGTATACAGAACCCAGCCGGAAAATTCCGGTGATCGCACAGGTAGATGTGCTTGTTTTAGGTGCTGGCCCCGCAGGTATGGGTGCTGCGGTTTGGGCGGCAAGAACCGGTGCCAACACGATGCTGGTAGAGCAGGCCGGTGATGTGGGTGGTATTTCCACCGTAGGCTTGATGAGCCATTGGACTGGACGCACAGAGGGGGGATTTTACGATGAAGTTCTGGAGCGTTCCTCCGACTATAAGGGCGATACGGAAGATTATGGTTTCAACGGCTCTCCCAGACAGATCATCAATCCTGAGAAGCTGAAAACCGTATACTTGCAGCTCCTGAAGGAAGCCGGAGTAAAACTTCGTCTGTACAGCTTCGCTTCGGATGCAATTATGGAAGGCAACACCATCAAGGGTGCTATTATGGAAAGCAAGTCTGGCCGGGAAGCTGTTCTGGCCAAGGTGGTCATCGACTGTACCGGCGATGGTGACATTGCTGCCAAGTCCGGGGCTGCTTACCATATGGGGCGTGAAACCGACGGTGCCATGCAGCCTGCTACCATCATGTTCAAGGTCGGCGGCGTGGATTACAGCAAGGCAATTTTCCCCGGCGGATTTGAGCACAAGATTGAAGTACCCGCCGGTGAAATTCAGGCTCTTGGCAAGCAAAATCTGCCTTTCCCTGCAGGCCATGTGCTGCTTTACCGTACCACACTGCCGGGCGTTGTTACCTGCAATATGACCAACTGCACCGGAATTGACGGCACGAACACAGATGACCTCGTAAAAGCCACCATTACCTGCCGTGAGCAGATGGAGCCTATTGTATCCTTCCTGCGGAAATATGCTCCCGGTTATGAAAACTGCTACATTCTCTCCTCTGCCAGCCTGATCGGTATTCGGGAAACACGTCACTTCAAAGGTGTGCAGACGATCACCGAAGAAGATATTCAGAGTGCCCGGGTCTTTGACAACTGGGTCGTCACAAAGGCTCACTTCAATTTCGATGTCCATAACATGACCGGAAATGGTCTGGATGAAACCGGTTCTCAGGAAACCTTCCATCAGACCAAGGGATACACGATCCCCTATGGCTGTCTGGTTCCCGAAACGGTTGACGGTCTGCTGCTGGCTGGCCGCAATATCTCCGGCACGCATATGGCTCATGCGAATTTCCGTGTTATGCCCATCTGCATCAACATGGGACAGGCCGCCGGTATTGCCGCCGCCTTGTCTGTCCGGAAGAACATTCTGCCCAGAGATGTTGATGTTCAGGATATTCAGCACATCCTCCGTGAAAACGGCGTGAATCCGTAACCCAGTATATTGCGAAAGGCTATCTCCTGTCTGCATGGTAGAAAATATTTTTTGCTATTTGAAATACTGTAAATGGATTTCCCTTGCCGTATGGCATACTCCATAGTCTGCCATGCACCGCCCTGTTGTTTCTCCAAGCAGAAAATCACTAGGTCAGACCTGCCTACCATTGCCCGTTTTCTGGATTGGAAGGCCGCTTTGTAATGACTGCCCTCCCCGGCAACCTCGATTGCATCATAATAGGCGTGGTAGGCATCCAGGTTTTTGCGGTAGTTGACGGTTTCGTAGAGCATGACCCACACAAGGCTGCTGTTGTCGCTGTGTACCGTCCGCTTACACCGCAAAATGGTGGATGCCACAAGCTGGTCAAATTCTCCGTCCTGTCCCACCAGAAATTCTACATACTCCCGGCTTGCCAAGAGGGAGCGGATGATTTCTTCCAAAGCCTTTTCTGCGGCAAGGGGATTCGATATCATCCGATGACCGAAGAAACTGACGGTATACGCACTTTCCATTTTCACACCAGCTTTCAGAATGTGTCCCAACTTGGGACACATTCTCAGTCTGTCAAATAACCCTCACTTTCAATAAGCGAAAGTGGGGGCATTCTTGTAGATGGGGCAACAACGGACGAATAGTAGCGAGAACATAGAGTCCTTCCAACTCCATTGGGCCAGTTTTTTCAGATTCATGGCAGCAAACTTGAGCCTGACCCATCTGGTAACTGCGGCCAAGCCTCGGTGGTGTGTATAACGCATGGCGTGTTTTTCTTTCGCATCCGCAAAGACCCGCTCAATGGTTTCTTTTCGCTGGGCGTAAATTTGCTTGCCTAAGTCAGTCTTTCGGATGCTCTCCACAATGTCCAGGTATTCCTGCCAGATGTGGGTTGTGAATACCTTTTGCCCTTTCTCGTTTGCCTTGCAGTAGGATTTGGAGAGACAATTGACACAGTATTTCGGAGTACTGCGGTAGATTTTTTTCCCGTCTCGATCTGTTGTGGTATGGCGAAGCTCCTGACCGTGGGGACAGGTGAACACATCTTTTACTGGATCGTATTTGTAGTCCCAGGGGCGGTATCCTTCTTTGCTGCCTTTATATCTTGTATAGGGGAGAACCGGGATTTTTCCATCATCCAAAGTCTTCTTTGCAATCCAAGGGGTCTTATATCCCGCGTCCATGGCCACGAACTGAACATCAAATTTGCTGGTTACATCGTCATATACCTTATGTTCTTAAAGTAAATAAACTTTTAGTTTCCGTCAATTATAATTTTCGGGAATACTTGGTAGCCCCTGGTCAGGGAGGTGGATCGATGCGTACCGAGTATTCTCAGAAATATATCACCCTTGGCTTGAAGATCGCTTACTACCGCAAAAAGGCAGGCTATACACAGGAAGTAGGAAGTCTTTGCCGAGAAGATTGGCAAGAGCCTGAATTTCCTTGACCAGATAGAAGGACCGGGGACGGTTCGGGGTATTTCGCTGGAAACACTGTTCAAAATCGTAGATGTGCTTGGGATTCCACCCTCCAAGCTGCTGGAAGATGATTGAATAATGCGTCCCAAGCTGGGACGCATTTCCTTTATTCATTGTAGTAATAGGGACGGCCAACGGTGGCGAAGCCGTTTTTTTCGGTTATAACCACATTATTCGCTCCGCTGGCACAGTGGATGATCTGGATATTGCCGTTTTCGTCCCAGTAGCCTACGATCCCCACATGGCTGTCACTGGGATAGAACACCAGATCTCCCGGCTGTGCATCCTCCCAGGATAAGTCCTGACAGTAAATGTGCTGGGTGGCCACGCCGCCCCCATGTCCCATGACATAATTACCGCCGGAAACATTGTAAAATACCCAATCCACAAAGCCGGAGCAATCCAGACCATAAGGGCGGATCGTTCCTGTGGTCGGGCTGCCGGCTGCCCATACTTCCATCGGCTGCCCCCACCGGCTGTCCCAGCCAATGACCAGACTCTTGCCGCCCCAGAAATAATTGACTTTGCCTACCAGAGTCAGGGCTTGCCGGACAACAGCCTTGCGGGATTCAGAAATATCCCCGGATAAGTTGTTCATCAGTTCGATTGCATCACCCTGAGATATGTTTAAGTCGCCGATCAAACCACGCAGTGTTTCTTCTTCGGCAAGTAATTCGGTCAGGGTATTATTTTGAAATTTGGAGAAGTGATAGATCAGCCGCATATCGTCAGCGGTTTTGGATTCAATGGTAATGGTTAAATGCACGACTGGCTCGGTGGATTCATCCGTAGGTGTGGCGGGGTCATCCTGTTCTTCAATTTCTTCTTCCGCAGTGATAACACACATATCCCAAAAGACAGCCCGCAGCTTATCTACCTTTTCTTCATCCAGAACCATCACGTCTACGCCATCCTCACCTCCGGCTACGTGGCAGGCAAGGACGGCAATTACCTCGATCCAGTCCGGCGGCGCACCCTCAATGGTAATACTTTCGTATTCGCCCTCCTGTAGCGCATTCAGCTGGGTGGAGAATTCCATGCTGATCTGTGCTACCGCAGAGCTAAGCGTGATTGCTCCAGAAGAGGGTTCGTTGGCGAACAAAATCCCAAAGGGAGAGGTCAGAACAGCGCCAATCAGCAAAACCACCATAAGAATTACGACGACGCCCGTACCGCCAAATATCCCGGCAAGCATCACCCTCCTTAGCGTAACTGGTCAGAACGGTCATAGTGCAGATTGCCCTGACGTACCTTTGCGTGGCTCAAAATCTTAATCTGCCCCTTTTCCTGACTATCCAGTGCTTTTTCATAACCGGTATCCGACAGGAACAGGCGGGTTCGTTCGCCTTTCCAGCCAACAGGGGAATCGTTTGTCAGCACATCAAAAATAATCATGTGCCGGGTGTCCTCCGCAAAACGCTGGAGGTCCATATATCCATGACCGTGATAATTCTGCGCTCCTGCCTTTGCCCGCATTTCTTCCATCAGCTGCCCTATGGTCTTTCCCTCAGACATCATGCTTGCTCCTTTCTCCCGGCAGTTCCGGGCAATAAAAAAGCGACCATTTACCCGCCGCCATACAGATCGTGATTTACTTGTGAGGTGTAATGATTGCTTATCGTGGTCGGTGCATTGAACAGAACGGTCAGAAGATACTGCTTCATGTTACGAATTTCCGTGGTGTTCTTCTGTAAACAGTCCATGACAAACTCAATGTGCGAGTTATCCAGCTTCAAGAACCTGGAACGAACGATTTCATGCGGAAAATCGCTTCCTGCAATACGGGTGGTCTTTCGCTTTGCACAGACCGTTTCCACGATCAACTCCACAATTTCGTCCAAATCCTCCCGATAAGTTTCATACTGCTGACACAGGTATTCATACCCGATATTCTCCTGAATCAATTCCCGATAACTCTCTATCTCTGTGAGTGACATCGCATCCCTTCCTTTCCGTTCCGGCAGACAATCTGCCGCGCAATCCCGGAAGGGAATGGAATCGGTACTTGATCCATAAATATTTTGTTTTTGAGTATTTGATTTCTCTATATTTAATTCTGCGGGCTTTTCCGTATCCGGTTTATCCATATACGGGTTTTCCGTATCTGGTGAATCCGTATCCGGTTTTCTAAGCTGTGGCTGCTCGTATATGACATACTCTGTATCGCTGATGCGTCCCTGCCGGTCACGCAGCTTGTGCCGCACAATGTAACCGGCAGCCTCCAATTCCCGCAACGCAGCGCCTATGGCATCCACGCCCTCCTTACAGATCTTTGCAAGACCACGGGTGGTGTAATTCCAGTCCTCTGGCAAAGATAACATCATGGAAAGCAGTCCCTTGGCTTTTAACGACAGGTTTGCATTTCGTAAATGATGATTGCTCATCACGGTATAATCACGGGTCCGTTCAATGCGAAAAACGGCCATCGACCTCACTCCTTCCGAATTTTGGGTACAAAAAAACCGCAATCCTCATTCCAAAGAATTGCGGTGTTCAACACTTTTCAAATTTTCTTGCATAGAACCAAAACAGCGGCTTTCGAGGACGCGCCTCTGTAAATGGCTCCTCCTGGGCGAAAGGAAGTGTTTGCATCACTCGGTCAATATCCGTTGATTCCATGTCATGCTGAGATTTGCAATCTTCCCGGATTGCTTCTTGAATTTCCTTTACCGTACACATAGTCATTCCTTTCCTTTCGTTGTATGGGTTTATGAGCGGCGGCGTTTTCCCGGTTTGAAATCGAGGATATGTCCCTCAATCACACGAGCGTAACGCTT
>OKSN01000776.1_pt1 | contig 19027 bp, 20 predicted proteins | sample 1606191 | NCBI WGS metagenome assembly OKSN01 (sample SAMEA3879535, study PRJEB24766) | human gut metagenome | biome: human-associated habitat; feature: feces | place: USA | collected 1985/1987
CTTTTTACGGGCAGGGGTGGACAAGCGGCTCGATGTCCACAAAGCCCCGCACCCTGCGGCCACCGGGCAGGTAGATGTTGTTGGTGGCTTCAAGGTTGTAGCGACGGTCATTCTGGCGCAGCTCTGCGCTGAAACGGATTGCCGATACGCTGTGGCAGGCGTTGTCCTCACACCACTGCTTATAAATGTCGTAGAACTCCTTGGAGCTGATGGAGTAGTCCGCCTTGAAGCGGAAATAGCCCTCGGACTCCATGAAGTCGATGACATTGTTGCTGCTGCGCTTGATGGTGTCCACGTTGGCGGCGGCTCGTTCGCTGACCGTGAAGCGGAAATCGTTCTGCACCAGCCGGTGCAGCCCTTCCAGACACCAGAGCAGGATGCCTTCCAACTCGGCGCACATCTTCTCCACAAGGAAGGGGTCATCCGTGCGGTCGGCAGGCTTGTCCTTGGTGGTCAGGATGAGTTGGCGGCGAAAGAAACCATCCGAATGGTCGTAGAGCGAGGTCAACGCGCCGTTGCCGAAGCAGAGGAACCGGGCGTAAATGTCCCGCTGGTAGCTCTGGACACCCTTGCGCTCCAAGTCCAGCTTGGCTTCGGCGGTGACGATGGTCTTGATATAGTTGGTCTTGGGCAGGGCGTTCATGTCCATGTCGTCATCGATCATCAGCAGGCGGCGTTCCAGATCGGCACGGGCAAAGCGGTTGTTCTCGACTTTCTGGACGCTGCCGTTGCTGGCGGCATCTCCCATGAGCCGCTTCAGCACCAGCCCGATGCGGGACTTGCCCTCGCCGCCCTTGCCGACAATGAGCATCATCTTCTGGCCTTTGGTGCTGGGAATGAGGCAGTAGCCCAGATATTCCTGTAAGGTGGGGATGTCAGCATCGTCCAGCAGCTCGTGCAGAAAGGTCAGCCAGCGGTCAGGGCTGGCGGCTTTGGGGTCATACTTCACAGGCAGGCGATTCTGGCAGAACAGGCGGCTCTCCTGAAAAGAGCCGTCCGGCAGATGGTACACGCCGTTCTGGAGATGGATGCAGTCCTGCTCGATGGGGAACGGGTCGGAAAAGGCCAGCAGCTTGATGGTCTCCAGAATGTTGGTGACCTTTTTGGACAGGCCGGAGGTGACATATTCCTCGATGTTCTCCAAGATGCGCTGCTTGATCTCGCTCTCGTCCTCCACCGGGCCGTCCAGCGTGTACAGCGTTCCGTTGACGCATTTCAGCGGCCACTGTTCCAGAAAGGCACGGCCAAACTGGACTTCATCGATCTTCTTGCCGTTGTACCAGTCCGGCCATAAGGGGTTGCGGGAAATGTTTTTCTTCATAGGGTGGTTCTCCTTTAGAAAAGTGAAGTGGTGGGTCTCACGGTGAGACCCACCACTTCGGGTGAATAAATTATCAGGCGCACTTCGCCAGAGCAAGGCGGTCGATGCGCTCTTCCAGCATCAGCAGGTACGACCCGGACAGCAGCTGTGCGGCGGCAGCGGCCTTCTGCTGGGGCGTCCCAAATGCAACGCAGTCCGTCAGGTGCTCGATGGTCTCGGTCATGTGGAGGGCTTCCACGAACCGCTCGTCCAGCGGTTCTTCCGGGCTGGCGGGCTTGTAACGCTCTCGCCAGTCGTGCAGCAGGTCGAGATAATCGGTCAGCACCCGCAGGCAGTAGGCGATGTCTGCCCACTGCTCGTCTGTCAGGCCACGCTTGGGCGGCGGCAGGGCGATGGCATTGGCGGGCGGCTTGTCCGGGTCAAGCCCGAAGTCACTTGCGAGCTTCTCGGCGGCTTGCCGGGGGTTCAGGTCGAACAGCTTGGCGGTGAGGTCGATGGCATCTCCGTTGGCCCCACAGCCAAAACAGTAATAATAGGTGTCGTTCAGCTTCATGCTGGGGTCGCTGTCGGAATGGAACGGACAGCACACCATGCCATGGCGGTCGGGCTCCATGCCGTAAATCTTTCCCACCTGCCGAACGGTGATGGCGGACTTGATCTTTTGATACAGGCTCAAGGGCATTCCTCCTTTGTTTCGTGCGTTGCACCAGAGTACCCCAAAGTGGGAACTCTGGTGTTTTTTGCCTTGTGCCTGAATATACGGAGAATTTTGTGGAAAGGGCGAAAAAAACGGCAAAACTGCAACGGAAAAAGAAAAATGCCCTTGCTGGTTGCAGGGCTGCAACAGCAAGGGCGGAGAAGAAACCGTATATTGAACAAAACGGCAGAGCGTATTATAATGAGGAAAAAGCTCAAAAAGGAGGGCCGACCACATGGCACAGGAATATCTGCCCGCACCATCCAACGTCCGTCTTGCGGACTTGATGAAAGAGCACAACATCAGCCAACCGGAGCTTGCCAAGGAAATCGGCTGCTCCAAGAGCACCATCAACCGTTTTATCAGTGGCGCAAAAGGAACCCTGACCCATGAGCAGGTGCTGAAGATTGCAAGGCTGTTCAACGTGTCCACGGATTTCCTGCTGGGAGAAACCAACATCCCCGACCGCAAAAATTACGACATTGCCGAACTGGGCTTGTCCGTAGAAGCTGCAAAGAACCTCTACACAGGGCGTGTCAATACAGAGGTGGTCAATCTGCTGCTGGAAAATGCCCGCTTCGCAGAGCTTACTTACCGCATAGCGCAGTATTTTGATGATACTTTTGCGTCTGGTATCGCAGCACAGAATGCCATGCTCACGACATTGAGCACCCTGCTGCGCACAAAGGTCAAGACCCCGGAAGCAGCCAAAGCCGCAAAGGACATCAGTCTCCGAAGAAAGCCAGTGTACCAAGGCGACCTTGATAACATTGAAATGTACTTCATGGCGGCGGTCAAGGAAATCAAAAAGGGCATCGGGAGCCATTACGCCGAACAGGAAGCCATGAGCAAGAAAGTGGCAGAGAAAATGTTCACCGAATTGACCAAAGGGCAGGATGTGCAGCACCCAACGATTACGGCAGAGCAGTTGGCAGATGCAATGTTGGACAGCGTTTCGGGCATGGAAGGAGCTACGCCGGAAGCACTGGAACAGCTGCGAAGCGGTCTGCTGGGAATCTTGCAGTCTGCCGCAGAGCAGGAAAACGCCCATGAAGCAGACGAATGAACGGCTTTGTGCGCTGGCACAGAAAGGCGATGCTGCCGCGCTGGACAGCCTGATCGACAACAACAAGTCCTTTATTGGCAAGGTGGCAAATGACCTTTTCCGCAGCATGAATCTGGCACAGTCCGGCCTGAACCTTGACACGGACGATTTGAAACAGGCGGGCAATCTGGGCTTATGGAAAGCTGTGCCGAAGTTCGATGCAGCGCGCGGCATGAAGTTCCTGACCTATGCGGCTCCTGCCATCCGCAACGCCATGATGGACATGGTACGGGATGCCTTTGCCGCTTTTGAGCAGCGGATGGTAACGGAGGACAAGGACGGCGTCTACTACCAGCGCGTTTCGCTGGACGATGTTCTGCCGGGAGAGGAACAACTGCGGCGCATCGAAGCTATAGCCGACCCTTACGCCATGCAACCGCAGAATATTATGGAGGAGCAGGAATCGCGCCGGGAGCTGTACAACGGTCTGCAACGCCTGACCGACCGGGAGCAGACCTATCTGCTGTACCGCTATGGGTTCACAGACGGTGAGGAGCATCCCCTGATCGGTACAGCGATATACTTCCACTTGACAAAGAGCCGTGCTAAAAAGACCGAGGAACAGGCCATGGATAATTTGTGGTTGGAACTGCCGTGGTGGTTCGATTAAAGGAAGCGAAGAAAATAGCTTTTATACACTAAAGAATGAAATCAAAATGAATGAGAATTTATTTGGAAGTTTTAGGGAAGAATGCACATTCTAATTTTTTTAATATAGAAAGCTTTTTACGGTTGATAGCTTGTCTACTGACACCAGATTTTTCTGCTATATCTGCGATGCTCATTCCTTTAAAAACAAATTGAGATAATAAGGTCAGTTCAGAAGGTTGAAGAACAGAATGTAAATCGGAAATCAATAGTTTAGGATATTCATCGTTTGAGGACAAAGACATCTGATCGAAATCAATTTCATCAATGCTTGCGATGACAGAGCTATCTACGGCGTTTTTTCGGCTGTTAAGCGAAATGTATTGATGCCGGATAGGGGATTCAATATATTTCACTAATGTGCCGTCATCTTTTCTTTGAAGTTTGGTCAATTTTCCGGAATGCAGTAATTCGAGAAGATATAATTGTAAATCTGAATAGGCATCCTCATACTTAAGAAGAGCTGCATATTTTTTCAGTAATGGCTGAAAACGTTGGACGATTTGTAGCTGTGCAAAGGAGTTGCCGTTATATGCATTTAGAAAAAGGTCAAAAAGCGTATAATTCAATTTTCTTTCCTCCTTTTAAGAGGAAAGAGAAAAAATGTTAAGATTTGTAAACGGAAAAATAGATTTTTGTGAGCTAATATAAAAAGTTTACAAGAAAGCAATAGAAACTAAACAATATGTTGATAAACTTGTAAAAAAGGAGAACATATGAATTGTGCAAAAAGTGTAAAAATGATAGTGATTCTGGGTTGTATTGTGGTGAATTTGGTGGGATGTGGAATGAATGATACAACAGCATCATCAATGTCCACAGCAGTTTCGTCACAGGATACATCGTCAAGTTCATGCAATTCTGAAGAAAAAAATGATTTGCAAGATTTTTCCCAGACGTTAGTTGATTCGACCTCGGTATTTTTAGATCAAGATCAATATACTGTTTTTGAAAAAGCGCAGAAAATGGACTATGCACTTTGGGGACAATCAAGTAACTTAAAAGGACTGAATTTTAAAATTGAAGATGCTCCGACTTTTGTGCCTATGACGCAAAATGCGCCGACATATGTAAAACTGAACGGACATGATTATGAGGTCTATCAAAATTCTTATAAAGAGTTTGAAGAATATATGAAATCTATTTTTACAAATGATTTCTTGTCACAAGATTCAATTGAGAAAAAGTTTGCGAATTATAATGGAAAACTCGCCGTTTGTGATGACTATGATTTGGCACAAATTCCATATTTTACGGGATATGTGGGAGAATATTATCCGGATGATTTCTGCTCAGTGCGATACTATTTGAAAAATAAAACGGAAGCACAAGTGAATTTTGTAATGATTGCATACTATAATCCCAATGAAACGTATGAGGTACATGATGAGTATTCATATGATGACATGAATAAAGTCGAATATGAAATGCAGTTGGTAAAAGTTGGGTATGTGTGGAGAGTAAATAAATATCACTCGCCTGAGCTTGGATAAGCAGATAGTGAAAAGTGTTGCATATAATAGGCATTGAAAAATCCCCCCCGAAGCCTTTTCGAGAGTTGAGAAAAGACTTTGGGGGGGATATATGCTAAAAAATGATGCTTTACAACTTATTGTTGATGAAGAGAGTAGAGATATTTAGGAGCGACGAGCGGTTGCGATATAATCGCCGTATACGGTTTCATTGCGTGCAGTTCCCGCTTCCTCAAGAGTTCGAATGACACCACCAGCAGGATCAATGACGGAAATGCTACTTGCAGAGGAGCAATCGCCAGTATAAGCAATCGCTGTGACAAAATGCGTCTTTTTGCCATTGCTACTGTTGAGTCGAATAATGATGGGAAGGTTATTGTCAATACTTGCTTTGACTGCACTGAATACAGTCGCCTGCACCTTACCGCCATGAGTGTATTTGCTCGTGTCGATTTTACCATTGCACTCGCTGGGAAGAGCCCAAGTATTCAGACCGTTTGCACCCCAATTTCCACAGGCAGTCAGGACTTCGTTAGGGGTGAATTCACGAGGACCATAGATATTAGCGGTATTCAACACAGCAACAAGCGAGCAACCGCTATTTCCAACAAGCTTAACAATCTCCGAATTCTTCTGTGCCCAAAGATAGTTTCTATCAGTAGGCAGAGTGATTGAATGAGATTGACCACTTGTACCGCCCGAAGAAGCGTTCAATGCGTTCAGGGTGGCACTGCCGACCATACCATCGGCAGTCAAGCCGGATGCTTTCTGAAAACTGATAACAGCGTTATAAGTGCCTGAACCTGCAAGGCCATCCACCGTACTGGCGTAATAACCTTTGTTCTTCAGGAGCTGCTGGATAGTTTTAATGTCGCTTACCAGTGCATTCCATGTACCATCGCCAACAATGCCATCTTGGGTAAGACCTTTTTTGCCCTGATACTTCTTAACAGCATTTTCAGTACCAGAGCCAAATTTGCTGTCAAAACTACCCGGAGGGCAGCACATGATATGCAGTCCATACTGCAGGTACATAACATAGTTTCCGGTACTTCCATTTTTGAGTAACATAGTAATAATCTCCTTTTTTTTAGTAGGACGTTTATGGGGCCCCTCATTTGCGTCCTTACGTAATAGAAAGAGAGAATCACAGATGTTTTGTAAACATAGAGAGATAATTTAAGATATCTGGGTCGGCCACTCAAACCAATGCCGTCAAGTCGGTGATGGATACAGACATTCATGCAATGTTACAGGACGCAGAAGATTATCTGAACGGCGAACTGCTCCGCATTACCGAAGAATGGCCCTCTGAGCGAGAACATCAAGGTGAATCGATGTTGATGCCTTATCTGAGCTATAGCAAAGAGCACAGATACTTTTATCGGATAGCTCTTGCAAACCGGAATATGCTGCCGGTTCAGAAAATATTCAAGCCTCTGTGGGAAAAACTGGTTCTCCCTAAATGCCAGATGGCAGGGATCTTGCAAAACTGTATTCCCTCGTTCTGAATGGACGCCACATTCATATCTTACGAGTTGAAATATCGTGAATATTGCCGAGACTTTTGGCTTATTCTTGTGCAATTCGTAGATTTTTCTTTGTCGTAAATGGAGCTGTTGATTTGTAATGCAAAAAGCATTACAATAATCGTGAGGTGATACCCATGGAAAAAACACAAATGCTGAATGTCCGGGTCAGTCCTATCGTCAAACAGCAAGCCGAGGATGTGCTGAAGCAGCTCGGCATTCCAATGGCGACCGCCATTGATATGTACCTGCGTCAGATTACGCTGACGGGCGGCATTCCGTTTCCACTGTCCTTGCCGAAAGCCCCGACTGCGCTGAATGCAGACACCATGACGGATGAACAGCTCCATACCGCTTTACAGGCTGGTATCAAGGAAGTGCAGAACGGTGACACCGTCTGCGGAGAATGAATAAGGAGGTGCAGCCATGACCGCTGTGATTTACGCCCGCTATTCCAGCGACAACCAGCGCGAGGAATCCATCGAAGGGCAGATTCGGGAATGCACCGCCTACGCCGAAAAGAACGGTATCACGGTCATCAAGCACTACATCGACCGTGCGCTCTCTGCCAAAACCGACAACCGCCCGGACTTCCAGCAGATGATCAAGGACAGCGAGAAACGGCTGTTTGACATCGTGCTGGTCTGGAAACTTGACCGTTTCGCCCGAAATCGTTACGATTCGGCACACTACGAATACCTGCTGGAACGCAACCATGTCAAGCTGGTATCTGCCACCGAGCCTATCTCTGACAGCCCTGCGGGTATCATGGTCAAGAGTATGCTCACCGGCATGGCTGAATACTACTCGGCAGAACTTTCTGAAAAGGTCGTGCGCGGCATGACCGAGAATGTTCTGAAGGGGAAGTACAACGGCGGCACGATTCCCATTGGTTTTAAGGTGGATGAGGAGAAGTTCTTTCAAGTCGACCCGCTGAAAGCTCCCTTTGTGGTAGAAGCCTTCCAACGTTACAACGATGGCGCGACCATGAAAGAACTGATGAACTGGCTGAACGACAGTGGCGTGACCACCAACCGCAACCAGAAGTTTACCTACAACAGTGTTCAGAAGCTGTTGACGAACAAACGGTACATCGGAGAAAACCACTTCAAGGACATTGTGATGCCCGACAGCATCCCGGCCATCGTGGACAAGGACTTGTTTGAAGAAGTGCAGCAAAAAATCAAAAAGAACAGCCGCGCTCCTGCCCGCCACAAAGCCGAGGATGATTATCTGCTCACCACCAAGCTGTTCTGCGGAATGTGCGGTGCGATGATGTTCGGCGAGTGCGGTACGGGTAGAAACAAGGTCGTTCATCATTATTATAAGTGCGCCACCGCGAAGCGTTTCAAGACCTGCAAGAAAAAGACCGTCCGTAAAGAGTGGCTGGAAGATTTGGTCATAGCTGAAACCATGAAGCTGATTCAGGACGATGCCGTGATTGATGCCATCGTTGCAGAAGTCATGGAGTTGCAGGATCAGGAAAACACCACGCTTCCTTTGCTGGAAAAGCAGATGCGCGAGGTGGAGAACGGCATTGAGAATATGCTGAACGCTATTCAAGCAGGTGTGCTGACCAACTCCACCAAATCGCGTTTGGAAAAGCTGGAAGCCCAGCAGAAAGAACTTGAGATTCGGATTGCCGAAGAAAAAATCGCTCGGCCACGGTTAAGCGAAAATCAGGTTCGTTTCTGGCTGACTCGGTTCCGCAAGCTCGCCCCGAACGTGAAAAGCCACAGGGAGACGCTTATCAACACGTTCGTGAACGCGGTTTATCTCTATGATGAAAAAGTTTTGATTACATTCAACTACAAAGACGGCACAAAAACCATCACTTTCGATGAAATTGCCGCCAAAGATGCCCCAGAGGGCAATGGTTCGGATTTGGGTTGCTTCGCTCCACCAAGAACTCCGGTATCCAATGGGTACCGGAGTTTCTGCTTTATCTGTCTTGCAAAAGGGGATGCAAGGGTGGATTCGAACAGCAGCGGAGCCGACCGCCGCCTGCGGCGGAAACAGGGAGGCGAGGCTGGGGCAGCGCTCCGCTTTTTCAAAGCCCTGCCAAGGGGCTGCGGAAAAAGCGGCAAGCGCAACTCGTAAGACCCGCCGAATAGTCCGGCGGGTAAAAAAGCCCCTGTGCAACAGCGACGACCGCTGCCAGCGGCAGAAACAGGGAGGAGCTGTTGGGGCTGCGGCCAGCAGGATGCGCGTGCCGCCCAAGGCACGATGCAGCCGCTGGGAGCCGCGACCCGGGTTCCTTTTCTGCGCGGCTCGCGACATCTGCCCGCACACATATTGCATCTGTCCCTGACCTGTGATACCATACAGGTAACTGAAACAACACAGACGGAGGACTTTTTCTATGATCTACGATACCCTGAACAACCTGCCCAACTATCTGGGCGTAAGCGACAATCTGGACACCGTGATTGAGTACATCATGGCGCGGGATATCACCACCCTGCCTGCCGGGCGCACCCGCATCGATGGGGACAAGGCGGTGGTCACCGTGAGCACCGTCACGCCCCAGACCTCCGACAAGGCACTGTTCCAGCGGCACGACAATCACATTACGCTGGAGACTGACTTGGACGGCAGTGAGCTGTTTGAGGTAAGCCTTGCGGAGCTGACGCCCACCAAGCCAACCGATGAAGCCGCCGACACCACCGTAGGCACTGCCGGTACCAGCATTGCCGGAATGCTGTGCGAGGGACGCTTTGCCTTGTATCTGGCAGGGGAACCGTATAAATCCGGCCTGAAGGCGCAGGGCTGCGGAAAGCTGAAAAAAGCCGTGTTCAGCATTGAGCTGGACCCGGACGAGGAAGAAACGGAAGAATAACTGAAAGGAGACTTTCTGTATGGGATTTTTTGCTGTACTGGCTGCAAGTCTGTTTGCCGTATTTATTTTTACTGTATTCGGCGGCTATTCGCTGCTGCTCTGGTGTCAGCAGTCCCTGTGGATGGTCGTTCCTCCCGCGCTGGTGCTGGCCGTTCTGGTCTGGACATTTTTGAAAATGGACGATAAGATCACCGCCCTGCAAAAGCGGGTGGACGAGCTGGAAGCCGCACAAAAAAGCACGGAGAAGCTTGAAAAATAATACAGCGCCGCCCTTCGTAGAGAAACCTCTCTGCAAAGGACGGCGCTGCTTTTTTTTGTGAACGCTTTCACGTTGGCCTGCCGGTGGTTACAGATTTAACAGAACATTCACTCGGAAGATCTGCTCCTCGGTCTCCAGATGCAGATTGCCGTTATATTTGTGCACTACCGTCTCGGCAGATACCAGCCCGATGCCGGTGCCCTCGTGCTTGGTGGAGCGCAGGATGCCCTGCTGTTTTTTCAGCATGCCGTCGTAACGGTTCTCCACCACAAGCCCCAGCATGGCGGGACTGAGCATCTGCGCCATCACCTGCACCCGGCGCTGCTCCGGCGGCAGCTTCTGGCTGGCGTGCAGGGCGTTTTCCAGCAGATTGCCCAGAATGGTGCACAGGTCGGCCTCCGGCATGGGAAGCTGCCGAGGCAGTGCCAGCTTCCACTCCACAGGAACGCTCTGCTGCCCGGCTGCATGGTCGTAATATCCGGCCAGTGCATCCACGGCGGCGTTGGCGCACAGGCTGGGGCGGTGCTCGCTGAGCTCGCTTTCATACTGGTGCAGATAGCTTTTCAGCTCCTCCAGCTGCCCGGTCTCGGTCAGTCCGGCAATCACATGCAGATGCTGCCGGAAGTCGTGCCGCAGACGGCGGGTGTTGTCCAGATAGGTCTGTAACTCCATGTACCGGCGGGATTCCATGGCCAGCAGCTGGTTTTCCCGGTCCAGCCGGGCATTGCGGGTAAACTCCCGGGCAACGCGGTACATCTCGTATAGCAGCAGAAAGATGCCGAACAGCGAGATGGATACCGCCAGCACCGAGATGATCTTCAGCCGCCCGACCAGCACCACGGCGGGGTTCAGCGGCATACAGTATACCAGAAAAACGGCATAGAGGGCGGGCAGCGGCCACGCAGATTGCCAGAAGGCTTCACCGCTGTACTCCCGCAGCAGCCACCGGCTCCACTGCACGGCGGTGAACCAGAACAGCACGGTGAGCATCGCGGCAAGGCCCAGCCGCAGCAGCGCCGTGGAGGCAAGGCAGACGGTCTGTGGGTTGGAGATCTCGGTCTGGGCGTTGAGCAGCGTCGACAGCAGGGAACACACCGCCATCATCACGGCAGAGATGGAAAACAGAAACGCGGTCTGGCTTACGGTCACTTCCGGCGTTACCCGCCAGCGCAGCAGCCAGAAGGAGACCAGCACGATGGCGGGCAGGAGAGAATTGCTGTTCAGCCCGAACACGGCGCAGAGCGCGGCGCAGCCGATGCACAGCAGGGTGATGCATCCGGCAGCGATGCAGGCGGTGCGCCTGGGGGTGCGCAGCTTTTCCCATAGGGATGCCAGACACAGAAACGCGCTGGGATACAGCAGCGCAAAATCCAGAAAATAACGGCCGAACAGAGCAAGATCCATGGCGGCTGCTCCTTTCCTCAGTGCAGCTCCTGCCGCATGTGGCGGAACTGGTATTGTGTAAAGTGGGCAAGCAGAGTGCATTTATCCTTCTGCCGTACCGGCAGGCGGGTGCCGTCCAAGATCTCGATGCAGTCCTCCCCGAACCGCAGCACCTTGTCCATGTTGATGATAACGCCTCGGTTGCAGCTCATAAAGTTTTCCCGTGCGGTAAGCTTTTCTTCGATCTGCGCAAAGCTGCACATGGCGCGGTACTCACCATCCTCGGTGGTGATAAGGACGTAGTGGTTCCGGGCAATGGCATACAGCACCTTGCGCAGCGGCAGCTGAATGCTTTGGCGGGCAATGCGAATCTCCAGTTCCGGCTCCTTACAACGCAGCGCCCGCCGCAGCTCGGCGGCAAGGTGCACGAATTTTTCCTCCTGATAGGGTTTGAGCAGGTAATCGAAGGGGTGCACCGGAAAGGCATCCCATACATATTCCGGCGAGGAGGTCACGAATACGATCAGCACCTCCGGGTCGGCCTGCCGCAGTCGGCGGGCGGTCTCGATGCCGTTGGTGCCCGCCATGCAGATATCCAGAAACACCACGGCGTATAAGCCGGGCTCTGCTGCGGCACGGAGAAAATCATCCCCGCAGGCAAACCATGTGCACTCGGCTTCGGGCAGCTGCTGTTGCAGCAACTCCTCCAGCCGCTGGGCGTCCGGGGTCTGATCCTCTACGATGGCGATTGGCAGTGCCATCCATACACCCTCTTTCTCCATTCATTGTTCCTTTATTATAGCATACTGCGGCGGGAAGGGCATCTGCTTTTTTGCACAAAACGCTCCATTTTGCGCGCCGAGCGCCGCCCTGCGCATCTGCAGCGGGCGACTGCCAAAAAGTTTTGGTTGACAGACGGGGCGAATCATGTTATTCTTTTGTTGATTTTGAGAGACGCCGCCTTGCAGAGTCTTTTCAAAGCAATTTACTCGGGACCGCCCAAACGGGGCTAAGGCCATACGGACAGCCGGGTCCACTGCCGACCGGCGGCGCAAGCTGCCATTATTGATTGAGTTGAAAGCTCAAATTTTATAAGTTGGTTCCTTTACAGCCATGAAATTGCGCAGAACGTGCGCAGACTTGTGAAACGGTCAATAAGAGTAGTAAAAGTGTAATTGCTATATAGACTCTCGTCATCCCGTCTTTTTGAACCATGCGGAGGTTTTCCCCAGTGTCACCGGGGGCTTTGTCTGCATGTTCAGAACGCTTTTTCAAGCGCAGGTCTGCACCAGTGTGGTGGGCCTGCGCTTTTTTGCTGCGCCGGAACCAGGGACGGAGGAGAAAAGATGAGTGAGAACCGTACACGGTTCCGGCTGGATCAGCGCCGCGCGCCCATTTATGAGGCGCTGGAGCAGTTCCGGCAGATGCGTGTGGTACCTTTTGATGTGCCCGGCCACAAGCGGGGCCGCGGCAACCCGGAACTGACGGCCTTTCTGGGCCAGCAGTGCGTAGGTGTGGACGTGAACAGCATGAAGCCGCTGGATAATCTCTGCCACCCGGTATCGGTCATCCGGGAGGCCGAGGAGCTGGCCGCTGATGCCTTTGGCGCGGCCCACGCCTTTTTAATGGTGGGCGGCACCACCAGCTCTGTGCAGAGCATGGTGCTGACAGCCTGCAAGCGGGGCGATGAGATCATCCTGCCCCGCAATGTGCACCGCAGTGTGCTGAACGCACTGGTGCTCTGCGGCGCGGTCCCGGTCTATGTGAATCCCGAGGTGGACAAGCGGCTGGGCATCTCGCTGGGCATGAAGCGGGAGCAGGTGGAAAAGGCCATCAAAGAGCATCCGAATGCCGTGGCTGTGCTGGTGAACAACCCCACCTACTACGGCATCTGTTCCGACCTGCGCGCCATCGTGAAGATGGCCCACGAGGCCGGGATGCTCTGCCTGGCCGACGAGGCCCACGGCACCCACTTCTACTTTGGCAACGGCCTGCCCGTTTCCGCCATGGCAGCGGGGGCCGATATGGCCTCGGTCTCCATGCACAAGAGCGGCGGCAGCCTGACCCAGAGCAGTCTGCTGCTCATCGGGCCCAATGTGCATCAGGGCTATGTGCGGCAGATCATCAACCTGACCCAGACCACCTCCGGCAGCTACCTGCTGATGTCCAGTCTGGATATCTCCCGCCGCAATCTGGCGCTGCGGGGACGGCAGGTGTTCCATCAGGTGGCCGATATGGCCGAGTACGCCCGGGAGGAGATCAACGCCGTGGGCGGCTACTACGCCTTTGGCAAGGAGCTGTGCAACGGCGATTCTGTTTTTGACTTTGACACCACCAAGCTCAGCGTCCATACGCTGGATATTGGTCTTGCCGGCATCGAGGTCTACGACATCCTGCGGGATGAGTACGACATCCAGATCGAGTTCGGCGACATCGGCAACATCCTGGCCTACCTCTCCATCGGCGACCGCCCCCAGGAGATCGAGCGGCTGGTCAGCGCTCTGGCCGAGATCAAGCGCCGCTACCACACCGACGGCACCGGCCTGCTGAGCCAGGAATACATCGACCCCGTGGTGGCTGCCAGCCCGCAGGAGGCCTTCTATGCCCCCAAAAAGAGCCTGCCCCTGCGGGAGACCGAGGGCATGGTGTGCAGCGAGTTCGTCATGTGCTACCCGCCGGGCATCCCCATTCTGGCCCCCGGCGAGCGCATCACCAAGGAGATCCTGAACTATATCGAGTACGCCAAGGCCAAGGGCTGCAGCATGACCGGCCCTGAGGACCCTGATATTTTGCACCTGAACGTTCTGGCATAAGGAGGGAAAACAGATGGAGTTTTGGTTTTCGGAATTTCACACCCCGGACGTCAAACACAGCATCCGGGTCAACAAGCAGCTCTACTCCAAGCAGAGCGACTACCAGCGCATCGATATTTTTGAGACGCCCGAGTTTGGCCGGGTGCTCACACTGGACGGCAATGTGATGCTGACCGAGCGGGACGAATTCATCTACGACGAGATGATCGTCCACGTGCCCATGGCCGTGCACCGGGAGGCAAAGGATATCCTTGTCATCGGCGCAGGCGACGGCGGCGTGGTGCGGGAGCTGACCCGCTACGACCGGGTGGAGCGCATCGACCTGGTGGAGATGGACCCCCAGGTGGTGGAGGCCTGCCGCGCCTACCTGCCCGGCAACGCCTGCCGGATGGATGACCGCCGGGTGCACATCTATTTTGAGAACGCCCTCAAGTTCATCCGCCAGTGCGAGGAGGAATACGACCTCTCATCGTGGACTCCTCCGACCCCTTCGGCCCCAGCGAGGGTCTGTTCACCCGTGAGTTCTACGGCAGCTGCTTCAACGCCCTGAAAGAGGACGGCATCATGGTCAATCAGCAGGGCAGCCCCTTCTACGCCGAGGATGCCAACGCCATGCAGCGCAGCCACAAACGCATTGCTTCCACCTTCCCCATCAGCCGGGTGTATCAGGCCCACATCCCCACCTTTGCGGCGGGCTACTGGCTGTTCGGCTTTGCCAGCAAGAAGTACCACCCCATTGATGATCTGGATGCAGACGCCTGGAAGGCCCTGAACATGCGCACCCGGTACTACACCACCAAACTGCATATCGGAGCATTCTACCTGCCGGCTTTTCTGGAGGAGATGCTGCGGGAAGTGGAGGAACACTGATGCTTTACCCCAACGTTGAAACCTTTATCGGCTGCGACAGCAGCTACCGTGCCGCCAGCATCGTGCTGTACGGTGCCCCCTACGATTCCACCACCAGCTACCGCCCCGGTGCACGGTTCGGCCCGGCGGCCATCCGGCACGAGAGCTATGGTCTGGAGACTTACAGCCCCTACCAGAACGCCGACCTGACCGATTTTGACATCTTCGACAGCGGCGACCTGGAGCTCTGCTTCGGCTCCAGCGAGAGCGCACTGGCCGACATCCAGAGCCGCGCGGCAGAGATCCTGCACGACGGCAAGTTCCCGCTCCTGCTGGGCGGCGAGCATCTGGTCACGCTGGGTGCCGTGCGGGCCATGGTGGAAAAGTACCCCGACCTCCACATCGTCCACTTTGATGCCCACGCCGACCTGCGGGACGACTATCTGGGCGCAAAGCTCAGCCACGCCTGTGTCCTGCGCCGCTGCCATGACCTCATCGGTGACGGGCGCATCCACCAGTTCTGCATCCGCAGCGGCGACCGCACCGAGTTTGAGTTCGCAGCTGCCCACACCGAGATGCACAAGTTCGATTTCACGGGCCTTGCCCAGCTCACTGAGCAGCTCTGTGCCAGCAAGGTGCCCGTTTACCTGACCATCGACCTCGACTGCCTGGACCCCTCCTGCTTCCCCGGCACCGGCACCCCGGAGGCCGGCGGCGTGAGCTTTTTGCAGCTGCTGGAGGCCATCCGCACTGTGACCAAGGCCAACATCATCGGCGCAGACCTGAACGAGCTTGCCCCCACGCTGGACACCACCGGCGTTTCCACCGCTACCGCCTGCAAGGTGCTGCGCGAGACCCTGATCGCGCTGGACAAGGGCTGGCCGGGCTTTCAGGTATAAGGACAGACCGTAAAAAGACAACTTTACAGATAAAGGAGTAACCGATATGAGCAAAGTTCTGATCATCGGCTGCGGCGGCGTGGCCTCCGTTGCCATCCACAAGTGCTGCCAGGTCCCCGAGGTGTTCACCGAGATCTGCATCGCCAGCCGCACCAAGGCAAAGTGCGACAAGCTGGCCGCCGAGCTGGCCCCCAAGACCACCACCAAGATCACCACCGCACAGGTGGATGCCGACCATGTGGATGAGGTCATCGCCCTCATCAAGAGCTACCAGCCCGATCTGGTGATGAACATCGCCCTGCCCTATCAGGATCTGACCATCATGGATGCCTGCCTGGCCTGCGGCGTGAACTACATGGACACCGCCAACTACGAGCCTGAGAACACCGATGACCCGGAGTGGCGCGCCATTTACGAGAAGCGCTGCAAGGAGGCCGGTTTCTCCGCCTACTTTGATTACAGCTGGCAGTGGGCCTACGCCAAGAAGTTTGAGGAGGCCGGCCTGACCGCCCTGCTGGGCAGCGGCTTTGACCCGGGCGTGACCCAGGCTTACTGCGCTTACGCCAAGAAGCACGAGTTCGACACCATCGACACCATCGACATTCTGGACTGCAACGGCGGCGACCACGGCTATGCCTTTGCCACCAACTTCAACCCGGAGATCAACCTGCGCGAAGTCTCTGCCCCCGGCAGCTACTGGGAGAACGGCCACTGGGTGGAGATTCCGGCCATGAGCATCAAGCGGGAGTACAACTTTGATCAGGTGGGCCAGAAGGATATGTACCTGCTCCACCACGAGGAGATCGAGTCCCTCGCCAAGAACATCCCGGAGGCAAAGCGCATCCGCTTCTTCATGACCTTTGGCCAGAGCTATCTGGACCACATGCGTTGTCTGGAGGACGTGGGCATGCTGTCCACCACCCCTGTCAACTTCAACGGACAGGAGATCGTGCCCATCCAGTTCCTCAAGGCTCTGCTGCCGGACCCCGCCAGCCTTGGCCCCCGTACCAAGGGCAAGACCAACATCGGCTGCATCTTTACCGGCAAAAAGGACGGCAAGGATAAGACCTACTACATCTACAACGTCTGCGACCATCAGGAGTGCTACAAGGAGGTCGGCTCTCAGGCCATCAGCTACACCACCGGTGTGCCTGCCATGTGCGGCGCGCTGATGCTGCTGACCGGCAAGTGGACCACCAAGGGCGTGCACACTGTGGAAGAGTTTGATCCGGACCCGTATCTGGACGCTCTGGACAAGTACGGCCTGCCCCGCTCTGAGAGCCACAGCCCGGCTCTGGTGGACTGATGCGGGTGCTCGATACACGCCCGCCCTTCGCCGGGCTGGCAAACCTCTCCGAAGCGGCCCTCGCTTCCCTGCCCACCCCCTGCTACCTGCTGGATGAAGCCCGGCTGCGCCGCAACGGCGAGATCCTGCTGGGCGTGCAGCAGCGGACAGGCTGCAAGATCCTGCTGGCCCAGAAGGCCTTTTCCAACTACGACCTCTACCCGGTGCTGGCCCCCTATCTGGCAGGCACCGAGGCCAGCGGCCTGTACGAGAGCCGCCTGGGCCGGGAGGAGCTGCCGGAGAAGGAGAACCATGTGTTCTGCGCCGCCTACCGGGCCGACCAGTTCGAGGAGCTGCTGCAATACGCTGACCACATCGTGTTCAACTCGCCCCACCAGCTGGCAAAGTTCGGCCCGGCCGCAAAGGCGGCGGGCAAGAGCGTGGGCCTGCGGGTGAACCCCGAGCATTCCACCCAGGAGGGCCACGAGATCTATGACCCCTGCGCCCCGGGCAGCCGTCTGGGCACCACCCGTGCCCAGTGGGATGCCGCTGCGGCGCAGCACCCTGACCTGCCCGACCTGCTGGACGGCCTGCACTTCCACACCCTGTGCGAGCAGGATTCCGACGCGCTGGCGGCCACCCTGCCCGCGCTGGAAGCGAAATTCGGTGACCTGCTGCCCCGGATGAAGTGGCTCAACTTTGGCGGCGGGCACCACATCACCCGCCCGGATTACGACCTTGCCACGCTGGAAAAGTGCATCACCGGGACGCTGGAAAAGTACGGCGTGCAGGTGTATCTGGAACCGGGCGAGGCCTGGGCGCTGAACGCGGGCTACCTCGTCACCACGGTGCTGGACACCCTGCAGAACGGCGAGACACACCTTGCCATTCTGGACATGTCCGCAGCCTGCCACACGCCGGATGTCATCGAGATGCCCTACCGCCCGCCCCTGCTGGACGCGGGCGAGCCGGGGGAAAAGCCCTGCACCTTCCGGCTGGGCGGCCCCACCTGCCTTGCCGGGGACGTGGTGGGCGATTACAGCTTTGCCGCCCCCCTCACCGAGGGTGACCGGCTCATCTTCGGCGACATGGCCATCTATTCCACCTGCAAGAACAACACCTTCAACGGGATGCCGCTACCGCCCATCTGGGCAATGGACGAAAACGGCACCTGCCGGGAGCTGGTGCGGTTCGGCTACAACGACTTCAAGATGCGGCTGGGACACCGCGCATAAAACGAAAGCCATCGGCTGTCTGGGCCGATGGCTTTTTTAGTTACTTGAGCTTCTTTTTTGCTTCGTACTCCCGCAGGGCGGTCAGGGCCTCGCCGGACAGGGGGTAGAGGGCCAGCATATTGAAGATGGTCATGAGGCCGATGCCCACATCGCCGAGGTCCCACACCACGGTGTAGGCCTCCATGCCGCCCACCACCAGCATCACCAGCGCCAGCACCTTGTAGGCCGTCTGCCAGAGCCAGCGGTCGCCGAAGAGGTAGGCCACATTGCAGCGGGCGTAGTAGAGGATGCCGAGGAAGGTGGAGAAGCTGAACAGCGCCAGTGTCACCGCGATGAACACCACGCCGAAGCCGCCCAGATGATACTCCATGGCCGCCTGCAAAAGGTCCATGCCCTGCCGCCCGCCAGTAACGCTCTCGGGGGCCAGCAGCATGACGAAGGCCGTGCAGCTGCAGATAACGATGGTGTCGATGAGGACGCCCAGCGCCTGCACGAGGCCCATCTTCACCGGGTCGTCACACTCTGCGGCTGCGGCGGCACAGGGGGCCGAGCCGGAGCCGGCCTCGTTGGAGAAGAGGCCCCGCTTGATGCCGTTCATCACCACTGCACCGAAGCCGCCGCCCACGGCCTGCCGCAGGCCGAAGGCCTCCGAGAAGATGCGGGCAAAGACGCCGGGCAGCTGGGGCAGGTGGG
>OKSN01000777.1_pt1 | contig 19010 bp, 17 predicted proteins | sample 1606191 | NCBI WGS metagenome assembly OKSN01 (sample SAMEA3879535, study PRJEB24766) | human gut metagenome | biome: human-associated habitat; feature: feces | place: USA | collected 1985/1987
GAAAAATACGAGCGCAGTTATTTTCTGCCTCCTGAATGTACTTATGACTGGGTTAAGAAGGATTATATAGATAAAGCACCACTGTGGTGTTCGGTTGATTTACGTGATGGCAATCAGGCTCTGATCGAGCCGATGAGTCTTGAGGAGAAGCTTGACTTCTTTAAGATGCTTGTAGATATAGGCTTTAAGGAAATCGAGGTAGGTTTCCCGGCAGCCTCTGAGACAGAGTTCAATTTCACGAGAGCTCTTATTGAGAGGGATATGATTCCTGATGATGTCACTATACATGTGCTGACACAGGCCAGAGAGCATATCATCAAGAAGACCTTCAAGGCACTTGAGGGAGCACCGAGAGCAGTTGTACATCTGTACAATTCCACATCTGTTGCACAGCGTGAGCAGGTGTTTAAGAAGTCAAAGGAAGAGATAAAGCAGCTTGCAGTTGACGGAGCTATTTTACTGAGAGACCTTGCAGCAGAGACTGACGGTAATTTCCGTTTCCAGTATTCACCGGAGAGCTTTTCGGGCACTGAGGTGGATTATGCGGTTGATGTGTGCAACGCTGTGCTTGATGTATGGCAGCCAAAGGCTGATAATAAGGCCATCATCAATATCCCTACCACAGTAGAGAATGCTATGCCACATGTTTTTGCCACACAGATAGAGTATATCAACAAGCACCTCAAGTACAGGGACGGAGTAGTGCTTTGCTTACATCCTCATAATGACAGAGGCTGCGGTGTTGCCACATCAGAGCTTGGTGTGCTTGCAGGAGCTGAGGAGATAGAGGGTACGCTGTTTGGAAACGGGGAGAGAACAGGAAATGTAGATATCGTGACACTTGCCATGAATCTTTACTCACACGGAGTGGATCCACAGCTTGATTTTTCAAATCTGCCAGAGATCAGGGAGAAGTATGAGACATTTACCAGAATGAAAGTAGGCGAGAGACAGCCATATGCGGGAGACCTTGTTTTTTCTGCTTTTTCAGGCTCACATCAGGATGCGATCTCAAAGGGCATGGCATGGAGAGAGGAAAAGAAGCTTGATAAGTGGACGGTTCCATATCTGCCTATAGATCCAAAGGATGTCGGCAGGACATACGAGGCTGATGTTATCCGTATCAACAGCCAGTCAGGAAAGGGCGGAGTGGCATATATCCTTAAGCAGAGCTTCGGTATCAATGTGCCACAGCAGATGAGAGAGCAGGTCGGATACATGGTCAAGCAGGTATCGGACGAGGAGCACAAGGAGCTTTCACCTGAGTGGGTACACAGTATCTTTACAGACAATTATGTGGATTTTCATCCATATTTCACTATACCGGAGTGCCACTTTAAGCAGGTAAACGGCATTTTCGCAGAGGCAGTTATTTTACACAATGACAGCACCAGAAAGGTAGATGCCAATGGAAACGGCCGTCTCGATGCAGTCAGCAATATAATTAAGCAGTATTTTGACATCAGCTTTGAGCTCACTGTATACGAGGAGCATGCGCTTTCACACGGATCTTCATCAAAGGCTATGGCATATGTGGGTATCACAGTTGACGGCAGTATGTTCTGGGGCGCAGGTGTGGATGAGGATATCATCAAGGCATCAATCGGAGCGCTTGTTGTTGCGGTAAACCATTACCTTGCCACCAAGGCTGACAGTCACGTGAAGGATGAGCGCTATATTGCCATGCTCAACTTCATCCAGGCCAACTACAAGACAGTATCGCTTGCAGACATGGCGGCACAGTTCAACCTGACAGAGCCTTATATCTCAAAGTACATAAAGGAGAAGTCAGGCAAGACTTTCGGGGAGCTGGTCACCAATGCCAAGATGAAGAAGGCACGTACACTGCTGAGAAACAGCATCACAACTGTTGAGAATATCGCAATCGAGGCAGGATATCAGAACGTGGAGCATTTTAACAGACAGTTCAAGAAGCTGTATGGAATGACACCGCTTGAGTACAGAAATTCAAGCACAAAATAAGCGGATACAGCATTTTAATATAACCGGATCAATATGCTAAATGACAATTCATTCAGCTGTATTGGTCCGGTTTGCTTTTTAGTATTGCATTTTTTGTGTGAAAATCTGCATTAAAATTGTATAAAAATGGGGACAATGGGCTATTGATTGTATTTTATCAAGTAATTTGTTGTTTTTACAACGGATTATATGTACAATGCGGGTATAATATAAATAAAAGATAATTATTCAGAACTACTGATAACAAAGCAGATATTGAAAATTTGTGTTTGGGATGAATAGTTATAATAAAAAGCAACTATTTGAATTATAGTTTAAGAAAGAGAGGAACGTACATGAGCAATAAAACTAGCGCAGTTGTTAAGACAAACCCAAGAAAGGCTGTCATGATCGGATGTGGATTCGTTGGTTCGGCATCAGTTTTTGCACTTATGCAGAGCGGTCTTTTTTCTGAGATAGTTCTCATTGACGCTGATAAGGACAAGGCTGAGGGAGAGGCGATGGATATAAGCCACGGTATTCCTTTTGCCAGACCTATGAAGATATATGCAGGCGGTTATGATGATGTGGCAGATGCTGCTATCATTGTTGTTTCTGCAGGTGCAGGCCAAAAACCGGGCGAGACAAGACTTGATCTGGTAAATAAAAATGTTGCAATCTTCAAGAGCATCATTCCGGAGATTGCAAAGAGAAATTTCGGTGGAATCTTACTTATCGTTGCAAACCCTGTAGATATTTTAACACAGGTGGCACAGAAGCTTTCAGGACTTTCTGAGGAGCGTGTCATCGGTTCAGGTACCGTGCTTGACAGTGCAAGACTTAAGTACGCGCTTGGAGAGCACCTTGAGGTGGACAGCCGAAGCGTACATGCATTTATAGTAGGTGAGCATGGAGACAGTGAGGTGGTTGCATGGTCATCAGCCAATGTTTCCGGAGTGGAGCTTCACAAGATGTGCGAGATGAGAGGGCACTACAAGCACAAGGAGAATACAGATGAAATCGCTGCAAACGTAAAGAACAGTGCTTACGAGATAATCAACCGAAAGCATGCGACATATTATGGTATCGCTATGTCGGTCAGACGTATCTGCGAGGTAATCATGCGTGATGAGAAGTCTATTCTTCCTGTTTCACACATGATGCACGGACAGTACGGCATCGACGGTGTGGTTCTCTCAATGCCTGCAATCGTTGGAGCAAACGGAGTGGAGAGCGATATCCCAATCGAGTTAAACGGTGAGGAAGCTTTAAAGCTCAAGGAGTCTGCTGATGCACTTAAGAGCATACTTGACGGGCTTGAGCTGTAAATATCAGGCTCTTAATATTAATTTTGTAATATTAAACTTATATAAAATACTATAAATTCAGTATGGTTTGGGGTATAATGATAACTGTCGGGCTGCATATATTATGTGCTCGGCGGTTATTTGATTTTATGGCAGATAATTATTTAGAATTACCGGGAAAAAGGAGTATATATAATGAGCGAAAGAAAACAAATCCATCAGGAGTTTCTGACAGGCGAAAGAGCCCTGTTTGCAAGTAACGACCTGGATATATATGATACAATTTTTGATGACGGAGAGTCACCTCTTAAGGAGAGCCATGGCATTAGCCTGACAGGCTGTTTTTTTAGATGGAAATATCCGCTATGGTACTGTAGTGACATAGCTGTAAAGGACTGTACATGGTTTGACATGGCGCGTGCGGGTGTCTGGTATACAGACAATATCTCAGTCACAGATTCAATAGTTGAGGCACCTAAGAACTTCAGGCGCTGCAATAACCTAAAGCTTAAAAATGTGACATTTCCAAATGCCCAGGAGACCCTCTGGAGCTGTGATCATGTCGATATCGAGAATGTCTCGGCAAAGGGAGATTATTTTGGCATGAATACAAATAATCTTATCATGAAGAATTTCCAGCTGGTCGGCAACTATTCGTTTGACGGCTCAAGAAATGTAGAGGTGCACGATTCAAAGCTTATCTCAAAGGATGCCTTCTGGAATACGGAAAATGTCACAGTCTATGATTCATTTATTACAGGTGAATACCTTGGCTGGAACGCAAAGAATCTGACACTGATAAACTGCACAATCGAGAGCTTGCAGGGGCTTTGCTACATCGACAACCTCGTTATGAAAAACTGTAAGCTCATAAACACTACATTGGCATTTGAGTATTCTTCGGTAGATGCAGAGATTTGCAGTAAGGTGGACAGTGTTTTAAATCCGACAAGCGGAGTGATAAGGGCAAAGGAGATTGGCACACTGACTATCGAAAAGGACAGAGTTGACCCATCAAAGACTAAGATAATATGTGAGGGAAAATAATCTATGTATGATTTTGACACCGTTGTAGACAGAAGAAATACAGGCTCACTAAAGTGGGATGTGGCAGAAAATGAGCTCCCGATGTGGGTAGCAGATATGGATTTTAAGACAGCTCCACAGATAATAGAGGCAATATCAGAGCGTGTTTCTCACGGAGTGTTTGGCTATTCCATCATTCCGGATGAGTGGAATGATGCGTATATTTCGTGGTGGGACAGACGCCATGGGCTTAAAATCGAAAGAGACAGCCTGATTTTTTGCACAGGGGTCGTACCGGCCATATCATCTACAGTGCGAAAGCTCACAACACCCGGTGAAAATGTGCTTATCATGACGCCGGTATACAATATATTTTTTAATTCTATATTTAATAACGGCGTAAATGTGCAGGAAAGCCCGCTTGGGTACGAAAACGGCAGATATTTTGTGGACTATGACAGGTTGGAGCATGACCTTTCCAATCCACAGACCTCGCTTATGATATTTTGCAACCCTCACAATCCGTGCGGTATCATCTGGGCAAAGGATGAGCTTGCGAAAATAGGTGCACTCTGCAGGAAGTATAATGTGACGGTCATATCAGACGAGATACACTGCGACATTACAGCACCGGGAAAATCATACGTGCCGTTTGCGGCAGCATCAGAGGACTGCGCCGATATAAGCATCACCTGTATTGCTCCGACCAAGTGCTTTAATATGGCAGGCTTACAGACTGCGGCAGTGATGGTGCCAAATAAATTTTTGCGCCACAAAGTATGGCGCGCATTAAATACAGACGAGGTGGCGGAGCCAAACGCATTTGCCATCACGGCAGCAGTTGCGGCATTCACAAAGGGGGAGCCGTGGCTTGAGGAGCTCAGAACATATCTCTGGGAAAACCGCAAAACAGTCTGTGACTTCATGGCAGAAAATCTGCCGCAGATACATGTAGTGGATGCCGATGCGACATACCTCATGTGGCTTGACTGCAGTGCACTCACAGATGATTCTGTGGCATTTACGCAGATGATTCGCGAAAAGACAGGCCTTTATCTGTCGGAGGGAGCTGAGTTTGGAGGCAATGGCCGTTACTTTGTGCGATTGAATATCGCATGCCCTAGGGCAGTGCTTATGGAAGGGCTGGAAAGGTTAAAAAGAGCTCTCGTTTAAGCTGAATATGTACATTTTTTAAAATAAATAAGACCGGTGATCGGCCGGTCTTATCTGGTATAATTAAACATTTATGGCATACAAGATTTAGAAATATATCATGCATACGTTTGTTTTCTGATTCGATAGTTAGTATACACTAACACGAATTAGAAGTCAATAACAAATATGGGATTTTGATATTTTTTTGGATTTTTATAAATCACGTACAAATCAAAAGAAAAGTTTTGCAAACAATAAAATGTATGTTATAATAATATAACTGAATTAAAACGAACGAAAATAAACTCACGGGGGTATTCGAAATGCGAAACAATGAATCATCAGAAAACTATTTAGAGACCATACTTATTCTCAGCAAGAAGCTTCCTGTGGTACGCTCAGTTGATATAGCAAATGAGCTTGGATTTAAGAAATCCAGCGTGAGTATAGCCATGAAAAACCTTAGAGAGAAGAACAATATCACAGTTAGTGATGCAGGCTTTATCACACTCACAGAGTCAGGAAGACAGATAGCAGAGATGATATACGAAAGACATGAGCTTTTGTCAGAGTGTCTTGAGAAGCTTGGTGTTGATAAGGAGATTGCAGCAGAGGACGCATGCCGTATAGAGCATGTCATCAGTCCTGAGAGCTTTGAAGCAATCAAGAAGCATATACATAAGGGTTAGCACATTTATTTTAATGAAATGAAACAGTTGTTTGTTACATATTGGTGTGGCAGATAAGCTGACGGATGAGACCGGTACCGCAGGGTGCCGGTCTTTTTGTGTATCGTTTTTCTTGTATATATGAGAAAAATCATCTATAATAGTGAAGCTGTAATCGGCGACATAAAATCTGAAAGGGGAAAAGATGAAACAGATATTAAAATATTTAAAGGAGTACAAAAAGGAATGCATCTGTGCTCCGTTATTTAAGCTGCTGGAAGCATCCTTTGAGCTTATAGTACCGCTTGTCATGGCGGCAATCATTGATAACGGAATTACGGCTTCGGACAAGCCATATATATGGAAGATGGGAGGTGTGCTGGTGCTGCTTGCGGCAGTTGGTTTGGTAAGTTCGGTCACAGCACAGTATTTTGCGGCAAAGGCAGCAGTTGGTTTTTCCACAAAGCTTCGCCATATATTGTTTGAAAAGATAGAGTCACTGTCATTCTCAAAGATGGATACGGTGGGCACATCGACACTTATCACGAGGATGACAAGCGATATAAACCAGGTGCAGTCAGGAGTCAATCTGGTGCTTCGACTCTTCCTTCGCTCGCCATTTATTGTATTCGGAGCTATGACGATGGCTTTTACAGTAAATGTAAGAGCGGCAATGGTTTTTGTAGTTACTATACCTTTGCTTTCAATAGTGGTATTCTCAGTTATGGCTGCAAGCCTTCCGCTTTACAAAAAGGTGCAGAGCTCTCTTGACACAGTGCTTTCACACACCAGGGAGAATTTAGAGGGAACCAGGGTTATAAGAGCTTTCAATAAGCAAAATGATGAGATTGACAGCTTCAACAGGGACAACGAGTTTTTAACCAATATGCAGCAGGTTGTAGGACGAATCTCAGCACTCACCAATCCTCTGACATTTATCATTATAAATATTGCAACAATCGCGGTTATCGTATCGGGCGGCAAGCAGGTATACGCAGGAATACTCACACAGGGCGAGGTTGTGGCACTTGTAAACTACATGTCACAGATACTTGTCGAGCTGATAAAGCTTGCAAACCTTATTGTACAGGTGACAAAGGCAGTGGCATGCGGCAACCGTATAGCGGATGTGCTTGCCATACCCTCAAAGCTTCCTGAGAAAAATCCTAAGCTCATTGGTGCAAGGGATGGCGCACCTGAGGTTGAGTTTGATCATGTCTGCATGACATATGAGGGAGCGGCCGATGAGACACTCACAGATATAAGCTTTACAGTGCAAAAAGGGCAGACAATCGGTATCATCGGTGGTACAGGCTCAGGAAAATCAAGCCTTGTAAACCTTATTCCGAGGTTTTATGATGCCACAAAGGGCACTATAAGGATTCAGGGAAATGATATAAATGATTATGATGCAGTGCAGCTTCGTGACAAAATCGGTGTTGTAATGCAAAAGGCAGTGCTTTTTGCAGGAACGATAGCCGACAACCTGCGCTGGGGCAAAAATGATGCCACAGAGGAGGAAATGTGGAAGGCGCTCGATATAGCACAGGCGACAGAGGTTGTAAAGGGCAAAGAGGGAGGCCTTGACTACATGATAGAGCAGGGCGGCAAGAACTTATCAGGCGGTCAGAAGCAGCGTCTTACAATTGCCAGAGCGGTTGTAAAGGATCCTGACATACTGATACTTGACGACAGTGCATCGGCACTTGATTTTGCTACAGATGCGAGTCTTCGCGCGGCATTAAAGGGCATGCATGGTGACAAGACAATATTTATCGTGTCACAGCGTACCTCATCTATCCAGTTTGCGGACAATATCATAGTACTCGACGACGGACAGATGGTTGGCTTCGGACCTCATGAAAAGTTGCTTGAGACATGCGAGACCTACAAAGAGATATATGATTCACAGTTTAAAAAAGAGTCGGATATGACCAGACAAAAGGAGGTGTAGAGTATGGCTATGGATAATGCGAAGATGAATAAAGCAGGCACAATCCGCAAGGTATTAAGCTACATGAAGAGATATATTCCTTTGCTTGTAATTTCACTTGCCCTGTCTGTTGTTACAGTGGCGCTTACGCTCTATTTTCCAATTCTCACAGGACGCGCAATTGATTTGATTGTAGGAAAAGGAAAGGTTGATTTTACGGCTATGACAGCCATCCTCACGAGAGCAGCAATAATAGTCGTCATAGCGGCAGCAGCCCAGTGGCTTACAAATATCTGCAACAACAGGATGACCTACAACATAGTGAGGGATATAAGGCGTGATGCATTTTTAAACATTGAAAAAATGCCACTTTCCTATATTGACAGCCACTCACACGGTGATATGGTCAGCCGTATCATCGCCGATGTAGATACATTTTCAGAGGGACTTTTGATGGGCTTCACACAGCTCTTTACAGGAATTGCAACAATAGCAGGTACGCTTATTTTCATGCTCACAATAGATGTGAAGATATCATGCATTGTAGTGCTCATCACACCTTTGTCACTTTTTGTGGCAAGCTTTATCACTAAAAAGACTTATTCCATGTTCCAGCTACAGACAAGAACAAGGGGAGAGCAGACATCACTCATCGATGAGATAGTAGGAAATGAAAAGGTCGTACAGGCCTTCAACCATGAGGATGAAGCGCTTGAACAGTTTGACGAGATAAATGACAGATTACAGAAATGCTCACTGAGGGCAACATTTTTCTCAAGTCTTACAAATCCGTGTACACGTTTTGTCAACAGTCTTGTGTATGCCGGAGTCGGAATTTTTGGTGCCATGAGTGCACTCACCGGCGGAATCACAGTAGGACAGCTTTCATGCTTCTTATCATACGCCAACCAGTACACCAAGCCGTTCAACGAGATATCGGGTGTCATCACAGAGCTTCAGAACGCACTTGCCTGTGCTGCTCGTATCTTCGAGCTGATTGAGGAGAAAAAGGAGATACCGGATGCTTCGGATGCGGTAACGCTCGATGAGGCTGACGGCCGTGTGGACATAGAGGATGTTTATTTCTCATATGTGCCGGATAAAAAGCTTATCGAGGATTTCAATCTCCATGTAAAGCCTGGACAGCGCGTGGCTATCGTAGGACCGACAGGCTGTGGAAAGACGACAATTATCAATCTGCTTATGAGGTTTTACGATGTAAACAGTGGAACAATTAAGGTGAGCGGACACGATATCAGAAAAATCACACGAGAGAGTCTTCGTGACAACTATGGTATGGTGCTTCAGGAGACATGGCTCAAGAAGGGTACAATCCGTGACAATATCATAATGGGAAAGCCTGATGCTACAGATGAGGAAATCATTGCAGCAGCAAAGGCATCCCATGCACACAGCTTTATCAGACGTCTGCCGAAGGGCTACGACACTGAAATCGGTGAGGACGGCGGCAGCCTGTCACAGGGGCAGAAGCAGCTTTTATGCATCACAAGAGTCATGCTCTGCTTACCTCCTATGCTGATATTGGATGAGGCAACATCATCGATTGATACACGTACAGAGATTAAGATTCAGAAGGCATTTCTTACCATGATGCAGGGCAGGACAAGCTTTATAGTGGCTCATCGTCTGTCTACCATAAGTGAAGCGGATATTATCCTTGTTATGAAAGATGGAAAGATTATAGAGCAGGGCAATCATGAGAGTCTGCTTGCAGCCGATGGACTTTATGCAAACCTCTACAATAGCCAGTTTGCATAGCATAGGGCTATAGAAATACGGCTATAGAAATACGGGGCGTAAGCCGCCGGAGTTGAGAAAAGCACATCACCAGAATGATATGGCAGTCATGCAGGCATACGGATTTACAAAAGGCAGTGAAGCGTATAAAAGCGAAGCAGCCTGTGTTGCAGAATTGATGAAACTTTATCAGAAGAAAGTAGAAGAAATCGAAAAAAGATAACACGCCGGATACGGCATAATTTTTTTAGCAAAGCTAAGAGCGCACTTCGATACAGGCAATTAAATTACAATGTTCTAATTTGGGAAAATAGTTCCAATGAAAGTGATGTGACGAATTTGAAGTTGAAGGAGAATGCAGATATGAAAAAGATACTTGTAACAGGTGGAACGGTATTTGTTAGTCGGTATATTGCAGAGTATTATGTTACTAAAGGCTACGATGTATACGTGCTTAATCGAAACACTAAAGAACAGTCAAAGGGCGTAACACTTATTGAAGCTGACAGGCATAATCTTGGTGAGACCCTTCGAGAATATCGTTTTGATACAGTAATAGATACGGCATATACTGGTGATGATGTAGAACTGTTGCTTAACGCTTTGGGAGACTATGAAAACTATATTCTTATCAGTTCAAGTGCCGTATATCCAGAATATGCTCCACAACCATTCAAGGAATATGCTCATCTTTCTATCAACAAGTATTGGGGCAAGTATGGAACAGATAAAATAGATGCAGAAACTGTTTTGCTAAAACGAAATCCCAACGCATATATTCTTAGACCTCCATACTTATATGGTCCAATGAACAATGTATATAGAGAAGCGTTTGTTTTTGATTGTGCATTGGCTGACCGAAAATTCTATTTACCTAGATATATTGAAAAATTTGCCAGTTAAGTATAGAGATGTTTTTTTATTAAAGTATTCCAATCATATGAGTAATGCAGAGATATCGAAAATATTGAACATATCAGAAGGTACAATTAGACAGCGAATTGCCAGAGGAAAACTGATAATAAAAGAAGAGATAGAAAGATTGGAGGGAAAATAGTATGGGACAAATAGATGTAACAGATGCATGGCTTTATAAGTATATGTCCATCGTAGATGAAGCAATTATAAATGAAATCGAAAAGAATGTAGATTCACTTGTATTTTCCCTTATGAGGGTTCATAATCAAGGGTAAAATGATATAACACGATACAAGATGTGATGGAGAGAACACCAATGAAAAGTTTAGCATTTTCAATGGATTAACGAGTTTTCCATAACAAAATATAACAGTTATTAAATGCTATAGATTTCGTCATTTGAGAACTGGGGTTTATCAACCTTTCCTCTTATTATTAAAATCGCTTACTCCAAACAAAGCAAATACGAAAGAGACAACAGGAACTTATCCAACTAGATATGGTGTTATATTAGTAACTGCTGATAAATATAAGGGATTGATTCCTACTGGACATGCCGGAATCATTTGGACATCCTCTACAATTGTGGAATCTTTATCGAATGGAGTAACGACAGGACCTAATGATTGGAATACTTCAAAAACATCATGTTATGGAATAAGTGTAAAAGGAACAACAGTAGATGAGGATAATGAAGCGTCTAATTGGTGCTATCGCCAACTTGGGAAACCTTATAATTACAATTATTTCAATGTATCTACAAGGAAAAAATTCTACTGTTCTCAGTTAGTATGGGCTGCATTTAAAGATAATTACGGAATCGACTTAGATACGTCCGATTTTGGAGATGCGGTACATCCGATGGAACTTGTAAATTCTTCAAAAACATATACTATTTAATTGAAATTTTATATCTAATTTTCGATTATCCGCATAAACACTATACTTTCAAGTATTTTGAAGTATAGAAAAAACTCATTTTACCACGAATTTACCACGATTGAATGAGCCTTGATATGACCTATAAAATAACACCCAAAAGACATCATTACACCTAAATGGTGTCTTTTTAAAAAGCAGTCAATCCTAAAACTAACTGCTTTGTGTATATGGATATGAAATTGTAAACTAGAAGCTGTTTATTTTTTCTTTTTAGGTTTTGGCGTTGGTAGTTCATCATACATCACATCAAATAACCCCGTCAGAAAATCTTTATTATCAACTTCTTCCACCAATAACATTTCTTTGGCGTTTTCGTATGGAATTTCATAAGTAACTGTCGGCATATAAGAAATTGCAGACTTTGTTGGTTTTACAAGTAACCTATCATCATATATACCGCCAACGATTTTTCCACGATAATAAATAATAAATTCTCCCATCATTGCACGATATGTTATTTCTTGTAATTCTGATAATTGTTCTAAAACAAATTGTAAATAATCTTTACTTGAAGCCATTTCCAACCCTCCAATCTTGAATTTTATTATTCCAATGCTTTCTTTAAGTCCAGAACAAATTGCTTTTGTTGTTTTTTCAAATAGGTTTTTACAAAAGGTTTCATAAACCACTTTTTAGGTATCACATTTTCTGTAAAGTCTATTTGTGTTTCATTCCCTTTGTCTATAAAAACACCAATCCAATAGAAAGCAAAACTTTAAGGATTATTTAAATTTAGTAAAGGTCATTAACTTTTAATATGTTCTTTCCGCCGATATCGGAGATTTACTCTCTGTCCCTGCTTTTATTGATGCGACAACCCTATATGTTCCTCTAGATACCGAATAAGTCTCTGCTATAGTTGCATTTCTTCCTGAACCGCTAGATTCCCATGATTGCACATACACCCACGATCCAGACACCTTTTTCTGCAATGTTACTTTAACGTATGCATTCGTTACCCCTTTTTTTCCCCTGACAAAACCTGTTACACTCGCTTCTCCTGAATCTGATATAGTCAATTCTGTTCCGTATGAGGATATATAATCCATTCTCGGCTGTATCTGTTTGTCAGAGACCTCCATAGCATGCGCCGTAATTGGTATGATTCCAACACAAACAGCACAAATACAAATTGCAACTAACCTTCCAATCCTTTTTAAGTAATTCATACAATACCTCCTTCGTGATTTTCCTTCTCATATAACAATAACGAATTTCTCCTACCTGTTTGTTACATTATTTTTTTTTTTTTTTAAGGAGGCTCTGCTTGGGCCTCCTCACACAAACTTTATTTAGTTGATTCCCTCTATAATCTTTATAATTTCATCATCGGAAATCTTATCTGCTGACAAAATGAACACTGATTCTTGGTATTCATAATATGCACTTACAAATCCATCTTCATATCTGTAAATTAGGAGTGGTAACCCCTTCACTTCCACTTCTTTTTCTTCACTGTATTCTAAGTCCATGGTAATCTGCCTATTATCACTGACTAGATGTTGATCGATAATAATCTGTTCTCCGCTTTCGTTAGAATAAATAGTTGTATTAATGTTACCATCACTGATTTCTTCTATCAAATAATATCCATCCGGCAAATATTCAAACTCTCTTTTCTGAAATCCAATGTCTTTCTCTTCTGTAAAGTAAGTGTAGAAAAACGAATCTTCCCAAATTGTTTTAACTGTTTCAAAAAATTGAATGCGATATGCTTCTACGCTCATAGTAACTGCAAATAACGAAGTAACAATTACTAAAGCAAAAATTGCCACACTTTTTCCAAACTTAGAAACTGAATTCCAAAATGGTATGAATTTTTCTTTACGGATTGTCCTCTCCATTTTTCGATTGAACTCATCAGAAAAAGCATAATCATAAAGAAAATCTGGCGGCAACTAATAACAAATTATAAAAATGGCAATTGTAACTGGATGAAATGCTTTTAATACATTGTCGGTTATAATGACGATGTTACTGCGTTTTTTGCAAAAGTGCAAAAGATATAAAAGAGGTGGAAAATTATTGAAATATAACGAATTATATCATACAATAGTAGTGTTTTTGTACAAGTCAATTTGATAGAAAAGGGGGAGCGCAGGAACTGTAGCAGCTGTTCTTATCGTTGGAGGAACACTTGCAGAAGATGTGATTACAGGTGGTGGCGGAATTGCAGATGATGCCGCATCATTCTATCTTGCATACAGGTTGATGTTTGGACTATAACAAAGGAGATTTTTTATGTCGTTTAATTCACAGTTTAAACTTATTTTTGGTGAAACATTTCAAACAGAGGGTTTTCGATATTGCTCAAAATTGAATGTTTTTGTTAAAATGCTCAACGAAGATTTGATGGCTTTTTTTGGAGTAAAAACAGCTCCGGCATGGAATAAAGGGGCAAAAGGATTTTTCCTTACTGCAGGAATTATTTCTACCTATCATTCTTCTATCGATAAAAAATCAATATTGTATGCTGGACAGGATTTAAATTCATTCCTTCCACGAAATGAAGCAAGAGTAAGTTTTGAATATACCGAAGATACAATGGAAGAGATTATTTCAGCGACGGCTTTATATGTGAAGGAACGTTTGATGCCTATATTCAATCGAGTTTATGATTTAGATTCTTTTATTGATTTTTTAAAGGAATATTCGATTAATAAATTGCGCGCATGTGATACTTTTGAAGGGGAATCTCTTGTCTTGATTAAAACAGATAACCATGATGATTTTCAAACGTATTTCCAGCAGCATCTGGATGAATTATACGCACAAATTGATGCAGGAAATGTTGGTGATGGCTATACGAAAGAAATGGCTTATGATGATTTGTTTCATGGTATTATCGAAAGTATTGTATATCCTCGGGATAAAGTATATTCTGACAAGAGTTTATATAATGAGGCGCTGGAAGAGGCTGAGAGAAGAAAAAGTGAAAATATGAAAAAATTATATAGCTATCAAATATTGAAGAGCTGATTACTATAGCAATTAATCAAATTGATTTCAATAATGGAAGTTTAGTGTGATTTCTTGATGATGAGTGTTCTGAACTTCATTTTTGAAAAAATTAAGCAATGAAATTGAGGGGCGATTATCTCGCCCCTTTATCTTTGCTTTGATAAGGTCGATTGGCGTTCTGGTTGTCAGACTTTTCCTGATACCTTTTTATTTTGTCGTGTATGGTTTCGAACTTTGGAGTAACTTTTTCTCCGTATGCTTCTTCCCACTTAGAACGTTCTTTCTGATATGCGTCAAAGGCACGCTGTGCAGTATAGAATGCTGTGTAGAAGTCTTGTACTGTTGCAAATTCATGCTGTCTGACGATATTGGATAATCTGGCTTTGAGAGTTCGGATCTCTTCCTCTTTGGTGGCAATCTTGCTTTCAAGCTCTTTTTTCTTAGTAAGTAAATCGTTTTCAGTATGGAGAACTTTATCAGCGGAATTTTTACAGAGAGGTAATGGAAAAGAATCGGGTGCATTACGAGTATTACCATTTGGGAATGACAGAAAATGTGCCGGAGCTTGAAGGTTTCCATTTCCACACATTAAGGCATACCTACACGACAAACCTCTTATCCAACGGGGCTCAGCCTAAGGATGTGCAGGAACTGTTAGGACACTCAGACGTGAGTACCACCATGAATGTCTATGCCCATGCTACAAGGGAAGCAAAGCGGACTTCCGCAAGACTTCTTGATAAAGTGGCAGGCAATGATTAAACAACTATTGACATTTTGTTACTGGAGTAGTGGAAAATACTTCAATGTAAGCAGATTTTAACACACTTTCAGATGGAAGAATCGCATGAATATAGCGAAAGAGTAAGAAAAAGCGACCGGCACATGGGGATTGGCCCGCCCGGCAGAGGTGCTCCCGAAAGAGCGACTAGCGCAGTACCTTAGCTGCGTAGCGTTAGCTCGTCGGGAGCACCTCTGCCGGGCGGGCCAATATTATTAATTATTGTGCAGCATCAGGAGCCACATACGAGTATGCATTGGACATCTTTGCAGCATTGTTTGTCAGAGTGACAGCCTCTCTGTAGTAGGCAACAACAGGAGTGCCCTTATCCACAGCATTGAACAGCTGCTCTGCAAAAGCAGGCGGCACATTGATACATCCGTGTGAGCCGGAGGTTTTGTAAATTGTTCCTCCGAAGGTATCACGCCAGCTGGCATCATGGATACCTATATTGTAGGCAAACGGCATAAAATAGCTGACAGGAGAAGAGTATCCCTCGCCGACAAGAGTAGCATTTCTCTGCTTGTAAACAATCTTGTATACACCATCTACGGAACCATTCTGACGGGCGAGATTACCTGACACGAAATCAGACTCCATCTGGAGAGCACCATCCTTGTAATACCACATGTGCTGCTTTGTGTAGTCAATCTCTATGTATGTATTACCTATGTCGTCAGCGCCTCGGTAGAGTGCTGTCTGCTCGTAAACAGGCTCTCTTTCCACTGGCTTGCCTCCCTCTAAATCTGAAAGGAGCTGGGCTTTCTCATTTTTCTTGCTGACTACCCATCCGTAGTCTCCACCACCTATTTCAATAGTGTCACCGGACGATGTTTTGAACGAGCGCTTGCGGCCGAAGGTATTGTACTTGGAAGCAAGCTGCTGGACATATTTAGTGACCTTGGCATCATCTATGCTCACGCTGCCGTCATCTGAGATGCTTAGCATATCAAGGATTTTGGCTGAGTCAAGCTTCTCGTCGGCACCTTCAATTTTGTAGGTGACGGTTGAAGCAGTGTATTTGTCGAGGGCTTCTTTTTCATTTTTGATTGTATCGCTTTCCTTTGTGATTTTTGGAGCTTCATAACAGTCATCGTTTAAGCTAAGCTTTGGAAGCTCATTGTCCAGGGCATCCTTTACCTCGGCAAGGATGCTGTCATATATCGGATTGCAGCCTTTTTTCTCTTCAATCACATCGTATTTGCCGTCTTTTATCTCGATGTGGGCATCCTCCGGATTCTCAATGTAGTCATCACTGAAAATATCAAGAGCCTTGAGCTTTTCCGCCAAAGCGGCATCGTCATATTTGGACGAACCCTTTAGAGTATAGTTTTGAGCTTTGAAGAGACTGACAGGCCATGTAAAAGCATTCTGGCTTTTTAGGATTTGCTCCTCGTCACCGTTTGAGACATATTCATAGGAAAAATCAGGTCCCTTAAGTGAAAAGCTGTTGCCTTTTCTATCAGTGATTGTGAGCAGATAGTCGCGGCTTAGGGCTGTATTTTTTTCTAATGCCTCTTTTGCAGTTTTCCCCGCGTATTTTACAGAGTTAATCTTTGTGTTGAACAGATAGTGGCTGCTAAAATAAAAGGTAAAGCCAAGATAAACAGCCAAAAGCACACCAAACACAGCGGCACAGGTTATAAGCACTTTTTTCTTCATGTAAATCGACCTCCTTGGAGATATGCTGTTGCTGCCCACACCGGGTGGGGTAGGCGGCTGCTAAAATCAGTTACATTTGTGAAGATGTGACACATCCATATAGTCAGGCAGACCATTCTTGTAGGTTACAGCGGTTTCTCCCTGAATAAGTGGCTTTAAGTATTCGATAAGCTCAGGCTTCACATCATTGCCAGCATCATTGATCCACTCTCTTGGCACAGACTTGGCCTCGTTTGCGATATCCTTGATAGCAGAATATGTGTATTCCACCTGATAAGGATTATTTGAGATGCGCTTTAAGCATACCATTGATGCGGTCACACCCTCTGCTGCAATAGTGACACCCTTTTTACCCTGAGCAAAAGATTCCTCGATATCGGTTAATGATGCAAGATGTGAGGCACAGCGCTGGAGCACATTTACCTCTACAGAGCGCACCTTGACACCGATGTTTTCCTTTACGATGAACTCAAGAGCTTTTCCGGCACCGCTTAGCTGCTGGTGTCCGAACTGGTCACATGCGGCCTTTGATGATGTAATGTATGAGCCGTCTGCGTCATGTATTCCTTCGGATACGGCAACTATCACATTGTTAGTGTGCGTAAGGGCTTCTTTTATATCGGCAACAAATTTGTCCTTGTCGAAATCCACCTCAGGCAGATAGATGAACTGAGGCGCTGTATTGTACTCATTACGTGCGAGAGCGGAAGCGGCAGTGAGCCATCCTGCGTCACGTCCCATGATTTCAACGATTGTCACACTCTTAACAGCATAGATAAAGGTGTCATGGGCTATCTCAAGCATGCTCGATGCGATGTATTTGGCGGCAGAGCCAAAGCCCGGAGTGTGGTCTGTCATGCACAGATCATTGTCAATGGTCTTTGGAATCCCTATAATTTTCACATCACTGTTGATTTTTTTTGCATAATCGGATAACTTTAATACGGTATCCATCGAATCATTTCCACCGATGTAAAAGAAAGCTTTTATAGAAAGCTTATCGAACTGGTGGAAGATGTATACATATGGTGAATCATCATCCTTGTAATCAGGGAGCTTGTGGCGGCATGAGCCAAGATACATGGCAGGTGTGGTCTTAAGTTTTTCAAGATTAGCATCATCTGCAAAAATATCTGACAGATTGAGATAATTCTCATTTAATATGCCGAGTATTCCGTTTACGGCGCCATAGCAGATATCGTATTTCTCAGAGCTTTTTACTCCTGCGATGACTCCTGCAAGGCTTGCGTTGATTGCAACAGTTGGGCCGCCTGACTGGGCGACGATACAGTTTGACTGATTCATTGTAATCTCCTTATTGTGTATTTTAACTATTCTCTTCTGTAAGAATAGTTATGATATAATTTGAAAATGACTACTGAAGGCGCATGGCATATGCACCGCATAATCATATAGATTGTAGTATCAAACATTATTTTTAGCAAGGGTTAAAATGAAAAATATGAATAAATACGAGAATTGCTTATTGTGTCCAAGAAAATGTGGCATAAACAGAAGAACCGGACAAACAGGCGTATGTGGCGTTTCATCTGAAATAAAGGTGGCGCGAGCAGCGCTTCATTACTGGGAGGAGCCGTGCATATCAGGAAAAAGAGGAAGCGGGGCAGTTTTTTTCTCAGGCTGCAGCCTGCACTGCGTGTTCTGCCAGAACAGGGAGATTTCTGACGGAAAAGCGGGAAAGCTAATCAGTAAAGAGAGGCTGAGTGATATCTTTATGGAACTTGCTGACAAAGGCGCAAATAATATCAATCTGGTCACACCGGGGCAGTATATCCCTGATATAGTGTGGGCGGTAAACGATGCAAAAAGCCGCGGCATGAAGCTTCCTATTATATACAATACGAGCGGATATGAAAATGTGACAGATGTGATATTTTGTGAGCGTAAGGAGTGGATAGGAATTGAAGAAAGGAGTT